>Ga0209737_10001765_pt1 | contig 15273 bp, 10 predicted proteins | sample TergutCu122P3_FD_187284 | JGI IMG/M metagenome (GOLD analysis project Ga0209737, IMG submission 187284) | Cubitermes ugandensis P3 segment gut microbial communities from Kakamega Forest, Kenya - Cu122 P3 (SPAdes) (version 2) | ecosystem: Host-associated > Arthropoda: Insects > Digestive system...
TACTTTACCGAACGGCTCTATGGACGACTTCAAATTAATTCCGAAAATCATAGAAGCGTGGGAAAAAATTGACCCGACACAAGCGCTCGAATTTTTAAGAACTAATTCGGGAGAATAATATGGAAAAATTTGAATTTCAAAACAAAACGAAATCTGCGTAGGGGCATGGCGTCGTGCTTGCCCGTTAATGTCAAATGGAGATGCTATAAATGCCAGCAACAAAAAAAAGGCGAGTTCTTTCAAACCCGCCTTCATAAAAACCTTTCCCCTTCCACTAAATCACACTAAAAAGTATATCGCCGTAGGTTGGGAGCGACCAGTGCTTTTTTGCTGTCAGGGTTTCTAGTTCGTCGGCTATTACACGGAGTTCTGACATTGCAACGGAAACTTTATCTCGGTAAAATTTTGCGGTTTCGCTTATCTCTTTTTCTGCTTTGGCTTCAATAATTGCGGTTTCGAGAGCGCTTAATTTTTTCAGCAAACAGGACGATAACTGCGATATTTTTCCCAAAAAGTGTTTTTCGAGTGTGGTGTCGAAACTTCCGCCCGCCACTTTTTTGTCAGACAAAAGTTTTGCTAATTCGCTCTGATACGTCAAACACGACGGGATTATTTCCTTTCTTGTCATATCGGTCATTGTCAATGCTTCTATGTGCAGAATTTTGCAATAACTTTCCATAAGAATTTCGTAGCGGGAATGAAGTTCCGGCTCTGTGAAAACGCTGTGCTTCGTGAATAAATCGACACTTTTCGGCGACACAAATGCCGGAAGCGCATCAATAGTTGTTTTTAAGTTCGACAAACCGCGCCGTGCCGCCTCTTCAACCCATTCGTTTGAATAATTGTTGCCGTTAAAAACAATTCTTTTGTGTGCGTGAAAAGTTGCTTTTACGAGTTTTGCCATATCTTCCTTGAAGTTCTGCGATTTTTCGAGAGTGTCCGCAAATTGCCGCAAAACTTCTGCCACAGCCGTATTCAGAACGACATTCGGACCCGATGCCGAAAACATTGAGCCGAGCATTCTAAACTCAAATTTGTTGCCCGTGAATGCAAAAGGCGATGTGCGGTTGCGGTCGCTCGTGTCTTTCGGGAAGTGCGGTAATACCGATACGCCGATTTCCATTTCGCTTTTTTTCTTGCCTTTATAGGCGCTTCCGCTGTCAATCGCTTCAAGAATTTCGGTGAGTTCCTTGCCCAAAAACATCGAAATTATTGCCGGAGGCGCTTCGTTTGCGCCCAATCTGTGGTCGTTGCCTGCGCTTGCTGCTGAAACTCGGAGCAAATCCTGATATTCATCGACCGCCTTTATTACTGCCGTCAAAAACAGCAGAAATTGAGCGTTCTCATAAGGGGTTTCGCCCGGGTCGAGAAGGTTCATTCCCGTGTCCGTTCCGAGAGACCAGTTGTTGTGTTTTCCGCTTCCATTTACACCCGCAAACGGCTTTTCGTGAAGCAGGCACGACAGATTATGTTTGTCGGCTATGCTTTTCATAAGTTCCATAATCAGTTGATTGTGGTCGGTCGCAATGTTTGTTGTTGCGTATATCGGCGCAAGTTCGTGCTGTGCGGGAGCAACCTCGTTATGTTTGGTTTTTGCGAGAACGCCGAGTTTCCACAATTCTTCGTCGAGTTCTTTCATAAATGCCGCAACACGAGGTTTTATGCAGCCGAAATAATGGTCTTCAAGTTCCTGTCCTTTGGGAGGAAGTGCGCCGAAAAGCGTGCGTCCCGTATAAATCAAATCGGGGCGTTTCAGGAAAATTTCCTTGTCTATAAGAAAATATTCCTGCTCAATTCCAACGCAGGGACTTGTGCGGCGGACATCAGTGTGTCCGAAAAGTTTAAGTATGCGCATTGCCTGTTTGTCAATCGCTTCCATAGAGCGCAAAAGCGGCGTTTTTTTGTCTAACGCCTCGCCTCCGTAAGAGCAAAAAGCAGTCGGAATATACAGCGTTTCGTCCTTAATAAAAGCGTATGAAGTTGTGTCCCAAATCGTGTAGCCCCTTGCTTCAAAAGTAGCCCGCAATCCGCCCGACGGAAAACTTGAAGCGTCAGGTTCGCCCCGCACTAATTCCTTGCCCGAAAATTCCATAATGATTTTTCCCTCGGCAGCGGGCGATATGAAACTATCGTGTTTTTCGGCGGTGGTTCCCGTCATCGGGTGAAACCAGTGCGTAAAGTGCGTTGCGCCTTTTTCGACAGCCCAGTCCTTCATTGCATTTGCGACCACATTTGCCACATCAATTTCCAAATGCGTTCCCAGCGTCATCGTTTTTTTCAGCGACTTGTAAATGTTCTTCGGCAATCGCGCCTGCATTACGCCGTCATTGAAAACCATACTTCCGAAAATAGCGGAAATATCTTTCATAAAACCTCCTTTGGGTATAAAAAAAAGGCGCTCATCAAATAATGCCTTTAAGCACTTATTGATGAACGCCTTTGTCCATTTTGTGCAGTTAAAATACTTTTTTTTTACGAAGAGATGCAAGTGTTTTTTGAGAAAAGCGTTAATTTTTTTCGCATACCAACCGCCCCGCTTCGAACCGAATTTTCTTGAAAATCTTGAATTACGAACACCCCACAATCAACAAACCTTTCCCAGCAGCAATTTTCTTACGACATCGGGATTTCCCCGTCCGTTCAGTTTTTTCATAATTTTACCCATTAAAAAGCCGAAAACTTTTTCTTTTCCTGCACGGAAATCGGCGAAATCGTCGGCAAATTCCTGCAAAACTTCGTCTATTGCCGAGGAAACTGCGCTGTCGTCGTCAAGTATCATTAAGCCCCTTTCGAGAATGTAAGTTTCGGGATTTACATCGCTCGTGAATACGGCTTCGACTGCTTCTCTGAATGCGCTACGGTTTATTTTTCCGCTGCCGACAAGGGCAATTAACGCCGAAAGTTTGTTTGTGTCAATGCTCAAATTTTCGGGCAAAATATTTTTGTCGTTCATAAGCCGCATAATTTCGCCCGTTATTAAATGCGCTGCTTCCGGCGGATTTGCGCAATTTTGGCAAAGTTCTTCAAAGAGAGCAGAAATATTTTTATGCGCAGTAAGAACAGCCGCTTCACTTTCGCAAATTCCGAATTTTTCGGTGTAGCGTTTTCGTTTTTCGCAGGCAAGTTCGGGAAGTTCGGATTTGACTTTCGCTAACCATTCATCGCTAATTTCTATCGGCAATAAATCCGGCTCGGGAAAGTAGCGGTAGTCCTGTGCGTTTTCCTTTGAGCGCATTCCGTATGATTTGCATTTGTCGTCGTCCCAGCGGCGGGTTTCCTGAGTAATTTCTCCGCCGTTTTCGAGAATTTCGATTTGCCGTGCCGCCTCAAATTTTATTGCCCGAGATATTGCCTTAAACGAGTTGAGATTTTTCATTTCGGTGCGTGTTCCAAACTCTTTTGCGCCGGCTTTGCGGACGGATAGATTAACATCGGCACGCATAGACCCTTCCTGCATTTTGCAGTCGCAAACGCCCAAAAAAAGTAGCGTTTCCCGTAGTTTTTCGAGATATGCGATAACTTCGTCCGCAGTCCGCAAATCCGGTTCGGAAACTATCTCCAAAAGCGGAACTCCGCAGCGGTTAAAATCCATAAATGTTTTGCCCGAAAGAGTATCGTGAGTTAGTTTTCCCGCATCTTCTTCGATGTGAATTTCACGGATATTTATCTTCTTTTTTTGCCCGTCAATATCTATTTCGAGATGTCCGTTTCGGCAAATCGGCTCATAAAGTTGCGAAATCTGATATGCTTTCGGCAAGTCGGGATAAAAATAGTTTTTGCGGTCGAATTTATTGTTTTTTGTAATCGAACAATTAAGCGCAAGTCCTGTTTTAAGTGCATATGCGACAACTTCCCGGTTAAGTTTCGGCAAAGTTCCCGGCATTCCCGAACAAACAGGACAAACAAGCGTGTTCGGCTCTGTGCCGTAAGTGTTTGCGCAGTTGCAAAAAATCTTCGTTTTAGTCGATAATTCAGCGTGAATTTCAAGTCCCATTACTATTTCCCAAGTCATTTTTCCCCCGCTCTTCTTTTATGAAACTCCGTGCATTTTTGATAAATTCTTGCTGCATTTACAAGTTTCTCCTCCGAAAAGGCATTTCCGATTATTTGGAAGCCTACGGGAAGTCCGTTTTTGTCGAAACCGCAGGGGAGCGATACCGCCGGAAGTCCCGCAAGATTTACCGAAATCGTGTAAATATCGCCCATATACATCTTCATCGGGTCGCATATATTTTCGCCGATTTTGAATGCGCTTGTCGGTGCAACGGGTGAAAGTATGAAGTCGTGTTTCTCGAAAATTTTTTTATACGCATTTTTGACGAGCGTGCGGGTTAAGAGTGCTTTTTTGTAATAGGCGTCATAAAATCCCGACGACAATACAAAAGAGCCGAGCATTATTCTGCGCTTTACTTCAAGTCCGAAGTTTTCACTTCTCGAAAGACGATAAACTTCGTTCAGCGATTTTGCGTTTTCGCTTTGCACGCCGTATTTCAAGCCGTCAAAGCGGGACAAATTCGATGACGCCTCGGCACAGGCGCAAATGTAATAGGCGGGAACCATAAATTCCGTCAGCGGCATCTCAAATGTTTTGACTATCGCACCTGCATTTTCAAATTCCTTTGCTGCGGAAATTACGGCGGTTTTCACATCGGGGTCAATTCCCTTGTCCAAATAATTGCGTGGAATACCGATTTTTAATCCGTTGATTTGTTGCGTTTTGTCAAAGCAAAATTTGTTTTTTATAACGCAAGTGCTGTCTCTTTCGTCTGCGCCGCTTATTATCGAAAGCAAAGCCGCACAATCGTCTATGTTATTTCCGATTGTGCCTATCTGGTCGAGAGATGAGGCGTAGGCAATAAGTCCGAAGCGTGAGACTGCGCCGTAAGTCGGCTTAATTCCCGTTGTGCCGCAAAACGCACAGGGCTGACGAATGCTTCCGCCCGTGTCCGAGCCGAGCGTTAAACTTACTAATCCGCCCGCAACTGCTGCTGCACTTCCGCCCGATGAGCCGCCCGCAACACGCTTTGTGTCCCAGGGGTTGCGCACCGCTCCGAACGCCCCTGTTTCGCTTGAACCGCCCATTGCAAATTCGTCCATATTCAGTTTTCCGACGATAATCATTCCTGCATTTTCTATTTTTTCAATACAATCGGCATTAAAAACGGGCGTATAATTTTCAAGAATTTTTGAGGCGCAGGTGGTTTTTATTCCGGCGGTCGAAATGTTGTCCTTAATCGCAATCGGCACTCCTGCCAAGGACGACAAAATTTCACCGCCGTCAATTTTTGCCTGAATTTCTTTTGCACGCTGCATTGCATATTCTTTTGAAATCGTAATAAATGCGTTAAATCGGCTGTCGTTTTTTTCGATTTCGGCGATTGTCCGGCTCACTGCTTCACAGACGCCGATTTTCCTTGTTTTTATCTTTTCGGCAAGTTCCAGCGCAGTTAAATATTGCATTGTTTTCTCCTCTTATTCTATGGTTTTCGGAGCGCAAAACATCGTTTCGCTTCTGTCGGGAGCGTTTTTCAAAATCAATTCCCGTTCAAAAGACGGCTTGATTTCGTCTTCTCTGAACGCATTTACAAAATCATACGGACGGCTTTGTCCGGCATCTTTTGTGTCAAGTTTTTCAAGTTGCGCCATATTGCCGATTATTTTTTCCAAATCGCCCGCCATTCGTTTTTTTTCGTCCTGCGAAAGTGTCAGGCAAGACAAATTTTCCAAATAAGCGATGAATTTTTCGTCAAACTGCACTGCATTTACAGACCGCATAAAAACGCCTCCGCCTGTTCTACGGCTTTCTGCACGGCTTTTTCCGCCGTTCCGCCTGCGATATTTCTTGCATTTACGCAAGCCTCAACCGAAATTGCGTCAAAAATCGTTTCATCGAAAATCTCGGATATGCCCTTAAATTCGTCAAGCGTTAATTCATCGAGCGGCTTGTTTTTATCTATTGCGTAAAGAACAAGCCTGCCGATAATTTCGTGTGCGTCTCTGAACGCTGCGCCTTTTTTGACCAACCAGTCCGCTGCGTCGGTGGCGTTTGTGTAGCCGCCGAGTGCGCTTTTATACATATTATCCGTTTTGAAAGTGATGTTTTTCAACATTGCGCAAAATACCGACAGGCAGGTTTTCGCCGTATCTGCGGAGTCAAAAACCGCTTCCTTGTCTTCCTGCATATCTTTGTTGTAAGCAAGAGGCAAGCCCTTCATTATGGTAAGCAGTCCCATAAGATTGCCGTAAATCCGCCCTGTTTTGCCTCGGATAAGTTCTGCCATATCGGGATTTTTTTTCTGCGGCATAATTGACGAGCCTGTCGAATAATCATCGGAAATAGTGATAAACTTGAACTCGTCCGTTGCCCACAATATAAGTTCCTCGCAAAAACGGCTGAGGTGCATCATAATAATCGACAGCGCCGATACAAACTCAATACAGAAATCCCTGTCGGATACTGCGTCTAAACTATTTGCGGTTATCGCCGAAAAGCCGAGTTTTTCCTTAACAAAATCCCTGTCAATCGGGTAAGTTGTCGAGGCAAGCGCACCGGAACCCAGCGGCATTTCGTCAGTTCTTTCGTAGCAGCCGCCCAGCCGTTTATAATCCCGCTTAAACATCTCGAAGTATGCTAAAAGATGATGTCCGAGCGTAATAGGCTGCGCTTTCTGCAAATGCGTAAATCCGGGCATAATAGTTTTTGTATGCAGTTTTGCCGTCGCCGACAATGTTTTCATTAACTCAACAAGCAGCGAGCGTGTTTCTTCGATTTCTTCCTTCACATACATTCGCATATCCAAAGCGACCTGGTCGTTTCGGCTTCTTCCCGTGTGCAGGCGTCTTCCTGCGTTTCCTATGCGAGAAACAAGTTCGGCTTCAACAAAAGAATGAATATCTTCGGCGTTTTGGTCAATTTTCAAAGCACCGCTTTCTATCTCGGCTAAAATTTCTCTCAACGCCTTGACAATATTTTCCGTATCGTTCTGCGGAATAATGCCTTGCCTGCCGAGCATTTCAGCGTGGGCAATGCTGCCGTTTATATCCTGTCTGTAAAGTTTTTGGTCAAACGGGACAGAGGAATGAAAACGGCTTGCTGCCTCATTTGTCTGTTCCGAAAAACGTCCTCCCCATAATTTACTCATAGCCGAAACCTCCTTCCTTATTTGTTTTCGCCGTTTGCTTTTCTCATTAACGCCCGAATTGTCTGCGGAAGTCCCAGCAGATTGATAAATCCTTCGGCGTCCTTATGGTTATACAAGTCGCCTGTGGTAAAACTTGCAAGTTCCTTGTTATGCAGCGAATACGGCGACTTAACTCCCGCAGGTATGATATTTCCCTTGTATAATTTCAGGCGGACGCTGCCCTTGACGACATCTTGCGTTTTATCGACAAATGCCGACAACGCTTCTCTGAGCGGAGAAAACCATTCGCCCGTATAAATCAATTCCGCCAGTTCGTGTCCGACAATCGCCTTAAACACCTCTGTTTGCCTGTCGATACACAAACTTTCCAATTCCTTGTGCGCTGCGTAAAGGATTGTTCCGCCGGGCGTCTCATACACACCTCTGGATTTCATTCCGACAACTCTGTTTTCAACAATGTCGGCAATACCAACGCCGTTTCTCCCGCCGATTTTATTAAGCGTTTCCATTAACTCGACAGGCGCAAGAGTTTTCCCGTTAATAGCCGTAGGAATGCCGTTCTCAAACTCAATCTCGACATATTCGGGATTATCGGGAGCGTCTTCCGGTGCAACGCTCAATTGCAATAATTTTCTGTAATTCGGCTCCGTTGCGGGGTCTTCAAGTTCCAGTCCCTCGTGGCTTAAATGCCACAAATTTTCATCACGGCTATAACTTTGCTCCTTTGTCATCGGGACAGGAAGCCCTCGAACTCTCAAATATTCCATTGCGTCTTCACGGGATTGTATATCCCAAATTCTCCACGGCGCAATGATTTTTATCCACGGCGCAAACGCTTTGAAAGTCAATTCAAATCGTATCTGGTCATTACCTTTACCTGTCGCTCCGTGGCAGATTGCGTCGGCATTTTCGGCAAGCGCAGTATCCACAAGTTTTTTCGCAATTAAGGGTCGGGCAACAGATGTGCCGAGCAGATATTTGCTCTCATAAACAGCATTCGCTTTAAGCATGGGATAGATAAAATCGCTCATAAACTCCTCCCGTGCGTTTATTACAACTACCTTGTCAGCGCCTGTTTTAATTGCTTTTTCCTCAATTTCCCCGTAATTCGGACATTGCCCGACATCAACACAGCAAGCGATAATCTCGCAATTTTCATAATTCTCCCGCAGCCACGGAATAATCGCCGTTGTGTCCAATCCGCCCGAATAAGCCAGCACTATTTTTTTACTCATTTTGTTATTCCTTTCAAATATTTGGTTAATTTTTCGTCAATAGGAGGTCGCACGGCTATGTTATTTTTCAAAAGATATTCCTTCAATTCGCAAACGGAATAATTTTTTTCTGCACGGGGCGAATACAGCATACTGCTGATAATTGCTGCCTGCGCTTGCGTATTTACAAATAACTCTTTCAAATGTTCGGGTTTTCCCGCTCCGCCCGAAGCGATTAAAGGCACGGACACGGCATTTTCGGCGAGTTTCATAAGTTCAAGGTCGTATCCGCTCATAGTTCCATCGTTGTCTATGCTGTTTAAGCAGATTTCGCCTGCACCGAGTTCCTGTCCTCGTTTTATCCACTCGATAGCGTCCATTCCCGTTGCTAATTTTGCGCCGTCTATATAAACTTCGTATCCGCTCGGCATTTTGCCTGACTTTTTTAGCTGCGCCGATAAGACTATGCACTGCGAGCCGAATGCTTTTGCGCCGTCGTAAATTATTTGCGGATTTCGCACTGCCATAGAATCCACGCTTATTTTTTCCGCACCTGCTTTAAGTGCCTCATACATATCGCTTAAATCTTTAATTCCGCCGCCTGCCGTGAAGGGAATAAACACCCGTTTCGCCACTTTTTTCAGGGTTTCGATGTCTATTCTGCGTTTTTGCGCACTTGCCGTTATGTCATAAAAAATCAACTCGTCAATTTGTTCTTCATACATAGTTTCGGCAAGTTCTTCGGCGGGGGCAACGTCTATATTGTCCTGAAAATTCCTTGCTTTTGTTACCCTGCCGTTTATTATGTCAAAGCAGGCAATCAGCCGTTTTGTCAGCATTTTCCGCCCCCTTTCAAAGTCAAAAAATCTTTCAGCAGACACATTCCCGCTTCGCCGCTTTTTTCGATGTGAAATTGTGTCGCAAAAATGTTTTCCTTACAGACCGCAGCCGTAAATTCCCTGCCGTAATCCGCCGTTCCCCATACAACGGAATTTTCGTCGGGTTTTGCGTAATATGAATTTACAAAGTAGAAAAAATCGTCCTGCGGATTTAACGCATTTTTGACAAAATTCACTTTATTCCAGCCCATTTGCGGAATCCTGAGATTTGCGCCGAATTTAATCACTCGTCCTTTCAGCCAGCCCAAACAATTTGTGTTTTCTTCTTCGCTGTGTTCAAACAGGATTTGCATACCGACACAAATTCCGAGAAACAAGACCTTTTTCCGCAAAACCGCAGTTTCCAATGCGTTCATCAAATTCATTTCGCAAAGAGATTTCATAGTTGCGCCCGCACTTCCCACCCCCGGAAGTATTATATGCCCCGCATTTTCCAAATCGTCCGCAGACTTCGCAAAAGATGCGTCAAATCCGAGCCGGTTTATAGTGTGCATAACACTCGGCGCATTTCCCGCCTTGTAGTCGATTATTTTTATCATATTCCCCCCTCCAACCTCACAATTTCCCAATATCCACCAATTCGACATTCTCCTCGCTGTAATTCGAGAAGAGAATGTCCGCAAGGGCGTTTGCCGTGTCTATTGAAGTCAGGCAGGGAATACCCAATGCGCAGGCTTTTCGGCGGATTTTTACTTCGTCAAGCGCAGGGTCTCGACCTTTTTCCGAAGTGCAGATTATATAACTCAACTTTCCGCTTTCCAAGAGCGAAAGCGTGTTGTTGTGCGGACAATCTGCAATTTTATCTACACCTTTTACGATAAAACCCCTGTCGTTCAAAAATCTTGCCGTGCCGCGGGTGCCGTAAAGTGAAAAGCCGAGCCGGGCAAGTTTTTCGGCTACGCTTACTATTTCGTTTCTGTCGCTCGGACGGACGGAAATAAATACGCTTCCCTGCTTTTTTATTTTATATTTCGCCGCCGTGAAGCCCTTGAATAACGCTTCTTCGAGATTTCTGCCGATACCCAAAACCTCGCCGGTCGATTTCATTTCGGGACCTAAAAGCGTATCAACTCCCGCTAATTTTTCAAAGGAAAACACGGGGACTTTTACCGCAAAATACGGCGAAATTTTTGCTATTCCCGACGAGTATCCCAAAGAAGAAAGCGTTTCGCCCATACTTGTTTTTGTTGCGAGTTCGCACATCGGCACGCTCGCAACCTTGCTGATATACGGAATAGTGCGTGAGGCACGGGGATTTACTTCTATGACGAAAATTTCGTCCTGAAACAGAACATACTGAATATTCACAAGCCCTCGGACTTCTAACGCCATACAGAGTTTTTGCGTAATCTCAAAAATTTTGTCCGTTAGATTTTGGTCTAAACTTATCGCCGGATATACCGCTATGCTGTCGCCGGAATGAACGCCCGTGCGCTCGATATGCTCCATTATCCCGGGAATAAAAACATCTTTTCCATCGCAAATCGCATCGACTTCGATTTCTTTTCCGTCGAGATATTTATCGATAAGAATGGGATTGTCCTGCTTGTTCCGCAGAATTATTTCCATATATTCACGAACGTCTTTTTCGCAAAAGGCAATAATCATATTTTGTCCGCCCAAAACGTAAGACGGACGCAATAAAACCGGATAACCCAAATTTTCGGCAGCGCAAACCGCTTCGTTTTCGGTCATTATCGTAAGTCCCTGCGGACGCTTGATTTCAAGTTTTTCAAGCAGTGCGTCAAATCTTTTGCGGTCTTCGCAGATGTCAATGCTGTCTGCGCCTGTTCCCAATATTTTTACGCCCCGTGCGTGCAGTTTTTGTGTCAGTTTTATTGCCGTTCCGCCGCCGAATGCAACTATTACGCCCAGAGGTTTTTCTATATTTATTATGCTCATCACATCGTTGATGTAAAGCGGTTCAAAGTAGAGCCGGTCGGCAATGTCAAAGTCGGTCGAAATGGTTTCGGGATTGTTGTTTATTACGATAACCTCGTAGCCCATCTTTTTTAATGTCAATACGCAATGAACGCAGGCGTAGTCAAATTCTATTCCCTGCCCAATCCGTATCGGTCCGCTTCCCAAAACGACTACACGCTCCTTTTTGCTTGCCTCGATAAATGGAAGCGCCTCGTTTTCCGTTGCGTTTTCTATGGAATAAAAGTAAGGCGTCTGCGCTTCAAATTCGCCTGCGCAGGTATCTACCATTTTGTAAATAAGTTCGGTTTTTTTGCTTTTCGGAATGCGGATATTCCGCAGGCAATGCAGAAACCAGCGGTCTATTTTGGTTATTTCGTGAAGTTCGTCTATGCTCAATCCCCGTTTTATCGCCTCATAAAGAACAAAAAGGCGTTCGTCCGTTGCGTTTTTCAGCATATTTCGGATTTCCCTGTCATTTTTTGCCGATAATTTAGGCATATCAAGCGAATTAACGCCGATTTCCGCACCTCGGACTGCCTTCAAAATCGCTTCTTCAAAAGTGTCGGCGATTGCCATAACTTCGCCTGTCGCCTTCATTTGCGTTCCGAGTTCTTTCTGTGCATAAACGAATTTGTCAAAGGGAAATCTCGGAAATTTTACCGCCACATAGTCAAGCGAAGGCTCAAATGCGGCAAAAGTTGTGCCTGTTATCGGATTTGCAATTTCGTCGAGAGTATAGCCCAGCGCAATTTTAGTCGCAACTTTCGCAATAGGATAACCCGTTGCCTTGCTTGCCAGCGCCGAACTTCGTGAAACCCTCGGATTTACTTCGATTACCGCATATTCAAAACTATCGGGATTAAGCGCCAACTGCACATTACAGCCGCCTTCCACGCCCAAAGCCGTAATTATGTCAAGCGATGCCGAGCGCAGCATTTGAAATTCCTTGTCGGCAAGCGTTACGCAGGGCGCAATAACAATGCTGTCGCCCGTATGAACGCCTACGGGGTCAAAATTTTCCATTGAGCAGACGATAATCGTGTTTCCGGCTATGTCCCGCATAACTTCAAATTCGATTTCTTTCCAGCCCGCAATAGATTTTTCGACTAAAATCTGGTGTATCGGCGAAAGCGAAAGTCCGTTGGTAGCGGTTTCACGGAGTTCTGCCTCGTTATGAACAATTCCCCCGCCCGTTCCGCCCAAGGTAAATGCAGGACGCACCACTACCGAATATCCCATTTCGTCGGCAAATTTAACCGCTGTTTCAACATCATTCGCCACGACCGACGGAATACAGGGCTGTCCGATTTTCTGCATTGTTTCCTTAAAAATCAACCTGTCTTCGGCTTTGTCGATGGTTTCGGGCGAAGAACCCAAAAGCCGCACGCCCATTTTGTCCAAAAATCCGTCTTTTGCCAACTGCATACACAAAGTAAGTCCGGTTTGTCCGCCGAGTCCCGATAAAATGCCATCGGGTCGTTCAATTTCAATAATCCGCTTGATGGTGGTAAGGGTTAGCGGTTCTATGTAAATTTTATCGGCGATATTTTTGTCCGTCATAATCGTTGCGGGATTTGAATTTACCAGCACGATTTCAATTCTTTCTTCACGCAAAACTCGGCACGCCTGAGTTCCAGCATAGTCAAATTCCGCTGCCTGTCCGATAACAATCGGACCGCTTCCAATGAGCAGAACTTTTTTGATTTCGGTATTTTTCGGCATAGACTATTACTCCTTTCTATTTTTTTATTCTTATTTACTTCTCCGACCCGCCGCTTCAACAAAGCCCGTAAAAAGCGGGTGCGGTTTAATCGGTCTCGACTTAAATTCGGGGTGGAACTGAACGCCTACAAAAAACGGGTGGGCTGGCAATTCTATTATTTCCGCAAGTTTTCCATCGGGCGAAATCCCCGAAAAAACCATTCCGTTTTCTTCAAAAATCTTGCGGAAAGCGTTGTTAAATTCGTAGCGATGACGATGTCTTTCGCTAACCTCCTTTTCGCCGTAGAGTTTTGCGGCAAGCGTTTTATCCTTTAATTTGCAGGGATACGCCCCCAAACGCATTGTGCCTCCCTTATCGACAACTTCCTTTTGCGTGTTCATTAAACTTATCACGGGATTTGCGGTGTTTGCGTTAAATTCCGAACTGCAAGCGTCTTTAAGTCCGCAGACATTTCTTGCAAATTCTACGGCTGCCGCCTGCATTCCCAGACAAATTCCGAAAAACGGGACTTTATTTTCGCGCGCAAATTTTACAGCAGCAATTTTTCCTTCAACGCCCCTGTCGCCAAAACCGCCCGCTACTAAAATTCCGTCCGCATCTTTCAAAATAACTTTCACATTTTTCGGATTTTCCAAATCTTCGGCGCTTATCATTTTGACATTTACCTTTGTTTTCAGCGCAGCAGCCGAATAAATCAGCGACTCGCTTATGGATTTGTAGGCATCGGGAACGCAGGTATATTTTCCGACAAGCGCAATCGTAATCTGTTTCTGCGCAAGTTCGATATTTCTGATATATTCAAGCCATTCGTCAATCTGTTTTGCCTGATACGGCAGGCGGAAATGGTCAAGAATTTGCGTGTCGATGTTTTGTTCCGCAAGCGAAATCGGAATTTCGTAAATTGTATGCCTGTAATCGAACGAACCCAAAACGTTTTTCGTATCGACATTACAGAAAAATCCGAGTTTTTCGCGGACATCGCTGCTCAAATGTTTTTCGTCTTCCGTTCGGCACACGAGCATATCGGGAATTATGCCTATTCTTCGGAGTTCCACGACCGAATGCTGTGTCGGTTTTGTTTTGATTTCGCCCGCTTTTTTCAAATACGGAATTAGCGTGCAATGCACGAAATATGTGTTTTTGCGCCCTTCTTTTTGCCGGAAAATCCGCAATGCTTCCAAAAACGGAAAACTTTCAATATCGCCGATAGTTCCGCCTATCTCCACAATCACGACATCGGTTTTTTCGTTGCCTGCGCTCTTTATTACATTTTGAATTTCGTTCGTTAAATGCGGAATAACCTGAATTGTTTTGCCGAAAAACTCTCCGCCCTTGCGCTCTTTCCTGAAAAGAATATCATAAATTTTTCCCGCCGAATACGATGAGTTTTTGTTCGTCAAAATATCCGTAAATCTCTCGTAATAGCCCAAATCAAGGTCGGTTTCTGCGCCGTCTTCGGTTATATAAACTTCGCCGTGTTCCTTGGGATTAAGCGTTCCCGGGTCAATGTTGAGATACGGGTCTAATTTTTGATGAGCGACACACAATCCGTGCGATTTAAGCAGCAAGCCGATTGAAGCGGCAACAATTCCTTTCCCCAGCGATGAAACCACTCCGCCCGTTATGAAAATATATTTTGGCATAAAAACCTCCTGTCAAGCAACATTCTTCGCCGAAAAATCGTCAATTCTTTCCATAAATCTGTCAAACAAAAAGCCCGTATCAAGAGGACCTCCGCACGCCTCGGGGTGAAACTGAACCGAAAACGAATTTCCGTAATCCAAACCTTCGCAGGTTCCGTCATTCACATTCACAAACGAACTATTTTTTGCGATAACCGAATAGCCGTGATTTTGACTGCTTATGAAAACTCGTCCCGTTGCCGTTTCCTTCACGGGCTGATTTGTGCCCCGATGTCCGAATTTGAGTTTTTGCGTTTCATATCCGTTTGCAATGGCGAGCAGTTGATGTCCCAGACAAATTCCGAAAATCGGTATTCCGCTCTGCATAAGCGTTCTGATTGTGGCGACAATTTTTTTGTTGTCGGGATTTGCGGGGTCGCCCGGTCCGTTGCTTAACATTACACCGCCGGGCTTAAAGTTCATAATTTCGCTTACACTCGCATTATGCCGAAAAACACGGACATCGCAATCCCGCTCAAAAAGTGCGTCGGCAATACCCTGTTTTGCGCCGAAATCCATAAGCGCCACCCGCCGAAATCCGCCGATTTTTCCCGCAGCACTTCCCGAAACGGCAGAAACGGCATTTTTAATATCATACTTTTTCGCTTCCGAAAGGTCGCTTTCCGTCGGTTTGTTTCTGGTAATTTTCCCGTTCATAACGCCGTTTTTGCGGATAATTTTCGCAAGCAT
>Ga0209737_10001766_pt1 | contig 15269 bp, 10 predicted proteins | sample TergutCu122P3_FD_187284 | JGI IMG/M metagenome (GOLD analysis project Ga0209737, IMG submission 187284) | Cubitermes ugandensis P3 segment gut microbial communities from Kakamega Forest, Kenya - Cu122 P3 (SPAdes) (version 2) | ecosystem: Host-associated > Arthropoda: Insects > Digestive system...
AAACCTTAGGACATTATACTACGATTTTTTCTTCAGCCTCAAGATAATCACCACACCCAAGATAACCGCAACTATTATTACCGCGATATTAAATATCAACGTAAAATCATATTGTTCATTCGACCCACTGGATTCTACCAAAAAAACATCTGTGATTCTAAGCTGATCTATTTCTCCCTTTATTATCTCTTCCATATACCGGACAATATCATATTCCGGTGCTTTTATATTATTGTCCACACCGAAAAACAGGGTGTAATTATCGCAACCCTTATCCTCAAAAACCAGTTCGTCAGCATAATAGCGCACGATAATTCCGTTAATATTTATCGGCTTATCATCACCATTTTGGATAGTCATAAGCAAAATATCATCATTAGGTATTGTCCGTTTAAAAATCAGGCTTGTATCGGTATAACTCGCTTCATTGAAAAATAGATTATACAATTCCTTACGGACACCAAGTGCGCTTGCATTTCGTTGGAACATACTGTCGGTATCAATTATAATTTCCGCAAGCCGGAGATTTTTCAACCCTTCGATGCTGATATGGGTAAAATTGTCTTTTTCCTCGATAGTATAAACCGGACGGATTTCTTCAATGAAATAAAATCTCTCCTGGGTGACAATGCTATAATTTAAAGTCACGGAATCAAAAGTAATTTTTTCTAAGTTATTATTTAAACGGAAACGATAGTGCGTATATTTTTGAATTTTATCAAACTCAATACTAAGTTTTGCTTTTCCATCAACGTTAAAAAGCGAATCGTTTTTGACAAACTCCCAATTAATATTATCGTAACTGCCGTATACCGCAATATTTTTGGCGAAACCGGAATTGCTGGTTGATAATTGAATTGAAGTGGCGATAATATCATGTTGCGGGATATCTGTAACTACATAATCAAAATAAAAATTTTCATCCTTGATATAGGCATTGATAAGTGACATCGAAAACTGCTGTCCAACCATCTCCGTTTCTGATTTTCCACCGATACGGATAAAGTACGGCACATATTCACCCGCGCTGTCTTTTATCCGCAAGTCAGATAAATTGCGGTTGGCATGATTATGGATTTCGGGCGTAATTCTGACGGCTTTATATCGGTTATTGCCGCTGTTTTCGATGGTTGCGGAGTTCCTGACTGCGTTACCATCACATGCAGCAAGCAAAAGCAATACCACTACAACTAAAACGCTAATTTTTTTTCGAAGCATCTTGAAGTACCTCCATTTTCAACTCCAAACGTTTATTAAAATATTGGTACACAAATGATATCGCCACCAAAGTTATTCCCAAGACAAAATAGGAAATTATCCGGTAACCCTGCGTAAGATGTGCAAGGTCAATGATAAACAGTTTAATAACCGCCAATAGTGCCAACCCCAACCCCGCTTTCCTGATAAATGAATACATCCGGGCAAATCCGAAAATTATCCAAAGAAGGGCGGTCACGACATAAATTATGCTAATCCATGCACTTGTAAAGGAAAGGTCATACTGGACGATAAGGTTTTGGGTCAGGACAATGACAAAATACGCCGAAACAATTAAGGGATACCATTCCACTCCCAATTTTTTCTCCATTACAACTAGCTTGACCAGGTCACGCATGATAAAAACGGAAAATAGGGAGACGGCAATTAAAATAACCGTGGCAGCAATCGTTACACTGCGGGGAATTTCGCCAATATAATTCCAATATACGAAAGAGTTGCTATTCATGCCAAAAAGCCACAATAAACCAATCACATAAAAAATACCGGCAATAATTTTCACGCCTACATCAGACAATACCTTGATACGTAATACTACATACGCAATTATAAATGTCAGCGTAATCGCCAGTGCCACATCAAGGTTTGATTTATAAAAAATTGAATTGGCACGATTTAAAAATGTATTGAATTCTTGGAATGTAAGATACATGGCAAAAATCCAAAAGTTTATTACCACCACATATGTATAAACCCTTTGGAATACAAAAGACAGCGTCTTTTTATAAATGTAAGAACCTAAGATAATAATACTTCCAAAAGTTATGGCAAGGTATTTAAATGTAAATAGATGGTCAGTCGCGAATAGTTGGTCAACGCGGGCAAAAACATCAACGAAAATGAAAGCGCATAAACACAGTCCGTTGATGACATATCCGGCACGGATGAAATTTTTCTCTTCTTTTAAAATTCCATAAACCGTAAGGGCAACCCCCTGTGCCAACCAACCAAGCGACAGCCAAACAGAACCAAACTGGAAGGGGATAATTAAAATCACGAAAGTCAAACCAGTCAAATAAAATAAAGCCTGCATATGTTTTTCATCAGTAAACAGACTTTCAACAATTCTGCCAAGGTATAGATAAAGTACAGCAAAAACAATCGCAAGAACCCCTGTCGCCGCCTCCCATTCAAAGGAATAAAAGGTTAGATACATTATCAAACTGCTGAAAAAAGTATTGATTGCCAGCAAAATAACATCGGTCTTTTTAAATTTCGATTTCACATTATATGTACCTAAAATAGGGATGGCAGAATAAATAAGGAAAGCAAATAAAATGTAGGTGACAGTCAAGATTTTATTAAGAAGTTGTACCTGTATTTCAGTTTGGGACATCGTAATGGAAATGGCAGCCGTGCAAACTATGTTAAGTATCAAACCAATATATGTGGCAATCGTCCATTTACGCCGAAATGCAACCATCAAGGCAAGCAGATTAAGGACAACAAAGTAAACCATTGCGCCGTAAAGAATTATCCGGTCATCACTACCATAAATAGAGAACATCGGTAAATATCCGCCAACAAGTGCAAATGAAAGGATGGTCTGCGATTCATAACGGGTTGATAAAATAAAAGTAACAGCCGTTATTAAAACACATAAAAGTAATGCCGTGTACATATGCAGAATTTCCAGCCCAAAGTAGCTTATGGCAAGGGCGGAATACAGTACTCCCACCCCTCCGGCAGTTATCCCAAGCGAAAAAACATTGGGGTTTTTGCGGTTCATTACCTCACCTGCCACCAGCATAATAGCGCCTAGGGTAAACATCATTACCCCTTTCAGCGTATCAGGCAGTTGCAAGTATGTATACTGTGCGGCGGCAATAACACCGATGATAATTAATAAGATGCCAACTTTGTTAAGTAAATTAAGTCCGACAAAACGTTCAATATTATTTTTCTTCGCGACAGCAAGGATTTGCTCATCAGTAATCTGCTCGTTTTTAAGTTTTTCGAATTCGGCGCGTTCATTTTTGGAAAAAACCCCATGGGTTTCCGCATAACGGGTACGTGCTTCGGTTATCTGGGCATTTACTTGTATCGCCAATTCGCCGAGCTTTTTTGATATTTCGGCATCCAAACTTATGTTATTGTCATGAAGTGCTGCCCGCATATTATTGATTTTACGTATAATATTTTCTTCAAGGTTTGCCAGCCGGTTTTGCTCTGTTGCAAGACTGCTTTTAAAGTAGATATCAATTTTTTCCTGGGTTGTCTGGACAATTTTTACTTTTTCATTGTAGACTTGCTCGTATAAAGCGTTCTTCAGACTTTTGTTTTCATCAGATAATAATTCCGTGTTCTGCTCGGATTTTATATATTCAGCTTGTAATTTTTCAATCTCCGCTTTTAAGCGCTCATTTTCTTTGGTTAAATCACTGTTTTCGATATTTCTTACTTCATTTTCTAACTCGATTAGTAGGTCTTTTTGCCGATTTAATACGCTTCGCAGATTAGATTTCATACTTTACCTCACCCCGACCTTTGATTGAATTCCCCATACTGATGATTAAAGACCTTATAATAGTTCCCCTTTAACTCAAGAAGCTCATCATGTGTACCCGATTCTACAATCACTCCATCCTCAAGAACAAGAATCAAATCGGCATCTTTAACCGAGGATATCCGGTGGGCAATATAAAAAGCTGTCTTGTTGCCAAGATGCTTTAATGAATCTTGGATAATTGATTCTGTTTCCATGTCTACTGCCGAAGTCGTATCATCAAGAATGACTATTGCCGGATCTTTTAATAGCGCCCGTGCCAGCGAAATACGTTGCTTCTGCCCGCCTGAAAGACCAACCCCGCGTTCACCGACAATGGTGTCATATTGTTCCGGCATTTTCATGACGAACTCGTCAGCATTGGCGGTTATTGCCGCTTTTTTAACCTCTTCAAATGTCGCACCGGGATTGCCATAAGCGATGTTTCCTTCAATCGTATCAGAAAAAAGGAAGACATCCTGCATCGCCATCCCGATATTACCCCGCAGGGAACGCAGGTCGTAATTTTTTAGATTTACTCTGTCTATAAGAATATCACCGTCGGTTGGGTCATAAAAACGGCATAATAAATTCATCAAGGTAGATTTGCCAGAACCGGTTGCACCGATAATCCCAACTGTCTGTCCTGGCTGGACGGAGAAGTTGATGTCTTTTAATACCTCCTCACCGTCTATCGTATAAGAAACATTGCGGAAAACTACTGCTCCTTTTAATTTTGGAATCGTATATGGACCTTCCAATTCTTTAATAACTGGTTCAACATCGATGGTCGAATAGATTTTTTCTATCGAAGTGGCAAAACGCTGGTAGTCATTGGCATGCCAACCCGCCATCCGTAAGGGGTTATTTATCATCCAAATATAACCGTTAACCATTACTAATTGCCCGAGAGTAATAGTTTCATTGATAACCATGATACCGCCAACCAGGTAAAGCACGATGGTTGACATCACGACGAAAAATTCAAAAGCAGGGACATACCGCCGCCATATCATCGCCGCTTCCAGCTCGGCATTACGGAAATCATCATTTTCTTTATTAAATTTTTCTATTTCATGCTCTTCCCTTGTAAAAGCCTTAACAACCCGGTTACCACTAATATTTTCCTGCACAAAAGCGGTAAGACTGGAAAACTGCGAACGAATCTTATGAAATGCCGGCTTTATCGCTTTCAACTGCTTCGCGGTGGTAAATGCCGTCAGCGGGACAATGCAGATAATGCAAAGGGCTAGACGATAATCAACAATAAATATCATCACAATGGCAATTAAAAATAACAGGATGTTGTCAAACACATTATAAATCGTCCATGCGACAAAGTGCCTGATTGCTTCCATATCACCAGTCTGGCGCGACATCAAATCACCGGTACGGTTTTTGTTATAAAAAGAAAAATCCTGTTCCAATAACCGACGATAAACGTAATCACGCATTTCAAAAAGGATACCTTGTGAAATACGTTCAAAAATCATCATGTATATGTATTTGATGGCTGAGCGGAAAATTGTGATACCGCAAAAAATAGCAATCAAGGTCGGTAATATCGAATACCTGCCTTCAATTATTACTTCATCAATAATAATTCCGGAAATCATCGGATTGACAAGAAAACACAACGATACGGTTGCCACCAAAATAAATGTGAATCCAATCCGGACGTAATACTTTCTTAAAAATGTCGAAAACCACTTCATTGCATCCATACAGACTATTTTATATGAGAGTTGGGTAGAAAGCAATATGCAAGATTTAAAACTTGTATTTTATTAAGATTATTAATATAATTAATTATATTAATGTAGTGTTGATGATTTTAATGCGGAGGCTGAATATGTTAACCAAGATTCTCAGATATTTGCTGTTATTAATTCCGTCTCTATTATGCCTTTTATGGGTTTATCTTGGGATGAACCATGGCATTATGACAAATAACCTGGGGTTGATAATTTTCATGATAATTGTTTATACAACCAGCATTGGTGGAATTATTTTATATATAAAAACCAGACCGTTCAGCGTTTGGTGGATTCCATTCAGTTTTCTTTTGTCATTGATTCCAATGCTTGTTCTTGATAATCCCGGTGGAGAATTCAGACCATATTTGTTGACAATTTCCGTATCAATTTTTTATGCAGGGCCATTTTTCCTGATTTCTACGATTGTTGCCATGGTTTTAATCATTATAGCTTGCAAAAGAAAAGCAAAATGATTTATCATTTCTTTGCATCATTCGCTTCCTTGACCTTACCTACTACATAAAGCATCAACCAGAGCAGTATCGGAATACCAATCATTGCCGTGATACATGCTGCGAGTAATTGAGGATTTTCCGGAAAAAAAATTGCTACTATCAGGGTTATAACCGAGAGGCTTGCGAGAAATACTACACCAATTAAGGCGGCGATTTGTTTGGGTGTTTTTTTCATTAACGCTCCTTCTTAATTAAAAGGACTTCAGATAATCTTGAAGTCCTTTAATTTTAACTGCTCTTATTTTTTACGCGAACTGTTTTTCCTTTTTGACAACACGTGCGAATAGTACTATCAGCACCAACATCACCGTATACATCACACCCAAGGTTGAGAAGAGGGTCTGCGTGGTAAAATTTGCCAGGATATATGATGATACCTGATTGCCAACCAAGCCGGCAATCGCCCAGGCACTAAGGGCATAACCGTGGACGGTTGATAATTGGTGGAGACCGTAGTTCTGATGCAGGATATTCGGTAAGCAACCAAACCCAACACCAAAGAAAAATTGGATAATGAAAATCAATACAACTGACGCCAATGTCACGATAAAAATTTCCTGTGTCAATGAACGTAATCCGTAACCCACTTCAGCCGGAAGTGGCAAGTCAGGTTTCCTAATATTATTTAATTGGTATATAAGGTATGTAATAAAGCATGCTGCCAATGAGGAAACAGCCATGACATAATAAGGCACGTGTTTCTGCTTTAGCTTATCCTGCCATGCGGCGAGGACTATCCGTCCAATTACATTACTTATGGCGTTGAAACTGCAATATAGTACTACTATCGCCATGCTGGTTATACCGATAATATTATATATTTGTTTTTCTTGGCTGATCATCGCAAGACCGCAACTAATGTTCAAGAAAATTATCAACCATAACAGGATAAATTTGCTTTTAAAAAGTACTTCCGTCGGTTTCAGATACACAGTTCCTTTCTCTTCAACAACTTCCGGCCGATAAAGCAGTCTGCTTGCCACAAATAAGGATACAGCATAAATGGCGGTCAATACATAGAAGACATTGTAGACTGCCATTCCTGATTCCAACAAAGCTCCTATGATTGGATTGGCGATAACCCCTGCTATACCGAAACCGGCAATCGAAAGCCCGCCTGCCAGACCTTTCCTGTCGGCAAACCATATCATCATTGTCTTAACCGGGGTGATGTACCCCAGACCCAAACCGATACCTTGGACGATACCGAACCCGAAAACCATTACCCAAGGGTTTTTGAATTGGATGCCGAGCCCGGTAAGTAACCACCCGGCTGTAAAGAATATGAAGGTCAGGAAAGCGGATTTCCTCGGATTCTTTTCTACAATCTTACCCCCGAATGCCGCTGACATACCTAAGCAAAAGATTGCAAGGGAGAAGCACCATTCGTTTACCCATCTGTCAAAACCTGTATATACATTTACGTACTCCTTGAACAATGTCCAACAATACACTGCCCCGATGGCAAAATTAACCAAAAACATCGGCAACAAACCGTTTAACCACTTATTTTTTTTCATTATGTAATCCCAGCCTTTCTTTTATTCCAAAATATTTTCCCTTTAATGTCGCTAATTGAATATTATACGCCTTAATTAGTGGACTGTCAAACCTTATTCCCTTTTTTCTACCACATATTTTCCAGTCCGATTATTCCGCACCAGAACATGGTCATTATTAATCCGTGGCAGTGTGTATGAAAATACTTCCTTACCTTGTAAATCAATAATCTTAAGCGTTTCGCCGTTACGTAAGTTAAAGTTCATCGCAAACCCTCCCAAGGCATCCGGCGAACGGTAATTACGCCCATACAGTTTTACACTTTGTCCGGCTTTTAAGAAAATATCAGCCAGCATTTGAAAATTATCACTTTCGGAATCTGTTGTCAGGAAAAACCGCCGCAAGTCGATGTCATAGAGATAAGGATTATAAATCACAATATAGTCACTGCTGCCTTCATGGTCAATCCGGTTTACGACCGGGATACCGCTCATATCAGCTTGAAGCACCAGCTCAATATCAATGCGGTTACTTACAGTATCATCCTTGCCAAGCAAAAGTTCCGTTTCTGTCCTTTTTTTATCATTAACCAGCCAGTGGGAAAAAGCAAAACCATCCGGTATCATTGCGCTTAATGTAATATCACATACATCATAATACCTTCCCTGGAAATCCTCAGTTATATCGATGGTATTTAGTCTGATATCAGCCAGGTCATGGGCTTTTACATTGACATTATATCCAGCTTTGGGTATGTTTAGATATCTTTCAAGCTGATGCCTCATCTCCTCAGGACGCAAATATCCAAATTCGATAACTCTTTCAACCTCCCCCGCCACAAACCCCAATGTCGACCAAGTAGTTGCCAACATCGCCCCACCTTCACGGAAATTAAATGTGAGTTCATTCATCCGCCATTCTTCCAGACGCCGCACGGTATTCCTAATACGGTCCGGTTCAAAATGATAGTTCATGATATCACACATGATGGTTGTAAAGCGGTGACGCATATCTTCCCGTCTCATCAAAGATTCAAAAAGAGGCGAATTACCACGTTCATCACTATATTCACCCATTATCATCGGTAAAGATTTTGCCGTGGCATGGGTACCATATAAGCCAAATCCAAAGTCGGTATCAAATAAAAGCCAGCGCCACTTACCATCGGCAGTCGAGATACCGTCATGAATCCTCGTTTCTTCATCGCCATAATACCGATATACTTTGTAATTTCCCCGTGGCCAGTCCCCATTGTTGGAATAAATCTGGACTGCATAATAAGCCAGCAGATTATCGATATCAACCAATGAACAGAATTCGGCGAAAACGCTGTCATCCTTGAAATTTTTACGCATATCATAAACCGCTTTATAATCTTCTGCCGCTTGAACCTCAAACGGGTCTTCCTCATCAACAAGTTTATATTTAGCTCCACCTTTGAGAAGTACCCATTCCCCATTCCTGATTTCATTGCGATCATCAAGATACCAACGGTTTTGATGTTCCTTTATCCACACAAATCCATAATATCTGCCATTCAAATAAACGGCGGCCGGACGATGTGACTGGACATCCGGTAATAATGTTGACGCCATACTTTGGATTACTTCATCACGGAGAAAAGCAAAGGGGTTATCATTGGCATTATTCCTTAAGATCAACCTTTTGTAACTGGTAATCGCCCCCCCGTAGTATGAAAAATTATCGGGGAAAAAATCAAAATCAAAGGTATTATTATCTTCGTCATATTCGCGCCGGGCATACAAACGGAAATTTTTCTGGTTTGCTGCCCGCGACCAGCCGCCATGAATCCGTACACCCGCATTTTGTGACAGTATTTTTACACCATTTTGATCAAAAAGCTCCACATATATTGGTCGTTCCGCTTCATGGCCCCGCATATTGTAGTTCGCGGGTTCAGGTGGGTTTGGATTCTTGTTCCCTGTTTCCTTAATATAATCATCACGCAACCGACCCGGTATGGCGATGCCATAATCATAATCGTACAGATTGTAGGGGTCAGTAGAAAGGGAAAAAACCAAGGTATCAAAGCGTTCAAATATATCTTCCCCAACAAAGTATGTATGGGTCTGTACCGATGTAAAAGTATCATCCGCCTTCTTCCCGCATACCTTTAAAGTGTAAGAAGTAACTCTGTTATGCCGCGACATCACAGGTATTTCACCCTTATATTGTATACCTGAATCGCTGTACGGGGGACTGCCGTCGAGGGTATAATAGATGGCGGTAATATCATCATTTGCCGCTTCAAGGGAAATTTTGATGGTATCTTTGTAAAAATGCTCCATATGGGAAAAGATAACCCCAATTTCCTTTGACTTGGCAACGATTTCAACTAACTGTCCTTCATCATTATAAAATGCCAAAACAGGTTGAGTTCCTGCCTTACGCCAAGTATTATCAAAAATAACCCAGGCGAAAGTAAAGACAACCGCCAGAATTAAAAATGAAATTACTATTAAAAGTATATGCTTTTTATTGAAAGTTTTAATCACTGACATACTCCATCAATACCACACTGCGGACGCCTTCCAAAGCTTCCAGTTTTTCTTGCATTGAAATATCCATTTTCCTGACTTTTGCCGTAACTGTCACTTCTGCATAATCTTTATGCGATATCGAACTTTTGAGTTTTGTTTTATATGTCTTAAGCATATTGAAAACTTCTTCCCTGGCGCTTAAATCATATTTGACAATGCAGACAAATCTTTTTACATTACCGCTCAGCAGGGAATAAATCAGGTAAACCGCGCAAATTAGGAGGGTACCGATTACAGCAAGGGGGTAAAGTCCGGCACCGCTGGTTAGTCCGGCGGCGATTGCAAGGAATAAAAAGCCGATGTCGAGGGGGTCCTTTACCGCAGCCCGGAAACGGACGATTGAGAGTGCACCCACCATACCAAGGGATAGTATCAGGTTTTGTGATATCGTCATGATGATAAAAGCGGTGGTCATACAGGTAATTACGTTTAATAAGTTAAAACTTTCGCTGTAAACCGCTCCTTTATAAAATATACGGTATACAAAGTAGATTATTGTCCCACAGACTAGTGCCGTCAGTAAGCAGGCGATGATATGGGAGGGGGTCAGTCTGGTGATTAGGTTTGCTTGTTCGAGGCTCAAGCGGATTTCGTTGACTACATGATTCATTTGGGGGTCTCCTTTTGGTGGGGTGTTTTATACTCTTATAGCTTTAGCAACGCTCATACACATGCGGTATTTGGAAATTGATAAGGCTTTTGCGGTTTCATGGGGGATGACGGCGCGGACAATTTCCGACATGAAATCATCGTATTTAATTTCCATGATTACATTATTGTTTTGGTAAATTGGGATTGAAAGCTCATCTTCAAAACTTGCCTGCAGGTTTATATCGAATGTAATACGCAGGTTGGAAGCCGGATAAACAAAAGCTTCGCGGTGGTAATCTACGCAGATGACACTTTTAAGTCCTGATTCCCTGGCGGTAAAATAAAACTGCTTTAAGACTTCATCATCGGTATCATGCAGAACCGAAAACTCACCGTTTAGTAATGCTTCGCAAACATCTTCGTCAATCCGTGCCGACTGCTTGCTGATAAAGCGGTTGTATTTTTCCTTGCATTCCAACCTGATAAAACCTAAGTCTTTATTATAGGTGCGGATGCGGTATTTCCGGCGGTCAAAAACGCCGTCAACTTTTTCGCGGTAAGCTGTTTCCCTGACATCGTCAAAATAAATGCTACTGACAAAATAACCATTCTCTCCGGCATGTTTATCATAATCCAATAATAAGGAAATGCGACTTCTAATGACCAGATATTCTGCATAACTTAGTAAATATTTAATTTCACGACGACTTTTTTTCATTGGAAGAATTTGACCCCCGCTTCAAACAACCCCATATCCTGCTGCCCATAAATATTAATGCCACAGTCCTCCGCATAACGCTCACTATTTAGGATTTTACCTAAAATCCGTCCATCGGGTGAGGTTATTCCTTCAATGGCAGCCACCGACCCATTGATATTACCCGTCGGTTTAGTATATAAGGTCGTTACCTGCCCATTGGCAAATAAACGCCCACACCATTCTTCCGAGGCGATAAAGCGACCGTATGTATGTGATGCAGCATTAACATATAAATCACCTAGTATCGCGGCTTGTAACCACGGTGACTTATTTGAGACGACTTTTGTATAAGCCATCGTTGAGATATGGCGTCCGATTGCATTGTAGGTCAATGCTGGTTTGTCTGATTCATCACTAAATTCACCAAATGGTAATAACCCTAATTTGAGCAAAGCTTGGAATCCGGTACCAATACCGAGTATCAAACCATCACGTTCATTTAATAAGCGATTTACTGCCTCACGTAGGTTTTCATTTTGGAAGACAGTTGTAAAAAATCTGGATGAGCCGTCTGGTTCATCATCAGATGTAAATCCATTGGGGAAGACCAAAATCTGTGCTTTATCAATCATAGCTGCCTGCTCCGGATAAGAAGCATGGATGTTCTTTGCCGACAAATTACGGAAAACTTTTGTTTCTACATTTGCTCCTGCTTGTTCAAAAGCGCGGGTCAAATCGTACTCATTGTTCGTACCGGGTAAGATGGGGATAAAGACGGTTGGTTTTGCCACTTTATTTTTGCATATGTAAATCTGTTCTGCATTAAATAATGATGGTTGACCCATTTGGTCATCGGTACTATCCGCTTCATCCATCGACTGACATGGGTAAATTTCAGCAAGTTTCGACATCCAGCTTTCTAGCGCTTCATCCATTGTAATGCTTAGGTTTTCAGCGGAAAAGACGCCATCGTCAGTGACCGTTCCGATTAATCGGTTTTCAAGATTGTTGTTGACTAAACTAGTCATTGCTTCCGCTGTTACTTCGACGAGGATATCACCAACATTATTCTTAAACAGATTTTCCGGCTTTAATCCATCATCCAGTTTGACGCCCAGCTTGTTTCCAAATGCCATTTTGCTGACAGCTTCAACTAATCCATTTACCGATAGTGCATATGCAGAAACAATCTCCCCGGTTTTTATCATCCCGCTTATCAAACTATAGATATTGGCAGTTTCATCATACTTGGGTATTTCATATTTATCGCGGCTGATACTGATATGTACCAATATATTACCGGGTTTTTTTAGCTCTGGGCTGATGATATTTTGGACTTTTGTGGTACTGACGGCAAATGACACCAGTGTCGGTGGTACATCGATATCATTGAATGTCCCTGACATACTATCTTTACCACCAATTGACGGCAGACCAAAACCCATTTGCGCGTCATATGCACCAAGCAAAGCCGCAAATGGTTGTCCCCAACGCTTCGGGTCATTACCGAGACGCTTAAAAAATTCTTGGAAGGAAAAACGGATATTCTTGAAATCACCACCACTTGCAACTATTCTGGCAATTGATTCGACTACTGCATAAACTGCCCCATGGTAGGAACTCCACTCAGATAAATACGGGTCAAACCCATAACTCATCAGCGCGACGGTATCAGTTTTTCCTTTTAATAGCGGAAGTTTGGCTATCATCGTTTGATTCGCTGTCAATTGATACTTACCACCAAACGGCATCAAAACATTGTTTGCCCCGGCAGTGGATTCAAACTGTTCAACCAGACCTTTTTGTGAACAGACATTTAAGTCATTTAAGGTACTTAGCCATGCTTCTTTATAATTTCCTTTTGCAACCGCATCAGCGACTGCAGGGATTTTTATTTTATGGAAGTAATTTTCTTTTTCATCCGGCATTTCTACATATACTTTGGTTTCTTGGTGGGCACCGTTGGTATCAAGAAAAGCACGGCAAAGATTAACAATCCGCCTTCCGCGCCACATAAGTATCAGACGCTCTTCCTTAGTAACCACCGCAACCTCGACGGCTTCTAAACCCTCTTCGGCGGCATATGCCATGAACTGATTCACATCATCCGGGGCAATAACTACTGCCATCCGTTCCTGTGATTCAGAAATTGCCAGCTCTGTACCGTTGAGACCCAAATATTTCTGTGGAACTTTATCAAGGTCAACTTTTAACCCCGGTGCTAATTCACCAATTGCCACCGAAACACCACCCGCACCAAAATCATTACATTTTTTAATCAGACGGCTGACTTCACTACGACGGAATAAACGGACAATTTTGCGCTCTTCGGGGGCATTACCTTTTTGCACTTCGGCACTTAAGGTTTCGATGGCATCATCGGTATGGACTTTTGAAGAACCGGTCGCACCACCACAACCATCACGTCCGGTCCGTCCTCCCAATATAATGATGGCATCATCGGGCGCCGTCCCCGCCCGGACTACCACTGAACGTGGAGCCGCCGCCATAATTGCGCCCAACTCCATTCGTTTCGCGACATAACCGGGATGATATATTTCATTTATTAAACCGGCAGGGGCACCGATTTGATTTCCATAAGATGAATAACCGGAAGCAGCAACACGGCAAAGTTTCCTTTGTGGCAATTTACCCTTAAGTGTATCTTCATATGAAGTAGTCGGATCCCATGCCCCGGTAACCCGCATCGCCTGATATACATACCCACGCCCGGATAAGGGGTCGCGGATAGCCCCACCAAGACAAGTCGAAGCCCCACCAAAAGGCTCAATCTCCGTCGGATGATTATGGGTCTCATTTTTGAACATGACGAGCCACTCCTCGGTTGCTTTTCCTTCGTTGGTCTCGACATCAACCTGAACAACTATCGAACAGGCATTAATTTCATCCGATTCCTCCATATCATCAAGTTTACCCTCAAGTTTTAACTGCCGCATCGCCATCTGGGCAATATCCATCAAACAGACATACTTGTCATCTCGCGCTTTAAATAACTCTTTGTGGGAATCAAGGTATTGCTGATACGATGCTTCAATCCGGTCACGGTAAAAACCATCACCGAAAGTAATATCTTTGAGTTCCGTCGAAAAAGTGGTATGACGGCAGTGGTCAGACCAATATGTATCAAGGACGCGGATTTCTGTTTCGGTCGGGTCGCGTTTTTCTTCTTCACTAAAATATTTATGGATATGTAAAAAATCCTTAAAAGTCATTGCCAGGTTAAGACTTACGAAAAATTCCTTCAGCTTGTCCTCATCCATTTCACAAAATCCAGTATAAATCTTGATATCCCCGGCAACTTCATAAGCATTTACCAGCGTTAAGGGTTTTTCCATCCCTGTCTCGCGCATATCAACCGGATTGATTACATAAGCCTTAATCCGCGCAAATTCTTCATCTGAAATATCACCTGTTAATATATAGGTCGTCGCTGACTTGACCATCACATCCATTTCCCCGCTAAGCAGATTGATACATTGCCGTGCTGAATCCGCACGCTGGTCAAACTGCCCAGGTTGGTACTCAAAGCTAAAGATACGGCTTCCCTCCGGAACCGGCACTGTTTCTTCATATATAATATCCATAAGCGGGTCGGAAAAAATGCTGCTCAGGGCTTTTTGGTAAATAGAATCCGTAATATTTTCGATATCGTAGCGGATAAGTTCTCGTAGATGTGTAACCTTGGGGATGTTTAGAAAATTGTTGATGTCTTTCAAAAGTAGGTCTGTTTTGGTGGTATACTCGGCTTTTCTTTCAATGTAAAAACGTTTCATTTGGTCTCCTGTTTATTATTTTTAGATTTGTATTATTTATAGTCAAGCCATTGGCTCGATTTTTACTCGAAAACTAACCCTTGCATTA
>Ga0209737_10001767_pt1 | contig 15268 bp, 12 predicted proteins | sample TergutCu122P3_FD_187284 | JGI IMG/M metagenome (GOLD analysis project Ga0209737, IMG submission 187284) | Cubitermes ugandensis P3 segment gut microbial communities from Kakamega Forest, Kenya - Cu122 P3 (SPAdes) (version 2) | ecosystem: Host-associated > Arthropoda: Insects > Digestive system...
AAAAAAGTATTATAGTGTGTAAGGTTAGGAGGTCAAAATGACTTGGGTTGTCAATTCGGTTAGGGCACAGGCTCTAAAACAGCGTGAAAACGATATTAATTTTAAGCTGCTTCAAATCAGCCAGAAATTAATCGAAATGGCGCAATACGGTTCAAATATCGCAGACGGTATGATTACAGATTACGAAGCATCAACTACGCCGTTAAGATTCTACGGCTCAACGATGAATTTTATGAGAAACAGTGCTCAAAGAGCTTCTCAAGAAGCCGATTTCTTAACAGAAGATCTTCGTTTGAAAGGCGGCTTTGTTGAGAATATGACAAACGGTCACTCAACGTATGCTACTACCAGCGGTACCGGTGTAGGATTGGATCCTGTCCTGGTTCACCAGAACTTCTTTAAATCAGCATTGCAAGAATGTGCAAATAGAGAAAAGGAAAAAATCCACATAGAAGAAAAGAAAATCGAACAAGAGAAAATGGTTCTTGAAACTCAACTCAAAGCGATTACAGCAGAATACGAAAGCGTATCAAAAGCAGTTGAAGGCGACATCAAAAATGGAGCAATCAAATTAGCAGGTTAATAAACAGCCGCAAAACACCGTTAAATAAAACAAAAGCAGACCTCCCGGGGTCTGTTTTTGTATGTTGCATTCTGTAAAAAAATTCACTAAAAGACTGGCAATTTTGTGAAATTTATGGTTTGCTGACCTTGTAATTGTTAAGAGGGTTTTACTATGAAAATATCGCCTTTAAGTGCTTCAAATCCATATATTAAAGCACAGAGTTCCTTGAATACGCCGAAGCTTGCCTCAGTGCCGCAGTTCGGGTCACAAGCAGACACGGTTTCTTTTACCGGAGATGAACATGCGCATCCCGAAGCAGCCGATATAAAGGCGCAAGCTCGGGAGGCTCTTGAAAATTCCGGTAATGTTTATGAAAAGGCAATGAGAGAATTGAGCGATGTTAAACCGCTTGTTCAAGAAGGTGTCGAGAATGGTTTTAAAATCTTTAGAACCGGGGATGGCAAGGCTGTAGAGTTTAAAAAAGCGAATAAAGATGAAACCGCAATGGTGATGAAAGAGTCCGAAAATATAGGGGGCAAAGCCTCAAGGAAAACGCTTTTCCGCATGGATGGCGATAATATTGACATTTCAAAAGTTCAAGTTAACGCAGGCAAAGATAAAACAGTCATAATTCACGTATCTGATGGCATTGTAGGTAAAGTTCAGGAAGGTGTTTCTAAAGTAAGTTTGCCCCACAAAAAAGCCCTTACGCTCGTTGATAAAGAATATGTCTTTGATGATGGGGCTTTAAGCGCTTATTCCGAAAATGTGCGAATGAACAGATCAAGAGGCGGTGAAGCTTCTGCGGTTCACCCTAAAATATATAGCTTTGAAGACGGTAAATTCCTCGATTACACCGAAGACTGGGAAGCTAAAGACGGATCACATGGGTATCATTACTATAACAACGAAGCTTTGTAAATAATATTTGAAGCTTCCTGAATGAAATCGCGTGCCGAATAATCGTTGTGGTTTCTTTGAACCATAATTGTAACGATGTATTTTTTGCCGTTTTCACTGTAAATAATTCCCGCATCGCCAAGCATAGTGCCGATGTCACCCGTTTTGTGGTAAATTGTGGCTTCTTTTGGAATTCCCGATGCCAGAAGGCTCGTATTTTTCACATTCCCCATGTATTCTTTAATGTATTCCTTGCTTCTTGCGCCCAAAAACGTCGGGCTGTCGAGATTATAGAGCATTGTCGAAATGTCGCGCGCGCTCATTTTATTCTGTCCCGCCAAATCGGGAAGCCAGTCGCCCATAACTGAACTTTTCACGCCCCATTCCCTGAAAGCACGGTTCATTCCGTCTTTTCCGCCAATCTGGTCTAAAATTAAATTTGTCGCGGTGTTGTCTGATGTTGTTATCATCAAGTTAGCCATATTGTTAAGGCTTGTTTTAAAGCCAAATTCGCCGTATTGCAATTCGCCCGAGCCGGAGGTTTTATAGATATCATCCAGAACAACCTGATTATCAATTCTCAATTTTTCGCCCCTCGCCTGATTTTCCTCAATCCGGCGGAAAAGTTCAATTAACATAGGGATTTTTATAACGCTTGCGGCGGGGACGGGTTTATCGGCGTTAATTTCAACCGATTTGCCGCTTGAATAATCCCAGACAAAAATCGAAGGGTTTAATTGCGGATATTTCCCCGCTAAAGCATTCAATTCGTTTTCAAGCGCGTAGTTTTTGCCGTTTGTGACAATAGGGCTCATTTTTCTATGCTTTTGTTTTTTTGTACTTTGCCCTTGCGGCACAATTAAGTTCATGCCGTTTAAATGCGAGTTTGAAAGATAATTGCGCGTGGGGCTTACAAATGCTGCTGCATTAATTTTGATATCTCTGTTTAAAAAGCGGTTAAAAAACATCGGTTCAAAGTAATGCGTAAACAAATAAGGTACTATGTAATATCCCACAAGCCCCAGAAAAACAAGACTAATTAACCCTTTCAGCGGGTTTTGTTTTTTGGGTTTCTGAATTTTCTGACGGTTGAAGTCCCTCCTTACAATGGTACCCTTTCGGGGTTCTCGGGGAGTGTAAGGTTCGACAGCATAACCGTAAGAGTTCTGGCGTTTTCTTAATGGGGTTGCCAAATTCGACTCCGTAAGGCTCGTATTCACAGTTTAGAGCATGTTTTAGCGGTTTAAAATAGTACAGATATATGAAATTTTGAAATCTTGCCAAATGTGATATAATGAGCGAGCGAGGGAATGAAAAATATATTTTTTCATTTTTGAGTGAACGAATTAAATGGGCTAAGCCCGTATAATTTGCCCAAACGGAAAATAAAGGAGTTACAATGAACGTAATAATTTACTCAAAAGACGGTAAAAGCCCTTTGGAAGCGCAATTGCAGGGTGATGACGAGTTAAGTATAAGAGTTTTTCCCGCTTCAAAAATTGCCGATTACAAAGAAGTTAATCCGACCGTGATGATTTTTGACCTTCCTCTGCAAGATGTTAAAGATATCTGCGCGGTGACGAAATTCGATGCTTCACTTCTTGTTCTTGTGGATGAAATTCCCGAAGGCATTACAATTCGTGCCGAAGCTTACGATTTCATTTTGCGTCCCGTGAATAATGTTGAGCTTTCAACCCGCGTGAGTGCGCTTTCTAAGGTAATTAGATACAGAAACGCAGCTAAAAAAATAGCCGTAACCGATGAATTAACGGGCTTATATAACCGTAAATACTTGCACCACAGGCTTGACTCTGAAATTTCGCGCGCAAAACGCTATGGCGGCGATGTTTCATGCATTTTGCTCGACATCGACTTCTTTAAAACCGTGAATGATATGTACGGCTACGATTGGGGTGACATTTTGCTCAAAAAAGTTGCCGATATGCTGCAGGCCTTAATAAGGAAAGAGGACGTCTTGACGCGCTATGGCGATGAGGAATTTATCCTTGTTCTTCCAAACACAAATGAAGCGCAGGCATTTATTTTTGCCGAGAGGTTCAGAAAAGATATTGAAAAAATGGAATTTATTCCCGCAAACGAGGAAGAAGCCCACCCTGTAACCATTTCGGGCGGTATTTCGGCATATCCGTTCCTGGAGAACGCGGAAGAGAATTCCCAGAGCGTAATCCGCTACGCAGAGCATGCGCTCTATGCCGCTAAACAGCGCGGCAAGAACCAGATTATACAATTCTCTAAACTTAATCTAGATTATTAGGAGTACACAAATGACAACAAAAAGAATTATTCCTTGCCTTGATATCAAAGACGGGCAGGTAGTTAAAGGTGTAAATTTCGAAAACCTTGTTCAGGCGGGTGACCCCGTGGAGCTTGCGAAACGCTACTGTGAAAACGGTGCCGACGAGCTTGTTTTTCTTGATATTACGGCGACCACCGATAAAAGAAAAACTTTTGTAGAATTTGTCGAACGTGTGGCTAAAGAAGTCACAATTCCGTTCGCCGTCGGGGGCGGAATAAGTTCTGAAGAAGATGTTGAGGCAATTTTAAAGGCGGGCGCAAATAAGGTCGGAATTAATTCCGCGGCTGTTAAAAATCCGCCCTTGTTGCGCATGTGCGCGAACCGATTTGGCTCAAAGCGCATTGTAAGCGCCATTGATGCCAAAAAAGTTGACGGCGATTACCACGTCCTTATAAACGCGGGCAAAACGGACACGGGTATAAAGCTTGTTGATTGGGCAAGAGAGGTTGAAGGCCTCGGCGCGGGCGAGATTTTGCTCACCTCGTTGGATGCTGACGGCACTCAAAACGGTTTTGATATTGAGATGACCGAACTTGTTTGCAATGCGGTAAATATTCCCGTTATCGCCTCGGGCGGCGCGGGCCCCTATTCAAAGCATTTTATCGACGTTTTTGAAAAAACAAATGTTGATGCCGCGCTTGCTGCTTCCATTTTCCACTTTAACACCCTTCCGGTTGAAGTTTTAAAAAGCGACCTCAGAGCCGCAGGCATTTTGGTAAAATAAATTTACGCAATAAAAAAGCTCCGTCCGCGGAGCTTTTTTCGTTTTACTTACTGCTTATTGATGCCTATGAAAAGATTTTGAAACTTACTTCGATATTTTTTTGGATAACTTTTTGAACTGATTCATACTCTGTTTCTACTGCCTTGTGTTGCGTTTCGATACCTTTGAGTTCCATTTCAAGCTGTTGGTCTTTAACTTTGATGCGTTGCATATCAGCGTTGTATTGTGTTTCTGCTACTTTATCGTCGTCGGTATAAAGAGTATCTCTGAATTTTGTTTCGCCTGCGATGCTGGTGTCGTCCCATTTAGTTTTGTCGGCTTCGTTTTGTTTTTGCAATCTTATAGTACCTGTTTCGATGAGGAATTTGAGAATGCTGTCTGCGCCGCCTTTGTCATTCTTAAGAGCCTCTTTTTGAGCGGCGGTTAAGTTGCTGCCGTTTCCGTTTGCATCTATCGGTTTACCGTCCGGCCCTACAAGTCTGTAGCCTGCGTACTGGTCTTTGTATTTAAAGAAGTTTGCAAGTGTGAAATCTTCTTCAATTACTGTATTATTGCCGTTCTCAAGTTTGTTCACGGTAAATTTAAAGCATGTATTTGATATTGCTTCTGAATATTTTTTTGCTACGCCTTCTTGGTCACGTGCTAAGATTAAACGCGCTTGAGATATTGATTGCGCTCTGAATTCTAAATCAGATTTTCTTGCGGTTAATAGTAGTAATCTACCTTGGCTTGCTGCTAGTCCCATATTATTCTCACTTTACTTTATTATCTGCTGCTTACACCTTTAAAAAAACATAAAGTATATACGGATTTCATACAAAGTATATATTGTTACATTTCTTTACACTTAAAATGAATTGCATCAGGCGAAGCTTACTGCCAAAGGAAGTATAGTAATGTAACAAAAACTTAAAATTAATGTAAAATTTGAAAATAGTTTGAAAAAGTGCGTATAATCATGTCATGGGTGGGCATGCTGATTTAATTAGGATATTTAGCTTTTTAGACTTGGAGCTTTCCTCTGACGGTCTGAAGTTTTTTCTCAGCGTGAAAAAGTGTTTTGATAATGACCTTGACCTTTTTCGCGAATTCATAATTGATTATCTCACTATGCAAAAAAGCACTCTTGTTGATGATATGGGCGATATTTATACTCCTTTTGTGAACAATTACCTTGACATGCGCGAAATTCAAGGCGAGGATTCCCTTCTGGAACAGTTTGCGCGCTATGCAAAATATTTTTTGATGCTCCACTTTGAATACATTAAAAACGAAGATTTTAAACACTGGGTTCATATAATCAATTCCTACAATGGCAAGGTCGCATACCCCTTCCTGATGGAACTTTTGGATGATTTTGAATACGGAAGAATTGACCAGTCAGACCTTAATCAAATGGCGCTTATGGTCGTTAATTTGCTGAGAAACACAAACCTTGAAGGAATCGAACAACGTAGAGAATTCGCAGCTTTGGGGTATAATGTGAACAAAATGCTCGGGGTGAAAAACTCCGAGGAAGTAGAAGAGGCAAGGGCAGCGAGTTAATTGTTTCACTTTATAGACAGCGCAAAAATAAAAATAGAATCCGGCCGCGGAGGCGACGGCATGGTCGCATGGCGGCGGGAAAAATATGTTGATAAAGGCGGGCCCGCAGGAGGTGACGGCGGTCGCGGGGGCGATGTTTATTTTATAGGGGATGAAAACCTTTCCACCCTTCTTGATTTTAAGTATAAATCCGTTTTTAAGGCTCAGAATGGCGAAAACGGCCGTTCTAAAAGCCAGCATGGCAAAGAAGGAAAAGATTTAATTGTCAAAGTGCCCGTGGGCGTTGTTGTTAAAGATTTGAAAACAGATAAGCTGATTGCCGATATTGACGAGCATGGCAAAAAAGTTTTGTTCGCCAAAGGCGGACGCGGCGGAAGAGGAAACGCGAGGTTTGCAACCGCGCAAAAGCGCGCCCCGCAGTTTTGTGAGCCGGGCGAACCCGCGGTTATTCGCGAGCTTGAACTTGAATTAAAATTAATAGCGGATGTCGGACTTTTGGGAATGCCAAACGCGGGAAAATCAACATTCATAAGCGTTATATCATCCGCGAGGCCTAAAATAGCCGACTATCCTTTCACGACCCTTGTTCCCAACCTCGGGGTTGTGAAAAAACCCCTTGGCGCCAGCCCATCCTCCAGGGATGCTTTTGTCGTGGCGGATATTCCCGGGTTAATTGAAGGCGCTTCAAAAGGCGTGGGGCTCGGTTTTGAATTCCTCCGCCATGTTCAAAGATGCCGCTTTTTAATTCATATTGTTGATCTGAGCGCCCCCGACCCCGTCGCAAACTATAAAAACATAAATAAAGAATTGAAAAAGTTTGACAGGGAACTTGCGGCGCGTTATCAGATTTTAGTGCTTAATAAATCCGACATTGTTGACGGGGAAGTCGTTGCAAAACTTTACAAAAATTTCAAAAAATTAAATAAAGATGTTTTTATAATTTCAGCCGTAACACGCAACGGGCTGGAACCCTTACTAAATCAGGTTTATAAGATGGTTGATGAAATTCCCGCACCCGTGATTACAACCGAATTTGATGAGGATACGGGTGCTCTTGATAATGATGACAGCAGCTATGAGATACACCAGCTGGGCAAGAATAAGTTCTTTATAGAGGGCGGGAAGGTGCGCCGTTTGGCGAGTGTAACCGATATTCGAAACGGTGCGCAAATGTTAAGATTAAAAAACATTTTGGACTCCATGGGAGTCTATGAAAAATTGAAAAAAATGGGGGTTCAAAACGGCGATATTATCATCGCCGGACACGTCGAATTTCAATACCTGAGTGATTATTACGGGTAGCAACTACCAGCCTTTTGATTGATAGTGAGGGGTAGCCTCATACAAAAACAGTACATTTAAAATTTTAAATAATTGAATAAATATTTTATATGGTACAATACTATTAAAATTGTATAGATGGAATTAGTGTATGTTTTTTGAAGAAGACGACAAAGATACATCCAGAAATATGGACGATCACGATTTGGATTTTGAGGGCGAGGAATCGGTAAGCTGGGATAAACTCCTTGAAGAAACCGACGCCGAGCAGCCTAAACCTGCCGCCGTTCAAACTCCCGATGACCTTTTGACGGGTGATGACCAGTCTTTTGATGATTTGATAGGCGAACAGCCGCTCAATATAGATGAAGGCGCGAGAAAAGAGTATTCTCAAGGGCTGGGTGCCGCTGCTCCGGCAGATGAATATTCTTTTGATTTGGGCATAGACGAAGCCGTTGCGGCACAAAGCTTTGTGCCCGAACCCAACTTTGAAGAACCTGAATTTGAAGAAAATTATGATATTCCTTCTGACCAGACAGTGTCCAATGAGGCAGTGTCGCAATATTTTGGGTCTCAGGATCCGGAACTTCAAACAGCGCCGACTTATCAGGCTCCTGCTCCAGACGAAGAATATGATACTCAGGGGTACGATTACGAAGAAGAAGAATTAATACCGGGTTCACAAGAGCCTCAGGCTCCTCCGCCCGAGAGAGGAATTCCCGGCGGTTCTCTGGCTGAAGACAGTCCTGCTCCTAAAAAGAGTAATATGGGTCTGCTTGCTGTAGCTGCAGCTTTGCTGGTTGTTGTTGTTTTAGGAGGCTTGGGATATGTCGGATATACAAATTATTTAGCGCCTATGATCGAAAATGCGAGCACAGGCGATGCGGATGATTTATTGAACACCGAAACTCAGATTGAGCAGCAGGATATCAATACCGATAATGCTGCCGCTCTGCAAACTGACGACCCTGTGGGACCACCTCCTGACGGCGGTGAAGCTCCCGCTCCCGCTCCACCTCCGGATACTCCGGCGCAGCCGGCTCCTGCTGACAGTGGTACTCAAACCGGCGGCGGCGCTCAGGCTCCCGAGCAGCCGGGTGTTTCAAAGAAAGTTGAAGATAAAGGCAAGGCTGCCGCAAAAGACCCGAAAGCCGCAAAAGCTGAACCGGGCCGCGGCAAGGTGTTACTGCCTGTTGTAAATACGGGGAGAGCCAATCCTTTCACGCCTCTTGTTCCGTACAACAGCTTAGGTTTTATTGCAAAGCCAAACATGGCCATACCTGAGCCTCCGACAAGCCTTGGCGATTTGGCAATTGGCGAAGCGCTTGAAAAATTGCAAAAAATTACCGTATCGGGAATTTTATATGACAGCGTGAAACCTTCCGCAATAATCAAAGTTTCAGGTGTTGATTACTTTGTTCAAAAGGGCGACAAAGTGGACAGTTACATTGTTGCAGACATCACAAAAACAACGGTTATAATCAAAGAGGGCGGAAGCAGTTATCGTGCTTCGATAGGAGAGGCTTTCTCAAGCAACGAAGCCCTTAAGGGGCAAATCAGCGCCGGCGCTGCGGCACAAAGACAATATGTTTCCGCTAAAGATGTAGGTGTAGCCGTCAGTCCCCCCGTAAACTATTAAAAAATAATCGAGGAGTTGATATATTATGAATTCAAACAAAAAGAAAAACTTATTGCAAAGAGCCGCAGCACTGACGCTTTTGCTGGCTTTTGCGCAAAGTTCGATTTCAGCTTATGACCCATATGCTCAGTATATTCCGAAATCGGGGCAGAAAAGTTCTCAACCGGTACAGCAAATTTCGCAGCCGGTGCAGAAAACTTCACAACCGGTACAGCAAGTCAACACCCGACAAGAGGAATTTGTCAGTGCCGCAGCTTCTTTTAGAGGAAGTGCCCAGACAAACACAATTAGCGATATGTATACATCAGACACTGCTCTTGATATGTCAACCACTCAATTGAACAGTTCGGCCAGAATTACAAATTCAACGGCGAAAATCAGCCTTTCTTTGCGAGACAGCGACCTTCAGCAGGTTTTAAGAATGTTTGCCGATAAGGCCGGTCTTAATATTGTGTTCCATGATTCAATGCATGCGGCGGAAGCTGCAGGCGGTCAGGCTGCTGTCCCCAAGCAAGTTACCATGGATTTAGTCGATACAAGTATTAACGATGCGTTCATGCTTGTTTTAGAGGCAACGGGACTGTCTTATTACCTTGATAATAAGACAATTATAATTGCTCCGAGAGATTCGATTGCAAAAATAAGCCTTGCAAGGCAAAATTTGACAAGCCTGCCCGTTCATTATGTTGATGCTAAAAGTATTGCAGACTTCTTAAATACGAATGTTTATTCCTCAAATATTCCCGGCCTGTCAAGCCAGCACATTGCTACAGTTAACCCCAGAACAAACGAACTTATGATTTTCGGTTCAAGAAGCGATGTTGAAGTTGCAAGGAAAATTATAGCAAAACTTGATACAAAACCAATGATAAATACATTTATAGTTAACCACACCACGCCGAAAGAAATGGCAATGTTAATCTGCGCCTCAATTGTCGGTCCTGATGGCGGCAAAGGCGGTAAAGGCGGTTCCGGTAACGGTGAAGGTGCAGCTCTAAACTTTTCAATGGCACCGTCTAAACCATTTAAGGGTGTTATGACGGGTGCTGCCGGCGGATTAGATGAAGTTACGCTTGGCGGCGGTGAAATTGCCTGCTCGGCAGCCAGTATTTCTCCCGGCTCGGGCGCCAGCTCAAGCGGTCCCGGCGGACCGTCCGCTTTATCATCTTATTCCGGCGCACCTATGAGTGTTGCCTACTTTCCTCAACTCGGTAAAGTCAGTATTTATGGCGGTTCCGTGAAACAGGTTGAAGCAATAAAGGAATTTGTTGCGGCTAATGATAAAAAACAGCTTATGGCGTTTCTTGAAATGTCAATTGTTGAACTCAATGAAAAAGGCTCAAAAGAGTTGAACAATGTCTGGCAGATGAATACTCCGTTTGCAAGTATTGGTTTCGACGGAGTTAGCACGGGGACGGGCGCTCAGTCGATGACTTTATTTGACGGTGCGGCAAGGGGCTCAAGAAGAGTTCTTCCGAGAGTTGATAGTGCGTCGGGAGATTCAATCTTTAAAGAAGTTCAACGGTGGTATCCCCCGGAAATCACCTATCAAGACGGTGTAAGAACCATCAATCAAGGCGAATGGGTTACGGATTTCCTTAATGTTACAAATAATCCTCTAAAATTGAAATATGGCGTTAACCTTGCCATTGCAAACGGTAACGGAAGAATGCTGGCAAATCCTAAAATTATGATTACCAACGGTAAAACATCCGTAATAGACTTGCAGGAAGATTATGTTAAAACGGTTAAAACCGAATTTTCAAGCCAGTCAACCGGTTTAACATCCACGCCCATTGTAACCAGAACGTTTGAAATTGGGGATGATGCCGGTATTAAGGTTGAAATGACACCTTTCATCAGTCTTGACGGATATGTGACATTAAATGTCAAGCCGGATTATGCCACAATTAAAGAAAGAGTTATGGCTCCGGTATCCATTGGCGGTACCACAGCAATGGAACTTGCCGCAACATTGCTTCAAAAAAGGAATATGGAGCTTAACAATATAAGAATTAAGGATGGAGAAACCCTTGTAATAGGCGGTCTGATTAAAGAACAAGAAATACAAACTACATCAAAAGTTCCTGTTCTGGGCGATCTTCCTTTAATAGGGGTATTCTTTAGAAGCTCTACAAACATAAAAGAAAAAGCCGAGCTTGTAATCATGATAACCCCGCACATTATATATGATGATGAACAGCTAGCAAACGTTAAAAGAGAAAGACTGTAGTTCGTAATCTACGGTGAATCCGTACAGAAGTTAAAATGAGCAGCGAAATAACATTAAAACTAATAAAAAGAGTCAACTTTGAGTATGCAAAAAAGTTTGATTTGGCAAGGACAAAAGAGTTATCTTTTGTCCCTGTCAGTGTTAAATCAAACACTTTTTTTGCCGCGGTTCCGCAAGCAGTGAACAAAGCTGCAATTAAGGAATACATCAAAAGTATTCTTAATCTGGAAACAGAATTTATTTTTCTTACAACAGAAAGCTTTGCAGAACTCTTTGAACTTTATGAAAAAGAATTCAATAAAGTTACGGGTGCCAAAGTCCTCACAGACCCCCCCGCCGAGATTTCTGCCGAAACTCCTATTGAAGTTCCAATCGAAACTCCGGCTGAAACTCCCGCCGAGATTTCTGCCGAAGTTCCCGTTGAAGCTCCCGACGAGGTTCCCGCTGAAGCTCCGGTTCAAGATGTAACCCCTAAGGCGAAAGCAAAAGAGAGCACAGAACCAGAGCAAGAAGATGACCTTGATATATCTCTTGAAAACGTTGAGATTGAAAGTTTGAATATTGACGATGTCGGTGAAATCAACCTGTCAGAGGAAGAAGAAACTCCGGCACAGGAAGACAATGATTACCGCTCAATGGGTGCAATTGCTGCTGAAAAGGCCGCAAAAGAGAACAGGGCTCCTAAGGCCGCTAAAGAAGAACAGCCCGGGGAGGTTCAAACTCCTGAGGAGCAAGCCCCGCAAACTGATAAGCAGCCTGAGCCCGAGCAAAAACAAGAAAAAGAGCAGGTGCAAAAAACCGCCGGGGAGCCGGAAAAACCTGTTAATGATACTTTGAAATCTGAGCCGTTGTCTCAAGAACCACCCCAACAGCCCCAGCCGCCAAAGCAGACAAAGATAGATAATCCTTTTGTCGCGCAGCCCGTAAACATTGCCCAGCCCCAGCCGGTGCAAAATAAGCCTGAGTTTCAAGGCAACAAACCGATGAGCAAAATAAGTCAAGTTAAAGACGCGCCCAAGAAAAAAATTGGCGAAATTTTGATTGAAGAAGGTCTTATAACCCAAAAGCAGCTTGAAATTGCGCTTGCAGAATCAAAAGCCACCAAGGTTCCTCTGGGTTCAACCCTTGTAAGGCTTAATTTTATAAATGTTCAGGATTTAAAAGAAGCTCTCGGTGCACAGCAGGGACTTGAGCTCGTGCGGGGCGAGCAATTAAAACCCATAGCTGCCACAGTCAAGATTTTACCCGAAGAATTTGTTACCTCAAACAAGGTAATACCGCTCTCAGCCAACGACAAATCACTTGTTGTGGGTATGGTTAACCCCGGGGATGTCGGAACCATAAACGAAATTGTATATTTAACGGGGCTAAGGCCGACCGTTATGATGATAACTCACTATGAGTTTTCAAATTTCGTTGAACAGTTCTATCACTCTCAGGCAAAAGAAGCCGAAAAGTTGATGCGGGACATCAACCAGGATAGCCTTATTGAAGAAGTTAATAAAGACACTCTTTATGAGCAGGTCAGCAAAGAAGTTGCAGACACAACGGGTCTTGTAGCGAAACTTGCAAACAGAATTATTACAATGGCAATCGACCAGAGGGCTTCGGATATTCACATTGAACCGCGCTTCAAGGGCTATGTTGTCCGTTATCGTTCGGACGGTATATTGAAGCAGGTACTTGAAATTCCGGATTCCGTGGATTCTGCCGTAATTTCAAGAATTAAGGTTCTTGCAAAAATGAACATTGCAGAACACCGCCGCCCGCAGGACGGTAACTTTGCCATTAGATATAAACAGGGAACCTACGACTTCAGGGTTAACACCCTTCCTGTCAGTGGTAAAGAAAAAATGGTAATCAGGATTCTGGCGCCCGCGGCGTCACTTAAAGCCGAGAAAGATGAAATTAAAATCGACGGCATGCTGCCCGAACAGCTTCAGAAAATTAAAGATATGGCTTCAATGCCAAACGGAATTATCCTCACCTCCGGCCCCACGGGTTCCGGTAAAACGACTACTCTGTATTCGCTTATTAAAGCGCTTAACGATATAAAGGTTAATATCACAACAATCGAAGACCCGATTGAAATCAGAATGGAGGGTATCAACCAATCTGCCACAAACGTTAAGGCGGGTATCACCTTCGCTTCCTGTATGCGCGCAATCTTAAGGCAAGACCCTGACATCATTCTTGTGGGTGAAATCAGAGACTATGAAACTCTCGAAGTTGCGGTTTCAGCGGCACTAACGGGTCACTTAGTATTAAGTACCGTCCACACAAACTCGGCCGCGGCAACCGTTACAAGGCTTGTTGAAATGGGCGCGAAAGACTATCTCGTTGCCTCAACCCTGACGGGTGTTCTGGCTCAAAGGCTCGTAAGAAGACTTTGTAACGATTGTAAAGAGTCTTATAACCCTTCACCCGAGGAAGCAAAAAAGGTACTCTTAGACCCCAAGGCGCAGGAAGAATTTACAAAAGTGACAGCATACCGCGCTGTGGGCTGTGAAAAATGCGAAAACAAAGGTTACAAAGGCAGGCTTGGCGTTTATGAAGTTATGCAAATTACAAAAGAATTAAGAAAAATGATTGTGCAAAAGTTAAGTGAAATCGAACTTGAAGAATATTCCGTAGAACACGGCATGATAACTCTTCAAGGCTCATGCTTAGAGCACATCAAAGCCGGATTGACTACCGTGGAAGAATTTGTAAGGGTACTTGGTCTCGCCACAGACTAATCTTGAAGGAATAAAAAATGCCTATTTATGAGTATACCGCACTAAAAGATAATAAAAACGTTGTTAAAGGCAAGGTTGAGGCTGATGATGCCAGACAGGCGCGCGAAAAAGTTATCAAAATGGGTCTTTTGCCTACAAAAATTGATGATACCGCTGACCCCAAGTCAAAAAGCAGAAGAGGCGGCAAGTCCAAGATACCGATTCCTTCTCTCAGCCTGAAAGATAAAATCGAATTTACCACATCTTTGCAAATCCTCTCAGCTACGGGTATTCCAATTATTGAAACCCTCGTGTTTATTGAAAATAACGCCGAGAGCAAGGGTGTAAGGAAAGCTTCTTTTGAAATCAGGAAGCAGGTAATCGGCGGTTCGACTCTTGCCGAAACTCTGGCTAAATATCGCGAAGTTTTCGGGCGTGTTTATGTCGGTCTTGTGTCAGCCGGTGAAGATTCCGGGGAATTGGATAAGACTCTGGAGAGGATGCTTGCCCTTCTTAAAAAACAAGATGAAATTAAAAGTAAAATTACGGGCGCACTCGTATATCCGGTTTTCGTAGTTATTCTGGCCGTTTTAATCGTTATCATAATGCTTGTGTTTGTTTTCCCCGCCTTTAAAGACATGTTTGACGGTCTGGGCAAAGAACTTCCTATGGTAACGCAAATCTGTATGAGTGCCGGTGAATTTATGAAAAAGAACTGGTATCTTGTAATTGCCGGTTTTATTGCGGTTCCTTTCGGTATTTTTCAGCTGTTCAGGGTTGAAGTTACAAAAAGAATTATAGACAGAATAGTTCTCAAAGTTCCGCTTCTTGCTGACATGATGAAATTTTCAAACTTTTCAAACTTTTTGTCGGTTATGCAGGTAGCATATGACGCCGGTATCCCTATTGTGGACTGCTTGTATCTTGCGAATCTCACAATGGAAAACTTTGTACTTCGCGACGCGATTATGAGCGCAACTTCAAAGGTACAACAGGGCACGCACCTTTCAGTTGCTCTTCGCTCAACAGAAATTGTTCCGCAAATGATTCTGTTTATGATAGCAACGGGTGAGCAAACGGGCCGTCTGGGCGACTTATTGGAACACTGTATTACCTTTATCGACAAAAAACTTGATGATATTATCGACAACTTCACAAAGTTAATCGAGCCTGTTATGCTTGTGTTTGTAGGTACTCTGGTATTATTCCTCGCACTTGCTCTGTACTTACCGCTGTTCGGGATGTATACGAATTAAGCGTGACGTCCAGTGTCGCCCTGTCCGTGCAGGCTTTGCTCCTGAGCGACTTCGTCGTACCCGTTCGGGTATCAGAAAGAGTATGGCTCGT
>Ga0209737_10001768_pt1 | contig 15264 bp, 20 predicted proteins | sample TergutCu122P3_FD_187284 | JGI IMG/M metagenome (GOLD analysis project Ga0209737, IMG submission 187284) | Cubitermes ugandensis P3 segment gut microbial communities from Kakamega Forest, Kenya - Cu122 P3 (SPAdes) (version 2) | ecosystem: Host-associated > Arthropoda: Insects > Digestive system...
TCCGTAGAGTTCTTTTAAGCGGTCAATAGCCAGATTTTCGCTCAAATCAACCACTTGACAACCGCCATAATAGCGTTTTGCGGGGTAGCCCTCAGCGTATTTGTTTGTCAAAACACTGCCCATTGCCTGCATAACTTGCTCACTGACAAAGTTTTCCGAAGCAATAAGTTCAATGCCGTGCAACTGCCGTTGCCTTTCCTGTTCGATAATCTCGAAGATTTTTGTGTCTTTTTGCATAAAGTTTATTTAAGGTTTTTTATTTTAATTTAGTATATCAATAATTCCTCTTTTCTCAGCGTCCATTGAGTATTGAACCTGCCACATTTGCCCATTTCGTGTATTCAACTTTATAAAAGTCCACATATTAGTCGTTGGAAAAAGTTTGTACACAACAATATCTTCAGTTGTGGTAGAAGAAGTTGATGAATTTGAGTTCGCTTGATTTTGAGCGCAAGCGGTCATTGTTGTTAGTACAACAATTAATGAAATTATTATTTTCTTCATATCGTAATTTTTTATTTTTAAAATTTTTGCATATCAGATATAAGGTTTTATTGCATTTCTAATTTTTCTTTCTCCACAATTTTTTCTACATATTTAGTTAATGTACCTTTTTTCTTCATTTTAATATATTTTTCAACACCTGCATCTTTGCCTGTCCATTTTTTATTTTTTTCGTAATAATTGATAGCAGCCTCAATTCCAGCCAAACTCCCCTTAACTTGATTATCATAATCTTTGTTTGTCAAGGCATATTTTATCCAACCAGCAATAAAAATCATTAAATTTTCTGCCGTTTGTTTTTCAAATAAATTCACAATAACTTCCCCAAGAGTTATATGAACATACGGACAACCTTCAATCCATTGAAAAACAAAGGTATTTACCTCTTCTCTTTTTGTTTTTTCATCAAGAACAGGTGTGTTTTCAAGCCAGTATATTGCTTTCAAAATATCTTGTTCATAAGAACGATAATCTGCTTCAACATTAAATTTGTAGTCCTTTGGAACAGAAAATTTTTGTGCATAAGCATTAAACGCAACGCTCAAACAAGCGATTAATACAAGGGTCTTTTTCATTTTAATAAAATTTAGAGATTAATAATTTATTAATAGTTATAATAATTTTTCCACGACTCTCACGAGTTTATATTCTGTTGGATTGAAATTGACTATATTTCAAGAACAAGAATTGGCATTAAAAAAACGCTATATTGTAATTGTTTTATTAAATAATTATTTAATTTAAAAATTTTTGCAAAGTTACAATACTTTTTTAATATTAACAAATCAACGTATCAACTTTTTTTGTATCTTTGCACTCCTTTTTTTAATAAATATTAAATACTCAAATAAAAATATATAAAAATGACAAGAACAGAAATTGAAGAAATTGTAAAAAATTTCCTTATTGAAGACATCGAAGTTGAAGAAGATGCAATTAGCCCAGATGCCTCGTTGAAAGACGATTTGGGCATTGATTCACTTGATTTTGTGGATATTGTGGTGATTGTGGAACGAAATTTTGGTTTCAAAATCGTTCCCGAAGAGATGACAAATGTCCGCACACTTTCGCAGTTTTACGACTATATTGAATCAAAAGTCGGATAAACAGAACTTAAGAAGTTAAAAGTGCAAACAAAATTAACTTCTTAAATTCCCAAAAAATTATGCGTGCTTGGAAAGGCAATACAGGCGGCGGAAACATTGGGCAGCGCGGGTTGATTATGCTGTTTAATGTTTTCGGGTTAAAGCCGTTGTATGCGGTTTTGATTTTTGTTGTGCCGTTTTATATGCTTTTTGCGCGAAAGGGTTATTTGGCGATTTATCACTATTTTCGGCAGCATTTTGGCTTTTCGGCGTGGAAATCGTTTTGGAAAACCTACCAAAATCATTTTATTTTTGGGCAGGTTATTTTAGATAGATTTGCCGTTTTTGCAGGTAGAAAAGTGTTTGAGGTCGAAATTATCGGTAACGAGCATTACGAGCGGTTGGTTAATGGCGAAAAGGGTTTTATTATTGCCGGCTCGCACGTTGGAAATTTTGAAATTGGCGGTTACCTGCTGCATTCCGAAAAGAAACGCATTAACGCGCTGATTTACGCAGGCGAAACCGCAGAAGTGCAGAAAAATCGTTCTAAAATACTGAGTAACAACAACATAAACCTTATTCCTGTATTGAACGATATGTCGCATTTTTTTGCTGTTAATGCCGCCCTGCAAAACGGCGAAATTGTCTCTATGCCCTGCGACCGCAATCACGGCTCGGCAAAAAGCGTAGAGTGCAATTTTCTCAATGGCAAAGCCGATTTTCCGATTGGTGCATTTGCATTAGCAGCAAGTTTTGATGTAGAGGTTTTGGCGATTTTTGCAATAAAAATTTCAGCAAAAAAGTATAAGGTTTTCGTTGTGCCGATATGTCCACGAATTACACGAATTAACACGAATAAAATAATTAGTGAAAATTCGTGTAATTCGTGGACAAAAAAAGAACAAATCGCAAATCTCGCTAAATCATACGTCAAAGAGTTAGAAAATATTGTAAAACAATACCCTGAGCAATGGTTTAATTTTTATGAATTTTGGAAAAATTAAAATATAAAAATATGAATTTATTCCCCACATTAGAAAAAAAATACACCAAAGAAACGCAATCTGCGTTAGAAGCGCAGCGTTTGGCACACGAAATTTCGTTTGGTCCAATCGTTTTTCAGGTATCACGTTTGATGATAAAATTCGGTATTTTGCAAATGCTCATTGATTCCGAAAAGGGCTTGACGTTAAACGAAATCACCGAAAAGACAAAAATGTCGAAATACGCCTGCCAATGCCTGTTGGAATCGTCTTTGACAATCGGCACGATACTTTACCAAGACGGCAAATTTACCTGCTCAAAAGCGGGCTGGTTTCTGCTCAACGACCCGCTCGTAAAGGTAGATATGGACTTCAACCACGATGTAAATTATCTCGGTTTGTTCAATCTCGAAGAGGCATTGCTCAACGGCAAGCCCGAAGGTTTAAAGATCTTTGGAAATTGGGCTACAATTTACGAAGGACTTTCGCAACTGCCAGAACAGGTGCAAAAATCGTGGTTCGGTTTCGACCACTATTACAGCGACCAGTCGTTTGACGAGGCGTTGCAAATTGTGTTTCAAAATCAGCCGAAAAAGTTGCTTGATGTGGGCGGGAACACAGGTCGTTGGGCGTTGCGCTGCGTAGATTTCAACCCCGATGTGCAGGTTACAATTATGGACTTGCCGCAGCAAATCGGCTTGATGAAACAGCACACCGCAGGCAAAAACGGCGCAGAGCGCATTCACGGACACGGCTGCAATCTGCTTGATAAAAACGTGCCGTTCCCCGAAAATTTCAACGCAATTTGGTTGAGCCAATTTCTTGATTGTTTTTCGGAAGAAGAGGTTACAAGCATTTTGTCAAGAGCCGCAAAATCAATGAGCAGCGACACAAAACTTTACATTATGGAAACGTTTTGGGACAGGCAGCGTTTTGAAACCGCCGCTTACGCTCTCACGCAAATATCGCTCTATTTCACCGCATTAGCCAACGGAAACAGCAAAATGTACCATTCCGAAGATATGATTAGATGTATTGAAAACGCAGGTTTGCAAGTTGAGGAAATCAAAGACGGAATAGGCAAAGGACATTCGATAGTAATTTGTAAAAAAAAATAAAAATGTCCACAGATTCCACAGATTTTCACAAATTATTTTTTTCTGTGTTAATCTGTGTAATCTGTGGACAAAAATAAAAAAAATGAAATTTGAGGAAGTAAATATATTAGCACTTTTACCGCAGCAACCGCCTTTTGTTATGGTTGAAAAATTGCTTTTTTGCGATGTTGAAAAAACAAAAACATCGTTATCAATCAAAAGCGATAATATTTTTGTAGAAAACGGCGTTTTTTTGCAAAACGGAATTATTGAAAATGTGGCTCAAACCTGCGCCGCTAGAATGGGTTATTTGGGTGATAGTGAGAATGTTAAGATTGGAATGATTGGCTCAATAAACGATTTTGAATTTACAGGCTTTTTGCCAAAAATAGATGACGAAATAATAACCGAAATCGTTGTAGATACCGAAATCGGCAATATAGTTTTGCTTAATGCACAAGTTGTTTGCAACAAAAAAATTTTAGCAACAGGAAAAATGAAAGTAGTATTAACCGATAAAGAAGTTTGAATATGTTAAAAACCGAAAAAGAATTTGAAATACGCTTTTCCGAAGTAGATTCTATGGGAATTGTGTGGCACGGCTCGTACCCGCTCTATTTTGAAGATGCGCGCGAAAAATTTGGCAAAGAGTTCAATTTGGAGTATCTTTATATGTTTGAACAGGGCTTTTATGCGCCGTTGGTGGAGTTGCATTTTGAGTACAAACGTCCGCTAAAATACAAGGACAGAGCAAAAATCGAAATCGAGTACCGCAATACCGATGCTGCAAAATTGATTTTCGATTATACAATTCGTTCGCTGCCTGATAATCAGATAGTTGCAACGGGTTATTCTGTTCAAGTTTTCTTGGACACGGACTTTAATTTGATGTGGAATTTACCCGAATTCTTTGAAAAATGGCGGAAAATTTATCTCAATTAACAATGAATAATTAACAATATGAATTTATTAAAATATATTGCAAAACAATTTGGAAAACCAACAGGAATTAGCGGAAAAATCGCAACTATTGTTATGAATTGCATTAACCAAAAGCAATATCAAGCGACAATTGAAAATTTGACGGTTAATGAAAATGATGTGATTTTAGATATTGGTTTTGGTAATGGTTTGTTTATCAAAAAGTTATCAAAGAAAAAGCCGAAAAAGATTTATGGCATTGAAATTTCCGAAGATATGGTTTTGTCGGCAAAAAAATTAAATCAAAATGCTGTAAATCAAGGAAAAATAGAATTATTAAAAGCCGATATTCACAAATTGCCTTTTTCAGATAATAGTTTTGACAAAATTTATACAATAAATACCATTTACTTTTGGCAAAATATAAAAATTGCTTTTGCGGAAATTAAACGAGTTTTAAAACCTAATGGTTTGTTTATCAATACAATATATTCAAAAAAGCATTTAGAAAAATTGATTATTACAAAATATGATTTCAATAAATATGATGTAAATGAATTAGCAAAATTAACAATAGAAAATGGTTTTGAATTACAGAAAATCGTTGAAATTCAGAAAAATAAATCTTTTTGTATTTGTGTAAAAAATAATTAGTGAATTCGTGGCAAACATTATCGGTACAAATATAATTTCCTCGCTTGGTTTTACGACAGAAGATAATTTTAATGCTGTAAAATCGGGAATTTCGGGCGTAAAACATTACGATGTTGGCACATTCGATTTGCCCGAAGCGTTTATGGCATCGCTCATTGATAAGGAAAAATTGAATGACGAATTTAAAAACCTGTTAGGTTTCAAAAACCTAACAGGTTTAACCGACCTTGAAAAAGCATCTATTTTGTCCGTTTTTACCGCAAACCAAAAGGCACAAATTGATTTATCAAACAAAAAAACAATTTTCATTTTATCAACTACAAAAGGAAATGTAGATTTATTAAGCCCTCTAAATCCCCCTCAGGGGGACTGCGCGGACTACCCCCTGAGGGGGGCTGGGGGGGCTTTTCTTTGGCATTCTGCAAAAATTATCACCGATTTTTTCCAAAACCCAAACACGCCGATTGTTGTGTCCAATGCCTGCATTTCGGGCGCGGCGGCGCAAATTACCGCTATGCGTGAATTGGAGTCGGGAAATTACGACAACGCCGTTGTGGTGGGAGTAGATTTTTTGTCAAAGTTTATTATTTCGGGATTTCAGTCGTTCAAAGCACTTTCGTCCGAACTTTGCAAACCATTTGACAAAGACCGCGTAGGGTTGAATTTGGGCGAGGCAGCAGCAACTTTGATAATTAACAATGAACAATTAACAATTAACAATGGCGTTCAGTTAGTTGCAGGTACAATTCGCAACGATGCTAACCATATTTCTGCACCGTCAAGAACAGGTGAAGGCAGTTATAGAGCGTTAAAATCTATTCTGCGTAATTGCGGGCTTGACCCGCAATCTTCTGAAAAACAGGAGATTCCTGCTTTCAAAGGAATGACGATAAGCGAAATCGCTTTCATCAACGCGCACGGAACTTCAACACCATACAACGATGCAATGGAAATGCAAGCGATAAACAGGGCGGGTTTGGAAAATGTGCCTGTCAATTCGTTAAAGGCGGTTTTTGGACATACTCTGGGTGCGGCAGGAATTGTAGAAAGCATTATTTCAATTAAAGCATTAGAGGAAAATTTAGTACTCAAATCATTAAATTTTGACGAACAGGACTTTGAAAATCAGATAAATATATCAAAAGAAAATAACTTTTCGGACAAAAAATATTTTGTTAAAATGATGTCGGGTTTTGGCGGTGTCAATGCAGCATTATTATTTAAAAAGGAGTTATGAAATTATTTATAAAAAAACATATAAATTTATCGTTCAAAAATTCGGAAGAAATCACCGAGTTTTACCGCTCGTTACAAGTTGATTACCCGAAATTTTTCAAAATGGACACTTTGTCAAAATTGGGCTTTTTGGCTTCGGAAATGATTTTTAAAGATGACGAAAACCGCTTTCAACCGCGCGAAGATATCGCCGTTATCTGCTTCAACCGCTCATCTTCGCTCGACATTGACACACAATATCAAGCAACCATTCAAAACAACAAAAACTATTTTCCTTCACCCTCACTCTTTGTTTATACGCTACCGAATATCGTTACAGGCGAAATTGCGATACGCAACAAATTTTTCGGAGAAACATCTTTCTATATTTTGGAAAATTATGATGAAAAAGAAATTTTCAGAATTACACAAAACACGCTTTCAGACAACAACTTAACCTATGCATTAGTTGCTTGGATAGAAGGTTTTGAAATCAAAATGTTTCTTGTAACAAAATCATAACCGACTGTCATTGCGGGCTTGACCCGCAATCGCTTAATTTTCAACCGATTGCGGCTTTCGCCGCAATGACAGCAGACACCAAAAAAAGTTAAACAAAGTTAAAGTTTGGTTTTTTATGCCACATTTTTTATGGTTAATACGTCTTATATAAAAACGGCAATTAATCTAAAATTATCATAAAAAATAAAAAATTAATGCTTATGAAGAAATTTACTTTTGTTTTGTTTTTAATTCTGATGTTTGGCTTTGAAGTTCAGGCACAGAAAGAAAAGAACGTTATCGAGATAAATATTCCTCGATGGCGCGTGGGTGTTGAGGCGGGTGTAGATGTTCCGTTTGGAAGTGTTAACAAGCCCTCTCAAATTCGTGAAAATCGTTCTTATTATCCTAATAATGATTACGATTATTACTGCGGTCTTGTTCTTGATAGAACATTAAGCCACGTTTTTTATTTCGGGGCAAAAGCCGAATATATGTTGCATAAACGATGGACTGTAACATCGGGTTTGCGTTTGTCTATCAACAAATCAACTCTAACATCTGACAGAGATTATTTTCTTTGGAAAATAGAAGAGACAGAAACAAGCGCAAATTACATCAAAATCAAAAATCTGTCACAATCAAATTATTATCTTGGACTTCCGATAGAATTTAAATTTTTTCCACGACAAAAAGATTACAGCGTACGCCAATATTTTATTTTTGGAACATCATTTAATCTTTTGGCTTCATCAAATAATAATATTGATTTTGATAATGAAAGAATGGAAAAATATTCTACTGATATAAAGGCGCAAATGGGAACACCGAATGTTTTTTTTAGCACTATTTATGCGGGAGTTGGATTAAAATTTGGCAAAATGAATCACCCTTTTGGAAGTATTGAGGTCATTGCACCTATGATTCGCATAAGCGGCAATTCAAAATCATTTGTAAATATGGAACCTGTTGGATTTAGTTTTAGAACAATTTTACAAATTCCTGTTGCAAAGAAAAAATTATTAACATATTCAGTTAAACAATAAAATTTTACATATATGAAAAAGAACTTTTTAATATTAATAGTGGGCGCGATGCTCTTTTCTTGTTCGCAAAACCAACTGGACAGGACAATTTTTATTCCTGACGAAAATAATAGAAATTTGCCCGAATATTCGGAATGGGGCTACAACTCTTTCGGCGCAGAGTACGAAAGGGACTATTTTTTGGTGTCAAATCAAATTGTGCCTTGCAAAATATTGTACGGCAACGACCAAATGCAATTTTCGCTGCACGGCACAATTCGCCACAATCAAGAAATGGTTTTGCTCTTTATTTTTCCATCAGAAACAATGTCAAGTTATGCGGATTTATTGTGGCTAAATAACGTGGAAATTGACCTTGCTGCCAATGATTGTTCGGTAAAAATGTTGCAATACGGCATCGAAACAACCCTTGACGTGTTAAGCGGAAGTTTGCATTTCAAACGCGCACAACTGCTTAGCATTGACGATGTGATAAATCGCGTTATTCTTTCGGGCGTTTTTGAAGTGAATTTTCTGCAAAACGGCTTCCCCACAACCATTTCTAACGGACGTTTCGATATGGGAATAACCAAAAATGTTTTTTATTCAATACCGTAATAAAGAACAAGCAACAAAAAAAACAACCTGTCATTTCGATTGAAAGGGAGTTTTTACGACTAAAAGGAGTAAATCTCGTGCAAACACAAACAGATTTATCCTTTCAGTCGAAATGACAACAGGCAAAAAAATATGAGTAAAAAATGTTTTTATTTCATATTTTTTTATTATATTTGCGCTTATATTTTTTTCATAATTTAAAACAATAAAACATTAATAATAAATACATTAACTTTAACAAATGAAAAATTTAATCTTAAAATTAAAAGAAGAAATTATCGAAGTATTAAACCTCGAAGATGTAAAACCTGCTGACATTGACGAAAATGCGCCACTTTTTGGCGAAGGTCTTGGCTTGGACTCTATTGACGCACTCGAACTTATCGTGCTTATGGAAAGAAACTACGGCATCAAACTTCAAGACCCTGCGCAAGGCAAAGAGATTTTCAAATCGGTGCAGGTTTTGGCAGACTATATCGCGGCAAACAGAACAAAATAATGACTGACATATATATCAGTGGAATGGGCATCGTTTCGGCGTTGGGCAACAACACAGACGAAACATTGGCGGCATTGCAAGCACAAAAAAGCGGCATTGCCCCATTGTGTTATTTGCAAACTTCACACACCGAATTTCCTGTCGGCGAAGTAAAAATGACCAACGAAGAAATGATTAAGTTACTGCAAATTCCTGAGAATGAACCAACTACACGCACATCGTTAATGGGAATGTTGGCGGTACGCGAAGCGTTGGAATCGGCGGGCATAAAAGGTAACACGTTTCAAAAACGCATTGCCTTTATAAATGGCACCACCGTTGGCGGAATGGACAAAAGCGAGCAATTTTATCTCGACTTTATAGAAAACGACACGAAAAACGCCTATATTTCAACCCACGACTGCGGTGCCTGCACAGAAATGATAGCCGATTATTTCGGCATTTTTTCACAGGTTGATACCATTTCAACGGCTTGCAGTTCGGCAGCAAACGCCATTCTTTTGGGGGCGGAATTACTCAAAAGCGGTCGCGCCGACATTGTTGTGGCGGGCGGCAGCGAGTGCATTACAAAATTTCACTTGAATGGTTTTAATACCTTGATGATTCTTGACCGCGAGCCGTGCCGTCCATTTGACGCCACGCGTGCGGGCTTAAATCTCGGCGAAGGCGCGGCGTATGTGGTTATGTGTAAGAGCGTATTGAATACGCCCTATACAAAACCATTATGCAAACTTTCGGGCTATGCGAATACTTGCGATGCTTTTCATCAAACCGCCTCTTCACCCAACGGAGAGGGCGCATATTTAGCAATGAAAAAAGCGTTGGATGATGCCAATTTGCAACCGCAAAATATTGACTATATCAATGCGCACGGCACAGGCACTGAGAACAATGATGTAAGCGAAGGAACAGCGATTATGCGACTTTTTGGCGATAATATTCCGCCTGTTTCTTCCACAAAATCATTTACAGGACACACCACAAGCGCGGCGGGCAGTGTTGAAAGTGTGATTTCAATTTTGGCGTTGCAGCACAATTTTATTCCTGTCAATTTGAATTTTAAAGAAAAAATGTCCGAATTGCCATTTGCACCTGCAACAAACGAACAACCAACAAAACCATTAAAACATATTTTGTCTAACTCTTTTGGTTTTGGAGGAAATGATACGAGTTTGATATTTTCAGTTGTCTGAACCACGATTATTACAAGATTTATGTGATTATAAAGATTACAAAAAAATAAAATGAAAAAAGCATTATTTACATTACTATTATTCAGTTTGATGACAAGTGCATTTATTCAAAAAGTAGAAGCACATAGTCCGCCGCCGCCAGATACTATTTATCTGATTATTGATAAGCATATAATCCCACTTGCATTGCCATTGACTAATTTTAAGCCAAAATGGATAAAATCAGCAACGATTTACAAAAAAGGATAGTCTTGATAGAGGAAAACTTGTTTTTATTCCCAAAAAAAAATTAAAAAAGAAATTATTAGAACTTATAAACAATAAAACTACAAACATATTTTAATCTTGTTAATATTAAAAATCTTATTAAAATCAAGGTTCAAGACAATGAATATCTATATAAATACAATAAAACAAATCTCTGCTCAACAACCTTTGGTTGATGACTGGTTTGACGAGCCGATTTTTTATTCGGAGCCATACGTTCGTGCAATAGAGCCAGATTACAAGCAGTTTTTCACGCCAAACGAATCGCGCCGATTGGGCAAAATTCTCAAACGCGCTTTGCTTGTTTCACGGGAGTGTAGGGGCGTATTGAATACGCCCGAAAATATGCCCGATGCTATTATCACAGGCACAGGTTTGGGCTGTATCGAAAACACCGAAATTTTTCTTGATAAACTTGTACGCGAAGGCGAGGAACTGCTTAACCCAACGCACTTTATGCAATCTACGCACAACACGATTAGTTCGCTCGTTGCCATTGATGCCAAGTGCCACGCCTACAACAGCACTTATGCACACAAAGGCATTTCGTTTGAATGTGCTTTGCAAGATGCGTTTATGCAGTTGAAAACCAACAAGATACAAACCGCTCTCGTAGGTGCGCACGATGAAATGACGCCTGCTTATTTTACGCTTTTGAAAAGAGGTGGTTATCTTGGCAAACCAAATCAGACATTTGCAGGCGAAACGGCTATTGCAATGATGTTATCAACAGAAAAAACGGAAAAAACGCTGTGCGAAATCGAAGCGGTGGAGAAAATTTATACAGGAGTTAGAGAAGTTAAGGAGTTAGAAGGAGTTAGTGACATTGATTATATAATGGTCGGCACAAACGGCGTTGAGGAAAACAACAAAATTTATTTTGAAAATTGCGCAAAATTATTTCCAAATATTCCGCTTTTGCAATACAAAAATATCTTTGGAGAAAGTTACACCGCATCTGCTTTGGGCGTTTATGCTGCTGCAATTTGTTTGCAGAAAGGCGAAATACCCAATTTTATGTTCATTGATAAAAAATCTAAAATCGTAAATCGCACATCTAAAATATTGTGTTATAATCACTTTGAAAATAAAAATCATACTTTTGTTTTATTATCAAAGCAATCATAAAAATCAAATAAATCATAGTTCAGACAAATGCTAAAAGTAATCACTCTAACCATATTTCAATGCTTTTTGTTGGCAAGCGGTCAAGTTTGCTTCAAATTTGCGGTAGATAAAATCAACAAATTTCAGTTTTCGTGGGCATTTTTTGCCGATATACTGACGAATTGGTGGCTGCTTGCAAGCGGCATTTGCTTGATTTCGGCAACTATCTTGTGGGGGTATGTTTTGAAACATTTTGAGTTTTCGGTTGCCTACCCTGTAACTGCCTTTGCATACGTTTTCGGAATGTTGGCAGCAGTTTTTATTTTTAAAGAACCTGTATCATTCACACGTTGGGTTGGCGTTGGGTTTATAATTTTGGGAGTATTTTTTATTGCTAAATAATTTATAGAATATGAGAAAAATAATTTTTATAACAATTTTATTATCAGCAATTTACGGAAATATTTTTTCGCAAACAGGCAGAAAATTAAGCGAAAACGAAAAGCAAGTTTTTGAGCAAAAAATGGTTGAACATTCGCAAAAAATCAAAACCTTGCAATGCGCCTTTGTACAGGAAAAAACCTCGTCTTTGGTTTCCGAAAAGGCGGTTACAAAAGGGGTTATGTTCTATCAATCGCCCTCAATGTTGCGCTGGGAATATCTTGGCGACATTCCTTCAACATTGATTTTGAACGGCAATAACGCTGTTTTGTTTGGTAAAAATGGCGAAAAACTCGGCAACGAAAAAATGCTCAAACAACTAGGCGGCATCATTATTTCAATGATAAACGGCAACGGAATTGCCCAAAACAAGCAATTTTCGGCAGAATTTTACGAAATTGACGTCGCACAAATGCTGGTTATTCTCACACCAATTCAAAAGCGTTTGAAAGATATTTACAACACAATAGAATTGAGAATTGACACAAAAACGATGCTTGCAAACAGCATAACATTAAACGAAAAAGTAGGCGACAAAATGGTTATTTCGCTGACAAACAAAGTGTTAAATTCAGAAATTCCAAAAAGTAAATTCGCAATAAAATGATTTTAAAAGATAATTTTTTTACAATAAAAAATCAAAATATAACTGACGGCAAAGCAGAATTTCGAGTAAAACTGAATGCAGAAAATTTTGTCTATCAGGCGCATTTTCCGAACAACCCGATTACACCGGGCGTTTGCTTGATACAAATGGCGGTGGAACTTTTCGGCTCGTTGAAAGGCACAAATTTCAGCATTAAAACGCTGAAAAACGTAAAATTTACTGCGCCAATCAACCCTCTGGAATTTTCCGAAGTAGATTTTTTGATTGAATTTACCGAAAATGAAAATCTTTGGCAAATAAAAGTTTTGATTAAAGAAAAAGAGATAACTTTTGCAAAAATAAGTATGATTTTAGTATGAAAACTTGTGTAATAATTCCTGTTTATAATTCTGAAAAGCATATTTCCGATGTGCTCCGTTCTGTGCTGCAACACGCCAAAGATGTGATTGTTGTAAATGACGGCTCAACAGACGGAACGCTTGATGTATTGCGTCATTCCCGCGAAAGCGGGAATCTCCCGAAACAACAGGAGATTGCGGGTCAAGCCCGCAATGACGGAGCGTTTGAACTCGTTTCATACGCAAAAAATCGCGGTAAGGGTTATGCTTTGCAACAGGGTTTTAGGCGGGCATTGGAACTTGGTTTTACACACGCCATAACAATGGACGCAGACGGACAGCACTTAGCCACCGACATCGCAATGCTTGTGCAAGCATCTGAAAATCAGCCAAATGCGCTGATTGTTGGGGCGCGAAAATTCGATAACCCAAATATGCCGCAGGGAAATGTTTTTGCAAATAATTTCTCAAATTTTTGGTTTATGGTGCAAACAGGCAAGAAATTGCCCGACACACAAACAGGTTTTCGCATTTACCCGCTGCAAAAAATTGGCAAAATGCGCTTATTTACAAATCGTTACGAGGCAGAATTGGAAATGTTAGTGCGCTCGGCGTGGCGCAATATTCCGATAATTTCGCAACCGATAAATGTCTATTACCCGCCAATAAATGAGCGACTTTCGCATTTCAGAGGCGGCAAGGACTTTTTCAGAATTTCGGTTTTAAATACCATTTTATGCTTTGCAGCGGTGATTTATGGTTACCCAAGTATGTTTTTAAGGAAAATTTTCAATAAATGAATAATCTATTTCTAAAAATATTCGACTTTTTTCAACACCGCAAAACGCTTTTGTGGTTGCTTTTGGTGTTGGTAGTTGGTGCGTTGGCGTTTTCGGCTTCGCGCATTTCGTTTGTGGAAGATATTTCCTCGTTTTTGCCGAATAATGCTGACAATAAGCGCATTAACGAAGCATTTCAAAAAATCGGTGCGGCAAATAAAATTATCGTTACTTTTTCACAAACAGATACAACCAAAATTGATGAGGACTTATTGACCGATGCCGCAACCCGTTTTGCCGAAATTTTGCTTGAAAGCAACACAGGACATATCAAAGAGTTGATGTATGAGATTGATAGTGAGAAGATTAGAGAAGTAACCGATTTTATTACGCAAAATTTGCCATATTTTCTTGAAGAGGAAGATTATCGGCGAATGGATAGTTTAATTCAGCCGCAAAACATTGAAAATCAGTTGAAAGCGAACAGGGAACTGCTGATGTCGCCAATGGGTAGTTTTGTGCGCAATGTGATTTTGAACGACCCGTTGCATTTTTCGCAAAACGCACTCAAAAACCTCGAAGTTTTCAAGCAGGGCGACAATTTCAACACAGACAACGGCTTCATTTTCAACGACAACGGCGAATGTTTGGTGATTATCACCTCAAATTACCCTGTCAGCGAGACGGACAAAAACAAACTGCTTGCCAACGAAATTTATAACGCTGTAAATCAAACACTTACCGAATTTAACCACGAAATAAAAATCGTGCCTTTTGGCGCTGCGCTGATTTCGATTACCAACGCCGACCAAATCAAAAAGGACTCGCTTTTTTCGGTTTCAATCGCTTTGGTGTTGATTTTGGCGTTGCTGTTCTATTTTTATAGAAATGTTAAGTCGCTGTTTTTCATTGCGTTATCGGTTGTTTTTGGGGCGTTGTTTTCGCTTGGCATGATTGTGCTTTTCAAATCGACCGCCTCGATTATTGCCATTGGCGTTTCCTCGATTATTTTCGGTATTGCGATAAATTACCCACTGCATTTTTTAGCGTATTTCGGACACACGCCCAACGTCAAAGAAACAATCAAAACGATAATTAACCCTCTGTTAATCGGCAATATAACTACGGTTGGGGCGTTTCTTTCGCTGCTCTTTATTTCGAGTGATGCGATGAAGGACTTAGGGCTGTTTTCGGCGTTTTTGCTGGTGGGAACGATTGTTTTTGTACTGATATTCTTGCCGCATTTATTAGGAAAAGGTGTTAAAGGTGTTAGAGAAGATAAGTTAAAATTTGGAAGATTAGCGGAATTTTCGCCCGAAAAAAACAAATTTATTGTGCTGATTTTCCTTATTTTTACTATTGTGCTGTTCTTTTTCAGTTTCGGAACAAAATTTGAGACCAACTTGCAGGCAATCAACTATATGACCGCT
>Ga0209737_10001769_pt1 | contig 15263 bp, 12 predicted proteins | sample TergutCu122P3_FD_187284 | JGI IMG/M metagenome (GOLD analysis project Ga0209737, IMG submission 187284) | Cubitermes ugandensis P3 segment gut microbial communities from Kakamega Forest, Kenya - Cu122 P3 (SPAdes) (version 2) | ecosystem: Host-associated > Arthropoda: Insects > Digestive system...
TTTAACCCAAAAAATATCAATTTAAAAAATTCAAATCTATGGATCTTAACAAATTAATTGCCGAGTTAGAGGAGAAAAATCCCGCTCAACCTTTGTACATTCAGGCTGCTAAAGAAGTACTCGAAACAATTGTTGATTTCGTAAACGAAAACCCAAAGTACGATAAATATGCTATCGTAGAAAGAATTTTAGAACCCGAAAGGATTATTCAATTCAAAGTTACCTGGGTGGATGATAACGGAAAAATTCACGTGAACCGCGCGTTCAGAGTGCAACACAACATGGCTATCGGACCCTACAAAGGCGGATGCCGTTTCCACAAAAGCGTGAATCAAGACAGTATGAAGTTCTTGGCTTTTGAACAAACTTTCAAAAATTCCTTAACTACTCTGCCTATGGGCGGCGGTAAAGGTGGCTCGGATTTCGACCCGACCGGAAAATCGGAAGGCGAAATGATGAGATTCTGCCAAGCCTTTATGACCGAACTGCAAAAATATCTCGGACCCGAAACCGACGTTCCTGCCGGCGACATCGGCGTGAGCGGACGCGAAATTGCTTGGATGTATGGACAATACAAGAGAATTAGAGGCGAACACGTGGGCGTTCTTACCGGAAAAACATTGAACTTAGGCGGTTCGCTTATCCGTCCCGAAGCTACCGGTTTTGGTGCTATCTATTTCTTACAGGGTATGTTAGCCGCAAAAGGCGATACCATTGTGGGTAAAAGAGTTGTATTATCCGGATTCGGTAACGTTACCTGGGGCGCAGCACTGAAATGTGAAGAACTTGGCGCTAAAGTAATCGCTATCTCCGGTCCTGATGGCTATATTCTTGACGAAGACGGCATTACAGGCGATAAAGTGGTTTATTTAACAGAATTGCTGGGTACACGTAACAACGTGGTGGCTCCTTACGCTACCAAATATCCCGGAGCAAAATTCTTCCCTGGAAAAAAATCGTGGGAAGTACCTTGCGACGTGGCTATCCCCTGCGCTATCCAAAACGAACTAAATAAAGAGGATGCTGAAAAATTGGTTGCCAACGGTTGTCAATATGTGGTAGAAGCATCAAATATGGGCTGTACCGCTGATGCGATTCACGTATTACAAACCAACAAAGTGTCTTTTGCTCCCGGAAAGGCTGCCAACGCAGGCGGCGTAGCTACTTCAGGCCTTGAAATGACCCAAAACTCAATGAAATTGGCTTGGACAAGAGAAGAAGTGGACGAAAAACTGAAAGCAATTATGAGCAACATCCACGCCAATTGCGTGAAATATGGCACCGAAAGTGACGGATACATCAACTATGTAAAAGGCGCTAACATCGCTGGCTTCATCAAAGTTGCCGATGCAATGATTGAACAGGGTGTAATCTAATCTGTTACGAAATATTACCGAAAAACTGTTGTTTTTTCATTATTTCGTGTAAATATTTTCTCATTAACAAATTTTTTGGAAGAAGTAATTCAGAATCTTCTTCCAAAATTTTTTTTGCCAAATTTCGAGTAAAAACCACTAATTTTTCATCTTTTGCCAAGTCTGCAAGTTTGAAATTCAACTCTCCGCTTTGCCGCGTGCCCTGTAAGTCGCCGGGTCCGCGCAAGCGCAGGTCTATGTTAGCAATCTCGAAACCATCGTTGGTATCAACCATCGCTTTAAGCCGTTGTTTGCTTTCGGAAGTTAGTTCGTGTTTGGTCATCAACAGGCAGTAGGATTGCTCGGCGCCGCGCCCTACCCTGCCCCGCAACTGATGCAACTGCGAAAGCCCAAACCGCTCCGCATTTTCAATTACCATTACCGAAGCATTGGGCACATCAATCCCCACCTCAATTACTGTGGTAGAAAGCAAAATATGGATTTCCCCTTTCACAAAACGATTCATCACAAAATCTTTCTCCTGCGTTTTCATCTTTCCGTGCACAATTCCAATCTGGTACTGCGGAATGGGAAAACAATCCGCCATAAGGTCGTAACCTGCCATCAAATCAAACAAATCCATTTTTTCCGATTCTTTTATCAGCGGATAAACCACAAACACCTGCCTTCCGGCTGCAATCTCTTTCTGCATAAAACCAAACATTCCCAAGCGGTTTTTTTCAAAAAGATGCCGTGTAACAATCGGCTTTCTTCCCTTCGGCAGTTCATCGATAACGGAAACATCCAAATCGCCATACAAAGTCATCGCTAAAGTTCGGGGAATGGGGGTGGCGGTCATTACCAAAATATGAGGAGGAATATTGTTCTTTTTCCACATTTTTGCGCGTTGTTCTACGCCAAAACGATGTTGCTCATCAATTACCACCAATCCTAAATTACTGAAAACCACGTTGTTTTCCAACAATGCGTGCGTTCCTATTAAAATATCAATCTCTCCGTTTTGCAATTCCTCAAATAATACTCTTCGTTGTGCTGTTTTTGTTGAACCGGTTAAAAAGCCCACTTTCACAGGCATATCTTTCAATAATTTAGTAATTGAGTCAAAGTGTTGTTGGGCAAGTATTTCGGTGGGCGCCATTAAACAGGATTGGAAGCCATTGTCTTTGGCAATGAGCATCACAAGCAATGCAGTGATGGTTTTGCCACTCCCCACATCGCCTTGCAGCAGACGGTTCATCTGTTTGCCGCTCCCCACATCAGCCCGAATCTCTTTGATTACCCTTTTTTGCGCATTGGTTAACTCAAAAGGTAAATAATTCTTGTAATAAGTGTTAAGTGTATCTCCCACTGTAGCAAAAAGATGCCCTGAACTGCGCTGCGTATGTATCTGTTTTTGGGTTAACAAACGCAACTGCACAAAAAAGAGTTCGTCAAATTTTAATCGTAATATTGCTTTGGAAAGCAAATCCTGTGATGCGGGATAATGGATATTTACCAAAGCCTCTTTTAATGATAACAATTTGTGTTTTTGAATAACCTCATCAGACAACCGCTCGGTAATAATACCCTGTACTTGATTGAGCAACGTAATTACCATTTTGGAAATATTGCGCGAATCTAAACCCGATTTCTTTGCTTTTTCGGTGCTGCTGTACAGCGGTTGAAACGCCATAGAAACTCCGCTATTTGAGTGTTTTTCAGGGTCTAACAGTTCCGGATGGGTCATATTCCAACGGTTATTAAACAGCGTAGGTTTTCCGAAAATAATGAACTCCCGTTTCTCTGCCAGAATATTTTCCACCCATTTTAGCGAATTAAACCACACCAATTCCAACGTTCCCGTACCATCGGTAAATTGCGCCGACAAACGTTTGGCGTACTTGTCTCCCAAAATCTCGTAAGAGATAATTTTTCCCTTAAACTGCATAATAGCACCCTCCGCCTCAATAGAACGCACCGTATGTATTTGTGATTTATCCACGTGGCGATAGGGATAATAGTGCAACAGGTCGTGAAACGTAAAAATATCGAACTCTTTTTTAAAGATTTCCGCTTTTTTGGGTCCCACCCCTTTTAAATATTCAATCGGTGTTTCGAGGAGGTTTGTTTGCATATATCGTGGTGGTAATAAATCTTTTATTTTAAACGAATTAGGGGGTCTATGCAGTACAATTTTCCATTATTGTCTTTCACAAAATTTCTTGGCGCGAGGTCACTAATAATGTATCCCTCTATGGTAAAAGTACCATCTTGTATAGCAAATCCTTTCCGTTTCATATAGTTGTCAATTTCTTCTTGTGTGGGTCGAGGTTTCTTACTGTCTATGAAAATTTGCCTTGTAATAAAATAAAATCCCTCTTCATCTATTTCGTGGGAATAGGTAAAGCCAACCAATTCGTATGCTGTTTCAGGAAAAATAGTATTATGCAATGTGATTCTGTGTTCTAAAAAATCAAGAGGGGTTTCGCTGTATGCGCGGTAATTAACTAATTTTACAACAAATTTTCCATCCTTATCCAAGTAAACATCAGATTCTGCCCCAGAGCCCAAATATTTGAAATTATCTTTTATACTTTTGACGGCAAACCAACAATCATTTTTCTGTGCATATTCAGTTAGCCGCCCCTCATGTGCTCTAAAATCTGTTTCTTGGCTTCTTCGTAAGATTTCGGTCGCTTCGACATTTCGTAAACCGCCAAAAGCCCTTCCTTCCTTGAGTGCCAATAAAAGTCGCTCAACTCCGGGAATACTCCCAGATTTTTTAAGTTGTCCGTCCATTCTAACTGTTTTATTAATTCTTCCGAAGTCATTTTTTTTGAATTATGGATAGATTATCTGTTTTTTTGTTGATTCATTTAAAGTGCGAAAATACATTTTTTTGTCAACGCAAAGTAAGGCAGCAATTTTGCGAAACTGCGTGTTGTGCGATAGCCCTGTTTACACTTTTTTAAAGTCCATTTCTATTTAGTTATCAATGTATATTTTTGCATCTTTATAAAGATTATACTAGTACGAAAATAGTAAAAATTTCTCACATAGTTGAATTTTTTTCAACTTTTTATGCAAAAATTGATATTTATTCACATAACAGGGTTTATTATTCTTTTTTTTATATTTTTGCAACTGCGTAAAAAAACAAATTTAATATTGTTTTTCGCCAACAATTATGGATATTAGCACAATTATTAACAATTCACCGCAAACAATTCAACAAAGAATTGCTGAAAAAGTGAAAGAAAAAAGGTTGGAACGCAACCTTACTCAAAAATCTTTTGCCAAACGCACCGGAGTTGGATATGATGCGTACAGAAAATTTGAAAACTCAGGGGAAATTACGCTTCGGAATCTCATACTTTGTGCTATTGTATTAGACGATGTTGACAGTTTTTTGGAACTATTTAACAAGAAAAATTGGAACAGTATTGATGATTTGCTGATGATTGAAAAGAGAAAAAAAAGGAAAAGAGGAACAAAGAATGAATAAAATTGAGATTATTGAGGTTTTTTTGAATGGCAACAAGGTGGGAAGAATGGCACTAACTCCCGACCAACTTTGTGCATTTGAATACAATCCTGAGTACCTAACATACGGAAATTCAATCTCTCCTTTCAATCTTCCGTTGAAATCTGAACTTTTTTTAGCCAAACATACTCCTTTTAACGGAAATTTCGGAGCATTTGCAGATAGTTTACCGGATGGGTGGGGAAGTCTGATTTTTGACCGCTACCTAAAAAGCAAAGGGATTGACCCTAATAGACTTACGACTCTTCAAAGGCTTGCATTGGTGGGCAGTACCGGACGAGGTGCCTTGGAATACCGCCCCGATTTCAGTGAATCAACCACGAATGAAATCATTAATTTTGACCATTTGGCTTCCGAAACACAAAAGATACTTGCTTCAACCCATCCCAGTGATTCTCTTGGAACACTATACAGATACGGTGGCTCCCCGGGAGGCGCGAGACCCAAAGTTTTTGTAAAATCAGAGAATAAAGAGTGGTTGGTTAAATTTAAAGCACTTATTGACCCTGATAATATTGGACAAGTCGAATTTTACTACTCCGTTTTAGCCAAAAAATGTGGGATTAAAATGCACGAAACAAAACTCTTTGAAGGTAAATATTTTGGTGTTGAACGTTTTGACCGCACTATAACAGAAAAAATTCATACCGTAAGCGCAGCGGGGTTACTCAATGCCGATTATCGCATTCCTTGCCTCGATTACTTGGACCTTCTTAATTTATGCCTCATCCTGACTAAAAATATGACAGAAGTTGAAGCACTGTTTAGGGTAATGGTGTACAATGTTCTTATAAAAAACAGGGACGACCACGCTAAAAATTTTTCATTCCAACTGATTGACGACGAATGGAAACTCTCTCCCGCATACGACCTGCTGCCAAGTAGCGGGTTTAACGGATTTCATACCACTACCGTGAACAACAGCGGCGAGCCAACAGTTGAGGATATGCTATCTGTTGCAGAAAAAGCAGGGTTGAACAGACAGTGGGCAAAAGATACAATTCATAATATTTCATTGATAATCAAAGACTCTTCAATATGAAAACCATCCTCATTACCGGCGCGTCCGGCGGGTTTGGCGAAGCGATTGCAAAAACGCTCGCCCAACAAAATGTAAAACTCATTCTTACAGGAAGGAATAAAACACTGTTAGATGAAGTTTGTGGTTATATCACTTCAAACTCAGCCTCAAAAGTGCTGCCGTTACTGTTCGATGTGCAGGATTTGGATGCCTGCCGACAGGCAGTAAACTCTATTCCTGAAGAATTTGCAGATATTGATGTGCTGATAAACAACGCCGGTTTAGCCGTTGAGTTAAACACCATAGACAAAGGAGATTACGAAGATTGGGAACGAATGATTAACACCAATATTAAAGGATTGCTGTATATGACCCGTCTTATCTCTCCCGGTATGGTAACAAAAAAGTCGGGGCATATCATCAATATCGGTTCTATTTCAAGCAGAGAGGTTTACGCAGGTGGAAATGTGTATTGCGCCACCAAACACGCGGTATTGGCACTTTCGCAAGGAATGCGAATGGACTTGTTGCCCCACAACGTTAAAGTTACCCATATTTCTCCGGGCGCCGCAGAAACAAACTTCTCGGTAGTGCGTTTTCACGGCGACAAAACCCGCGCCGATAAGGTGTATGAAGGATTTACCCCACTCGTTGCCGATGATGTTGCCAACGTGGTAGAATATGTACTTTCACTTCCTAAACACGTTTGTATCAATGAAATTAACTTAACCTGCACCGCACAGTTTAATGGGCTTATTTATAGAAGACCGTAAGAGCGTAAGACCGTAAGAGCGTAAGAGAATTAAGTATGTCGATATTACCTATAATTAAAAGTTGGTTTAAACAAAGTGCTTCCACGAGTATCAAGATTTTTAAAATTATGATACCTGTTTCTATTTTAGTAAAAATACTGCAGGAAACAGGATTGATTGTGTATATCGGGAATGGGTTGGCACCACTTATGGGGGTAATGGGATTGCCCGGAGAGATGGGGTTGGTTTGGGCTTCCGCAATGATTGGCAATATTTACGCCGGTATCATTACCTATTTTTCTGTGGGAGTGAACTTAACCGTTGCACAAATCACGGTTTTGTCCACAATTATTCTCATCGCCCACACCTTGCCGGTAGAGTTAGCCATTACCCAAAAAGCTGGTATGAAAGCGGTTAGCGCATTTCTGTTTCGCTTTATTTTTGGTTTTTTGGCAGGAGTAATTTTGTTTCATATTTACAACCTTTTCGATTTGTACCAACAAATTCCGAGTGGGATTGAAAAAATTGCAGCCGCTTCGGAAAAAGCGACTTGGGGCGGCTGGGCACTCGGCGAACTGAAAAACTATGCCATCGTCTTTTGCTACATTACCGGACTAATTATCATTATTGATATCCTAAAACGAATTGGAGTGATTGAGAAAATTAACCGATGGTTTTACCCTGTATTGAGGTTTCTTGGTATTGGGAAAGAGGTTATTCCCATTACTGTTATTGGGATGACCTTAGGGTTGGCGTATGGGGGCGGATTAATTATCAATGAAGTGCAGCAAACCAAATTAGAACGTAGAAATGTAGTGTATGCGCTTTTACTTATGTCGTTATCTCACAGTGTAATAGAAGATTCTTTGCTTATGATTGCCATTGGTGCAAGAGTTTCAGGAGTGCTGATATTCAGGTTTATTTTCACACTAATCATTATGTATTTTGTGGTAAAACTCACTGAAAAATGGAGCGAAAAGCGGATGGCACGGTGGTTTTATGTGAAAGGATAGGTAAACCTTTCAATATTACCTCTTTATTACCGCCCTTATTGGATTCAAAAACTTATCCAACAAACGTAAATCTTCGGTAATAATTTCTGCACTGCCGGTCATTTCTTGGCTGAATGTGAGTTCTTTTCCGTAATTGGTAACCAACGATGCAGGAAAATCCACCTCCAGCATATACGCCTTTTGATTATCCCCTACCGTTACAGGAACTAACGAGATGTTTTTGATAATTACCCGCACCATCCCAAACTCCATGTGCGGATAATTGTCGAATTTTACGTTAACCGCTTGCCCTTCTTTCACTTTGCCGGCACCTTGCGGAGGTAGCAGGATTTTTCCTATTATTTTGGTTTGTTCATTGGGAACTATGGTAACTAATGTTTCGCCGGCGTTAACGTTTTGGTTTTTTTGCCAGTATTTTGTGAAAGTTGCAATGCCATCAATAGGGCTGACAAACAGGTATTTCTGTTCCCACGTTTTGAGTTGGGTTTGCAGTTGCTCGAATGCTCCGGTAAGGGCAATCTCTAATTGGTTCAGTTGCTCGTTTCGCTGCTGTTCAAGGTCAAAAATGGTCTGTTCACTTTGTAAAATGCTTATATTTTGTTGGTCGATGCTCAGTTTTGCATTTTCATAAGATTGTAGGTTTGATAAATAGGTGTTCTTCGCGTGTTGATATTCGGCATTCGACAACACTTTTTTCTCAAACAAATTTGAATCAATACTGAAAATTTGATAAGCGGCTTCTAACTGTTTTTTAGCGAGTTCTAATTGATTTTTTGATTTCTGTAATATGAGGTTTTGGGTGTAAATTTGCTTTTTTATGACTTTAATTTTTTTATTATGGTAATCGGTTTGGATGAAATACTGGTAATCTCCTTGTGCTTTAATGAATTGTTGATAGGCAGGTTGGAGGTCTCCAAGACGAAGAAGACCGTAAGAGCGTAAGACTGTAAGACCGTAAGAGATTGAATCGCCACTCTTAATTCTTAATTCTAAATTCTTAATTAAAAAAACGTCTTCAAAATTCGCGGGGTTTTCGATTACGGCAAGCATATCTCCTTTTTGAACGAATTGTTTTTCAGACACAAAAACGGAGTCGATTCTGCCAGTGGTTTTTGCCATTACACCGGCTGGAAGGTTTTCGGTGGTTACTGTTATGGTGGCTTGAATCACATCAGGGTATTTGAAGAAGTAACTGCCCACGATTAACCCAGCCACCACGATGAAGATGATGGATATTCCCCAACGGATAATCCATCGCGGCGGACGACCGAGGATCTCCTGCACCGCAGGGCTTTTTAGTTCGATTTTTTCGTTCATGTTTTTTCTTTCGTGGGACGTTGCCCCACGTTACTGATTACGCGCTTTCAGCGCTCCTTTCTCCCTTCTCCTTTCTCCTTTTCTGCTCTTCTGCTTTTCTCCTTTTCTCCTTTTCTCCTTAATTCCCCAACTCCAACTGATTCTTCACCAATTCGTAATACACTCCCCGCAACGCCGTCAATTCCTTGTGCGTGCCTTGCTCTACAATCCGTCCTTTTTCCAACACCACTATGTTATCCGCATTTTTAACTGTACTTAACCTGTGCGCCACGATTACCACTGTTTTGCCTTGAAAAAATTCGTTCAAATTTTCCATAATTACCTTCTCGTTGTTGGCATCCAAGGCGTTAGTGGCTTCATCGAAGAAGATATACTCAGGGTTTTTATAAACGGCGCGGGCAATTAATATTCTTTGCCGCTGCCCTTGACTGATCCCCGTGCCCTCCTGTCCTATTTTGGTGTTGTATGCCAACGGCAATTCCGCCAGTAAATCCTGAATGTTTGCCACGTGGGTAGCGTGAAACAACTGTTGCGTGTCAATATATTCCACCCCGAGGGCAATATTATTGGCAATGGTATCGCTGAAAATGAATCCATCCTGCATTACCGCACCACAATGGCTGCGCCACACCTTTTGACTGATATTGCCCAACGGCACATCGCCTACCTTGATATCTCCCGTTGCGGGCGGATAGTAGCCCAACAACAGTTTCACAAGTGTAGTTTTTCCGCTCCCGCTCATCCCTACAATAGCGGTAATTTTTCCCTCCTGTATGGTTAAATTAATGTTCTGCAGCACCTCCGGCGATAAGGGATTGTATTTGAAAGACAGGTTTTGGATGGAAATTGCTGGAAGACCGTAAGAGCGTAAGAGTGTAAGACCGTAAGAATTATCTGCTACTAAGGGCTTTTTTTGAAAATTAGGGTTCAAAGTATCTTCTGCTTTCCCGCTTTTCTGCTCTTCTCCTTTTCTCCTTTTCTCCTTTTCTGCCTTTCTGCTTAGTATCGTAACCTTGTTCGCTTTCGGGTCTTCTTCGTCCTCCCGATTATGAATTTCGCCCAAGCGTTCCAAACTGATTTTGGCATCCTGGGCAGATTGAATAAACGAAATGAACTGGCTGATAGGGCTGTTCAACTGTCCCATAATGTATTGCACCGCCATCATCATCCCCAGCGTCATATCCCCTTTAATTACCGCGTAGGCAGAGAAAAATGAGATGAGAATATTTTTGGTTTCATTGATAAAAAACGCACCGGTTTGCTGGTATTGCGAAAGTGCCAACCCTTTGATGCTGATTTTAAACAACTTTGCCTGAATATTTTCCCAATCCCAGCGTTTTTGCTTCTCGCAGTTGTTGAGTTTTATCTCCTGCATTCCGGTAATGAGTTGATAGAGATTACTCTGCTCTGCCGAGGCTTGCGCAAAACGTTTAAAGTCGAGTTCGCGACGCTTTTTAAGAAAAATGGTTATCCAAAGGACGTATAGAACGCTGGCGACGATAAAGATGAGAAGTAGTTTTATATTATAAAATGCTAATACGCAGGTAAAAACCACAAAACTGACGGCAGAAAAGAGGGTGTTCAGGGTGGAGGTGGTAAGAAAATTCTGGATACGGTGGTGGTCGCCGATGCGCTGCATAATATCGCCAATCATCTTGGTATCAAAAAATCCGATGGGCAGTTTCATCAGTTTAAACAGAAAATCGGAAATAATTGAGATGTTTATGCGGGTAGTAATGTGCAGCAATATCCAGCTGCGAATAAACTCTACGGCAGTTTGAGAGATATAGAGGGTAAGTTGGGCAACGAGGATTAGGATTACAAAACTCACATTGCTGTTTCCAATACCGTAATCCACAATACTTTGTGTTAAAAACGGAAAGATTAACTGCAACCCTGTGCCCACCAGCATTCCCAGAAAAAGTTGTACTATAAGTTTTTTGTAGGGGCGCAGATATTGCAGAATAAACTTGAATTTTGTTTTATCCTGTTTTTCGTCCTCCACATTATAAAAATCGGGCGAAAGTTCAAACAGCAGCGCAATCCCCTCATTTTCTCCCTCCTTTTTCGTACTAATCCACTGATTACAAAACTCTTCGATGGTAAAGGTAATGAGCCCGTGGGCGGGGTCTGCCACACGCACATAACCTTCAAGACCGGAAGACCGTAAGAGCGTAAGACCGGAAGAATTATCATCGCCTTCTGCTTTTCTGCTCTTCTCCTTTTCTCCTTTTCTGCTCTTCTCCTTTTCTCCTTTTCTGCTTTTCTGCTTTATATCGTACACCACCACAAAGTGCTCCTGCCGCCAGTGCACGATGCAGGGCAGGGGGGCTTCCAGCAGCTTTTCTAACGAGACATGCACGCCAAGGGTGCGAAACCCTATCTTTTCGGCGGCTTCGCTAATACCCAGCAAACTCACGCCCTCGCGGGTAATGTAGGTCTTTTCGCGAAGCGTTTCCAATGAGTAGTTTTTGCCGTAGTGTTTGGCAATCATACGCAGGCAAGTTGCCCCGCAATCCATGGCGTCGTGTTGTTTGTAAAAAGGAAATTTTGCCACAACTACGTATTAATATTACAAAGATTGTTTTTTCCAAGTACCAATTCGTAATTAGAAATTGGAGGACATAGAAATTGATAAATACATTTGTTGCAAGGTGGCTTTGTGCGCGTTTTTTTCCACGAATAATTGTGAAGCAATTCATTTGAGATAAGTTGATATATCTTTTCTGTGGATATATTGCCGAGCAAGTGTTTACTGTTTAGATTCGATTTTACTTCCCCTGCACAATTAATATAAATATGTCCAAAAAAATTTGAGTTCAGTATTTGATTTGCAAAAATGGTACGCTGTGGAATAGGCTCTTCAAAAATATCTGATTCTTCCAAAAAAACATTCTTCTCTAAGAAATCAAGATTATTACTGGTATAAAGGGGCTCCATTGCATATTTATTTTCTTCTATCATTGGAAGAAACTTCGTGCTAATCAACTCAAAATCATTATCAGAAGTTAACCTGAATCTAAATAAATAATCAATATCTTTCTTTTTGAGAAGATGGATGATATTTTCAATTTTGCTTGTTTGGTAAGGGGGATTAACAAAAATTTCCAATTTGTAGCCATTAAGTTTTTCCAACAGTTTCTCATCTGGTAAATTCAAGTAATGAACCCCAAGACTGCAAATATATTTCATTTCCTCAAACAATTTCAAAATCTCGTGTATTTCCGAATGAAGAAAAATATTACCACCCGATAAATAAATGCGCTTTAGCGGTATGGTTTTTATTTGATGATAAATCTGCTCAATTTGTGCAAAGGGCATCTCTTGCACATTATTATTTCGACCACAATAACAATTAAAATTTTGTTTGTAAACATACGAACAATTTGAACACAACAAATTGCATTGATTATTAATTTGTATGGTCAAAAAATGGAAATAAGAAATAATATCTTCTCTTTTCAATTCTTCAATAGTAGATTTTGGCTTTACGGTTCCCTTAAACAGATTGGGAATAGGAATAAACTGTATTGGTTTTTCCGGAAGCACTTCTACATCAATAATATCGCCTATAAATTTTTCTCTTATTTCTTCAATAAAATTAGATACAGCAGTTTGTTCATACAGAGCCTGTTCTAAACACACAACACCTTGATTCAAATAGTGCTGCGAGGCATATACCAATTTTATTACTTCCAAATCTCTTGTTACAATTCTTTCTCCGTTTATCGTATTATAGAGAAGAGCCAAATTCTTTTTCAAGGAAATATGCACGTATGGCTCAAAATAAACCCAATAACCATTTGTTTTTTTCATTATCCTAAAATTGTTCGTTTCATTATTCTTCGGTACAAATCTGGGTGTTTTCTACAAGTAGCCACCATATTACTAACCATTTCGTTGAATTTTTCCTTATCCATTGCACTACTACAGTATGGTTGCGGCACTTGGATTCCATCTATGCAAAACAGGCATTTATCACATGAAAACTTTCTCATACAGTTCTTGCAAACAGGCAATATATTTGAAAAATATTGATTATAGAGAGATGCTATCTGTTCTGTGTCTAAAACTTTAGCATTATGAATGTTACCCAAAATAAAGCAACTGTCTAATCGTTCACAGGGATACAAATTTCCATTTATGGTCATATAAATTTTCTTTGAAAAAGGAAAACAGACACCGGTTGGAATTTTCTTTTCTTCTGGTTCCTCTTTTTGAAATAATAATTCATTGTAATCATAAAAATGAAAGCCGCTATAGTAGCGTATGAAATTTATGATTTCTTTAAATCCCAGCCCTCTTCGCAAGATTGCTTTTTTAGTATTTGCAGAAAGTTCAATGGAAGCTGATTCTTTAATTTCAGAAAAGATTTCTCTTTTTTGTGGATTAACTCCACTATCGTTCAATCTTGAGCAGAGCGGTACTTTATTAAAATGGGACATGCAAAAACTACAAGCTTGTTCTAAAGAGTTTTTGTTATGTAGGACTGCAATAAAAAATACATTCTTTTCAAAATAATCTTGATAATTCTGTTTTACTTTCATGACGTTACTATACACCTGTTTAAAACAATTTTCTCCATTATGGTCTAATCGGTATGACATATTCTCTTCATTACCATCAAAGCTTATGTTGATAATAAAATCATTTCTAACAACAAACTCAATATATTTATCTAAAAGCAAACCATTTGTAGTAAAGTGAAAACGGAATGTTAGTAGAGAAGTTGTATTTTTTTTTGCCCATTGCACTATCTTTTCAATCAATGGAAAATTCAATAATGGCTCGCCCCCATAAAAACCAATCATTATTTGCTGAGAAACTCCTTTTTGTTCTCGCTCTTTCCAAACAGGATAGAGGTACTCTAACAATTTAACTGCATCTTCTTTTTTAAGACTTCTTTTAGATTTCTGCCGCTCTTCATTTCCTGTGTATAATTCTCCATAAGTGCAGTACACACAATTGAGGTTACATTTTTCCGTAACCTCAAACACCACTTGCTGAATATTGTTAATCGATTTTTCAATCTCTTCCTTATAAATATCCCGAAACACTATTTTCTTAGCAGACAAAAGGTTTGCTTCTTCAATGATGCCCTTTTTTCTTTGGTAATACTCATTGTTTTCCTCAGAACTTCCCTGTGGTTTTAAAGTAGGAAGCATAAACAAATGTTTACCAACGATATAAAAGTTGTCTTTCATTTAGTTAGTTTTATTAAATATCAAAGAGGGCGGCTAAAAGTATTTTTAACTACCCTCTTTTTTTTGAAGTTAATATTGCAAGGATTTTTACACTAAATCATGCAGACTATTTACAAAATTATCGTAGATAGTGGGGTAATTCATGGTATCGCATTGTTGTCCACATTTGTCCCAATCCCAACGGTATTCTTTTGCTTGACTACTGGTTGGGAGCGCGCCACCTTTAATAGAGTTCATTTCTTTTTCAGCAACTTTTTGCTTGTTCAATTGATTTAATTTTAAATTTTTCATAAGACATAATTTTTGTAAAACATTAATTAATAATTCGGGACAAAGATAAATTTCTTACCTATCTTGTTCTTATTTTTCTTTGAATCTATTTCAATATGAGTTTGAATTTTTTTTAAACTGATATATATCTGGAATTGAAATTTTTAACAATAATCTTTCCGACCAAATATATGTTTTTTGAATGTTATTCAAACTGAATTTGAACATTTTAATTACCTTCAAGTATATATTTTGCAAACATTTTTGCAATAATGATTAAAGAAGTGTAGAGTGATAGCAATTGGGATTAGCTATCTTTCACCAACACCAACCGTAATCCGCAACTGCCTGTACGTTCTGTTGGTATGTACTTTGAGCGGCACGATACGCGGCACCCTTGCGCCGTGCTGCGCCAACTGCCACCGCGGATGGTTTTGTAATAGCCATTTTCGGGACCTGTTGGATTATTTGAGGGGCTATAAATGTAGTAATCCCCATCAAACCAGTCTTTACACCACTCCCAAACATTACCACTCATATCATAAATACCCAGTTCATTGCCTTTTTTGGTGCCCACCTCATGAACTTCGTCTTTGTAATTTGGAGTACTCAATGATTCTCTTTCATTATTTCTGCTACTGATGTTCCTACTTTTTCGCGTACCTTGCGTAGTGTATTTCCATTGCGTTTCTATTTCAAATTCATTTTTCCTTATTGTCTCTGGAACTTGGGATTGCAAATTACTATTTTCGTCATACCAGGCAACTCGTCCTATATTATCTCCTCC
>Ga0209737_10001770_pt1 | contig 15259 bp, 11 predicted proteins | sample TergutCu122P3_FD_187284 | JGI IMG/M metagenome (GOLD analysis project Ga0209737, IMG submission 187284) | Cubitermes ugandensis P3 segment gut microbial communities from Kakamega Forest, Kenya - Cu122 P3 (SPAdes) (version 2) | ecosystem: Host-associated > Arthropoda: Insects > Digestive system...
AAAGCGTTTTAATATCGTTTCTAATACGTACAGAAATAGAAGGAAACGATTTGGTCTTCGTTTTAATCTCATCTCCGGACTATGCAATTACGATTTAGTTTCTTAGTTTCGAAAGAGGTCTAATTTATTATATAAAATTTTTCAACAAAATTGGTTCTATTTGTCGTTAATTTATGATAATGTCCTTTAAGAACCTGTATTCAATGCTCAAAAAATCGCTTTTGGATCTTTTTCCACAAAACATCCTTAAAAATACTCGAAATACAGCAAGTATTTCTACGTTTTTTGCCTTGTTTTGAAAAAAATCTCTCAAAAATTCGATATTCCCCACTATTGAAGACAGGTTCTAAAAAAAGTGATGTTTTTGTAGTTACGAAGGAAGTCTAATGTATAGTTGATATTTTCAAATTATGAAGTAAATCTATTTTTTAAATTATGAAAGAAGTTAAACATGAAATGTTCGATTGATAAAGTATATGAACCAAAATTAATAGAAAATGATATATATAGGTATTGGCAAGAAAATAATTTTTTTAACGTAAATACTGATTCCGATAAATCAAAATATTCAATAGTTATGCCACCACCAAATATTACAGGCAGTCTTCATATGGGTCATGCTCTAGATTGTACACTTCAAGACATTTTGATTAGATATAAAAGAATGTGTAATTTTGAAAGTCTTTGGGTTCCAGGAACAGATCATGCAGCTATTGCAACTGAAGTAAAAATTGTTGAAGAATTAAAAAAAGAAGGTTTGGATAAAAAATCTTTAGGCCGTGAAAAATTTGTTAAACGTGCTTTGTCCTGGAAAGAAAAATATAGGGAAAAGATTGTTAAACAGATACAAAAAATTGGTTCATCTTGTGATTGGTCAAGAGAACGTTTTACTTTAGATGAAGGATGTTCAAAAGCAGTTAAAAAATTTTTTATAGATCTATATAGGAAAAGAATGATCTATAGAGGAGAAAAAATTATAAATTGGTGCACAACATGTCTAACATCAATATCAGACACAGAAGTTGAATTTGAAAATTCTAAAAGCGAACTTATATACTTAAAATATTTTTTTTGTGATTCTGACGAATTTTTAGTGGTTGCCACTACGCGACCAGAAACTATTTTTGGTGATGTAGCGCTCGCTGTTAGTCCAAGTGATGAGCGTTATAAAAAAATAATAGGAAAATCAGTTCTGGTCCCAATATCTGAAAAAAAGATCTATATAATATCGGACGATTGTGTAGACAAAAGTTTTGGTACAGGAGTATTAAAAGTTACTCCTGCGCATGATTTTATTGATTTTGAAATAGGGATGAGACATGGGTTAGAGCAGATAACTGTGATAGACAAAAATGGACTCTTAAATAATAGATGTGAAAAATATGAAGGAATTGACCGATTTAAAGCCAGAATGATGATAGTTAATGATCTAAATTCACAAGGTTTTATTTTTAAAAAAGAGAAAATTGAAAATAATTTGGGTAAATGTTATCGATGTGGATGTATAGTGGAACCAATTATTTCAACGCAATGGTTTGTTAAAATGGACAAATTAGCAAAACCTGCAATCGAAATTGTTAAAAAAAAACAAATAAGTTTTATTCCTGAAAGATTTTCTAAAATCTATATGCATTGGATGAATAAAATTAAGGATTGGTGTATTTCGCGTCAACTTTGGTGGGGACATAGAATTCCAGCTTGGTATTGTAAAAATTGTGATTACATAACTGTAGAAATTGAACCTAGTAAATGCGAAAAATGTAATTCAAAAGATATAAAGCAAGATGAAGATTCACTTGATACCTGGTTTTCATCCGCACTTTGGCCGTTCTCTTCTTTAGGTTGGCCTGAAAAAACAGAAATTTTTTTAAAATTTTACCCAACAGATGTTCTTGTAACTGGTTATGATATAATTTTTTTCTGGGTTGCACGAATGATATTTTCAGCTTTAGAACTTACCGGAACGAGACCTTTTAAAAAAGTTTTAATTCATGGACTTGTCAGGGATTCAGAAGGTAAAAAAATGTCGAAATCGCTTGGAAACGGTATTGACCCACTTGAGATTATTTCAAAATATGGAGCTGACGCGCTTAGATTAGCTCTAATCACTGGACTTACACCTGGAAATGACACAAGATTTTGTGAAAAAAAGATTGAAGGTGCTAGAAATTTTATAAATAAAATTTGGAACGCCGCTAGGTTTATTCAAATTAATTTAGGCGAAAAAATTAAAATAAATGAGATAGATATAAAAAATTTACCAATTCATCATGCTTGGATGCTTAGTCGAATAAATGAGGTCACAAAACATGTTCATAAAAATATTGAAAATTTTGAATTTGGCATATGCTTGCATAATATTTATAACATGTTTTGGGATGAATTTTGCGACTGGTATATAGAGTTTTGCAAGATAGATATTAAACGTGATACTTCATTTAACATATTATGTTATGTTTTTTTTCGAATTTTGAAATTATTACATCCATTTATTCCGTTTGTAACTGAAAAAATTTGGAGTATTTTTAACAGTTGTCCATTAATAATTTCAGAATATCCAAAGTATGATACCTCGTTTGGCAATCACTTAGCCGAGGAAAGTATGAATAAGTTAATTTCATGCATTCGTACTATTCGTTCAAAACGAAATGAGATGAATACACCGTGTACTAAAAAAATTAAAATTTTTATAATAACTGAAGATAACGAATTATTCTCGAATAACTGTGATAAAATTAAAAGTTTGGTTTGCGCTAGCGAAGTAATTATAAACACTGACCCTGATAGTAAAAAAGAGTTTTTAACTTCTTTTTCGGAGTGTGCTAAAATTTTGATATCTGTAGATGACCTGATTGATAGAAACGAGTTAAAAAATCGTATAGAAAAAGAATTAAAAATTTTAAATAATAGTAGAATAAAAAGTCAAAATCTAATTAAAAACCAAAATTTTATTTCAAATGCCCCAAAAGATATTGTTCAAAAAATTAAAAATAGAATTGATGATGATACACGTAAAATTGAAAAATTAAAATTGGAAATTTTGAAATATAGTTCTTTCTAGACTTCAAAAAAGTCATGTTCACAAATTGGCCCCGTTTTATAAAAAACTCAAAGTCAGGTGAAAAATCAATTTCACTTTTTCATATACCAATTATTAATTTGAAAAGCGTAAACAAAAACAACGCTGAATTGTTCAAAAAAATTGGCATATTTAGTGTAGGCTCTTTAATTGAATACTATCCAGTTTCATATGAAAATTGGACAGATGTTATAAGTTTGAATGATTGTACATCGAAAAAATGTGTAACTAAAGTTGAAGTAGTAGAACAACATGTTTTAAACAAGAGTAAAAAAATTTACAAAATAGTCTGTATAGAAGACGGTAATCCTGATTTTATACTTCATATAATTTTTTTTAATCAGAGATACATAGCAGAATCCATGAAACAAGGTCATAAGTTTCTTGTTATGGGTGATATTAAACGTCGTTTTAATAAAAACGAATTTGAAACTATATGCCCTAAAGTTAAAAGTTTAAAATTTAATTTACCATTTGAACCAATTTATTCACAAATCAAAGGGTTACCATCATGGAAAATTTCTAAATCTGTCAACGAAGCTCTTAGTCTATTACCAGATTTTGTCCCGGATACATTACCTAAATTTATAGTGGACAAGTATAACTTAGTATCTTTTGATTTAGCAATAAGAAAAATTCATTTTCCCGAATCTCAGGAGGATATAGATAAAGTAAAAAGAAGGTTTATGTTTGAAGAACTTCTTATATGGTTTATTGCTGTAAGAAAATTGAAAAATAGATCTGACAAAGGGGCCATAATCGAAAATAAATTAAATGAATTTCTAAAACTGTTGCCATTTGAACTTACAAGCGCCCAAAAAAGAGCTATAAACACATGTGCATCAGATATGAAAAGCGGAATTTCGATGCGTCGTCTGCTTCAAGGTGACGTAGGATCTGGCAAAACAGCAGTAGCAATGGCTTTAGCATTTAACACTATTATGTCTGGGTTTCAAGTTGCGTTTATGGCTCCTACAGAAGTTTTAGCAACGCAACATTTTAGAAATTTTACTAATATATTAAAGCTTAAAGATATATATGTTTTGACAGGATCAAATAATAAAAAGGAAAGATCAGTTATTATTGAAATATTTGAAAAAGGAAATTCTGGAATTATAATAGGCACACATGCGTTAACTTCAGATGGTATTAATTTTAAAAATCTTGCTTTAGTTATAACTGACGAACAACATAAATTTGGTGTTAATCAAAGATCAAAACTTATAAATAAAGGTAACAATCCTCATACACTAATAATGTCCGCAACTCCTATTCCAAGAAGTTTAGCAATGGTAATGTACGGAGATATGAATTTTTGTGTACTTGATGAATTGCCGTTAGGACGTCAAAAAACTGAGACATTTGTAATAGATTCATCAAAACGAGATAGAGCCTTTGCTTTTTTAAAGTCTAAACTGAAACAAGGTCTAAAAGGGTACATAATATGCGCAAAAGTTGAAGAAGATAATGAAGAACAAGAAAGAATTACTGTTGAAGGATATGAAAAAAAATTTACAAAAAATTTTTTTAAAGATTTCAAGATATCCTTACTTCATGGAAAAATGAAATCTCTTGAAAAAGAAAAGATAATGAAAGATTTTTCAGAAGACAAAGTTGATCTTTTAATTTCGACAACTGTAGTTGAAGTTGGAGTTGATGTACCAAAAGCATGTGTGATAATAATCGAAAATGCAGAAAAATTTGGTTTAGCATCATTACATCAGCTACGCGGACGTGTTGGCCGTAGTAACGAAAAATCTTATTGCATACTTATTTCAGAAAACAAATTTGGACCTGCAGGCGAAAGACTAAGAGCTATGAAAAAATCAAATAACGGGTTCTATCTTGCTAAAAAAGATCTAGAAATACGTGGCCCTGGAGAATTTTTTGGTAAAAAACAACATGGTGACCTTAATCCACGTCTCAAATTTGCATTTCAAGATAGCAAATTGATTGATAATTGTAACGAAGCAGCTGACAAAATTTTAGAAAAATATCCAAACTTAGAAGATGTTAGTTTGAAATTTATCAAAAATAAAGTTCAAAAATTTTTTAATACAACTTAGAACATATTCTCATAGATTTAGAACCTGTCTTCAATATCCAAAAAATCGCTTTTGGATCTTTTTCCACAAAACATCATCAAAAATACTCGAAATACAGCAAGTATTTCTACGTTTTTTGCTTTGTTTTGAGAAAAAATCTCTCAAAAATTCGATATTTCTCACTATTGAAGACAGGTTCTTAATGAGAATTTGTCATAATAAAAATTAAAACTCGATCTAAATAAGTTTATCTAAATTTAGACCGAGTAAATTATATCAAGATTCTATTTTATGTAGTCTTAGGTTACTTATCAATGTCCTTATCAGTGTACTTTTTTATATCTGCAGGAAAATCCATTGTTGGGAACATGTCATCAGGATCTTCTTCTTCTGAATCTAATTCTCTAAAATCATCACTATCATTACTATCATTTTCATCTATTTCAGAAGGAACCGGATTCTTAAGCTGTTCTTTGTAAAGGCATAATGGAGATAAAGCTGTAAAATTTACTTGTATAATGTTTTCATAAGTCAAACTAGGGACAACACTTTTTAGAAAACTTAAAGTATCATTATATTTCAAAAAATTTTTATTAAAAATTAATTGAGAATTTTTTAAAGATGCCACATCAAAATGACCTATATATTCATCACCTGCATGACTGTAATGAACCTTTATTTCAAAATTAACGGTATAGTTATCCCGATAATTTTTTTCACCAACATCATTGAAAAAAGTAACGGTATTGTCATCTTGATAATATTCTTCCTTAATATCATTATCGAAAACAAAAAGCTTACGTTGTGTAGCATTAGAAAGAAGAACATTTTTCTTAATTTTAAGATCTGCTACTCCATGGTCGTACAAATAGGAAAAAAAATGTGACATGCGATCAGTTGTAAATTCCCCATTCATTATAACTTTTGAGTCTTCTGTATTTTTCAACTTTATAATACCACCAGCATCAACGTCTGACGATATGAATATGAAAGCTAAAAAAATGCAAACAAGTGAAAAAACAAATTTCTTTTTCAAATTGTTACTCCTAAAAATTCAATTATAATTTTAGCCTTTTGAATTAACCATTGCTATCAAATCTTCCAAAGTATATGTTGTGAGAAGACGGTTGGTCTCACTAACGGCCTTTTCATTTGAAGCCCCTTTTTCAATAAAAGCTTCGTAGATCAAACTTCCTAAAACTTCTTTCTTGCTTGTCGATTGATCTGCCGCTGCCTCTTTTCTTCTCTTTATTAACATTTCCTCGTGTTCACCTTTTCTGCGTTGTTCCATTTTCTGAAACATGCTCATAATTTCAGTAGCTTTTTTTTCTTTCTCGATTTTCTGAATGTTGGCAATTTCCTTAATAATTTTTGCAGTAATTGATTCTACTTGATGTGTTTGATGTGCATTTTTGAAAAAAAATGGTATTGAGAAAGCTGTAATATTTATCTGTATAATGTCTTCACAAGTTAAACCAGGTATCATATTTTTTAGAAATTCTAAAACACTATCATGTTTCAAAAAATTTTCGGAATGAACTAATTTAGAACCTCTTAAATCTCCTATGCCAAAAGAACCTACATACTCGTCACCTTTAGATTTGAAATGAACTTTTAAGGCAAAATCAGCACTATAGTCATCTGGATATTCTTGTTCACTAATACTATCGAAAATAAAAAGATCATTTGGTGCACTCAAAAGAACAACGCTTTTATCATCTTTACCAATTTTGAGAACTCCAAATCCATGGTTTTGCAAAAAATAAAAAAATGTTTTTAGGTGATAAGTTGTCTTTTCTCCATTCATTATAATTTGTGAATGCTCTCTCTTTTTCAACTTTATGATATTAGCACCAATTTTAAACCTAGCACCACTAGCACCAATTTCAAGATTAGCACCAACTTGTGACGACATGAATGTAAAAGCTAAAAATACGCAGATTAGACAGGAAACTAATTTCTTTTTCAATAGATTACCTCCGATAAATAATTTTTGGTATCGAATGCTGTATTCTAAGTTTATTTAATATTTATAGCAATACCTATTCTACATTTTCAGGCAAAACAATACATTATTAGCTAATTTAATATTAAATATTGTAAAAAATAACAAAATATTTTCTTTTTTATATGAGAATATTTATAATCTCGATATGACTTTGCTTGCTATCATTGATTTCTTTGACAAATTTTGTTAAAATAAAATCTGTCGGTGGTCGAATTTCTAACGAATTGCTATAAAAATCTATAAAAAATTGATATTTTCAAGTTATAGGAAGTCTTATTGAAATAAGGTTTACTGACTGAAAATGCTTTAGTTCGTTTCAGTCAATTTAGGTACTTCAGTACCAAATTAGGAAATTAATTTGAGGACAAAGAATTCCTTTTTAAATGTGGTAACTAGTTTTTCACACTATTTGACTCTCATGGTTACATCTTTTTTCATAAGGCGTATTTTTACAGAGATGTTAGGTTTAGACTTAGTGGGCATAGATGGTAGATTTAGCGAATTTGTTTCAATTTTGGCAGTTGTTGAACTAGGACTAGGAACAGGAATGATTTATAAATTGTATGAACCAATTTCTAAAAAGAATTGGATTAAAGTTTCTTCTGTTTTAAAATTTTTGAAAAATTCTTATTTTGTTATAATGATTTTATTACCTCTTTTAGGAATTTTGTTTGCATTTTTTATGGTAAATACAATAAGAGAAAATTTTTCCAAAATTTGGCTTCTTAAAATATTTTTTTTGTACGTGATTGATGCTGTTTGTTCATATATCTATTTTCATAAAAGAGTTATGATAATTGCGGATCAAAAATCACGTATTACAAATGTTATTAAAATTTTTTGTACAATCTTGATATTTTTTTTCCAAATTTTTTTATTAAAAATTTTTAAATCCTTTGAATTATATCTAATAATCAAGATAATTTTTAGAATAATAGAAAATTTTATAGTTTCATATAAATTTAATAAAAATTATTATTTTTTAGATGTTAAAAATGCTTCGAATTTTGATAAAAACGAGAAAATAGATATCATAAAAAATATTAAAGCTATGTTATTTCATAAAATCGGAGGAGCTAGCTTAAGACAGATTTCAACAATAGTTATATCACTTTTTATTTCGTTGCGTGAAAGTGGGATTTATTACAATTATATGCTTATAATTTCAGCTCTTTGGGGAATTTCGTTTGAATTTTTTAATAGTGTTATGGCTAGTTTTGGAAATCTCCTTAATACAGAAAATAAAGAAAAGATCGAAGAAAATTTCAATGCTTTATTTATGATAAATTTTTTCATCTATTCTTTTTTTTGTAGTGCATTTTTCACAATTTCGGAACCCTTTATGAAAATATGGATTACTTCAGATCATTCTGTTTTTAAAATTTGTACTGTTGTCTTGATTGTATTCTATTTATATGTTTACGGAATGAGACAATGTATAGATATGGCAAAAACTAGCGCTGGAATTTATATTCCTGACAGGTATTTCCCAATTTTAGAGTGCATAACAAATTTACTTATTTCATTTTTTTTAGCTAAAAAGTTTTTTATAAATGGGATTTTAATAGGAAACATTCTTACTATTATTCTTATATCCTTTTTTTCACAACCATTTTTTTTATACAAGATAATTTTTAATAAAAAACCTTGGAGATACTATAAAAAATATATCATTTATACTTTTATAACTGTTTTTGAGGTTTTAATTTGTCATTTTTGCGTAAATTTAATACATTTAAACTCTAATATTTTGCAAATTGCCATAAATTTTATTTTATGCTTGATTATTCCAAATTCTATTAATATAATGCTCTTTCACGGTAAGAAGGAATTTTCTTACATAAAGAAGTTAGTGGTCGATCTTAAATCAAAGTTTTAAAGTTTGGTTAAGCAAAATTTTTCAAACTTGCGTACTTTTTGTCAATTAATTGACATCGTTGTTTCTTTATGGTTATAATTTTAGTATAAGTTAAACAAAAAACTTGTGTTTTTTGGAAAGGAATGTAGTTATGGAAGACAATTTACAAACAGAGCCACTAGATAGTCAGGTCGATGATTCGGTTGTCTTAAGAACTGATAAGTTAACGAAAGTTTACGGTGGGAAAAAAGTTATTAATGAAGTTAGTTTATCAGTTAAAGAAGGTTCCATATATGGTCTTATTGGAAAAAACGGTTCTGGTAAAACTACTTTGATGAGAATAATTACGGGTTTGGCACCACCTACATCTGGAAAAGTTTTTCTTTCTGAAAATTATTGTAGTGGAAAAGGAAGACTTAATTTAAGTGCTGTAATAGAATATCCTGCTTTTTATCCGTATATGACTGCATATCAAAATTTAATGTCCCAACAAAAAGTAATTGGCATAAGAGATAAAAATCTTCCGAATAAACTTATTAGCAGTGTAGGTCTATGTGGCGGTATAGAAAAAAAGAAAGTCAAAGATTATTCACTAGGTATGAAGCAGCGTTTATCTATTGCAGAAGCCTCGATTGGGAAGCCGCTTATTATGCTTTTGGATGAGCCAACAAACGGTTTGGACCCAACTGGAATAAAGAATATGAGAGAACGTATGTTAGAACTAGCGAAATCTGGTGTAACGCTGATAGTTTCAAGCCACATACTTGGTGAACTCTGGAAAGTGTCAACTCACTATGGTGTTCTAAACAATGGAATGCTGATTGATGAATTTAGTAAAGAGGAGTTATTAAAAAAAGTTAGATCTTGTATTAGATTGAGAGTTAATGATGTTTCTAAGTCTATAGAGATATTATCCACTAATTTGAACATAAATGACTACAAGATTGATGAGAAGGAGATTTCAATATACGATAATGTTGATATTTCTAGAATAAATGAAGAGCTTGTGAAAAATGATTTGATAATTGAGTCAATTACGAGTGAACACGGAGACTATGAGGAATATTTCATTAAGCTCATGGGAGGCAATGTCTAATGTTAAATTTAATTAATTCAGAATTTTACAAGCTTTTCAGGCGCAAAGCTTTCTATATCTGTGCGATAATTGTTGCGATTCTTTCTGCTCTTGACGTATTTACAATACCTTATCAAATTGAAATGCAATATGGCATATCTGATTTGGATTTGAAAATGTTTGGTTACAATGGTTTATTCGTCTTAACTAGAGGTGCTGGTCAAGTAGCCCTGTTTTCTTCCATTTTCGTTTCATTGTTTGTAGCATCGGAATTTTCAACTGGAATGGTAAGGAATATCCTAATACGTGGTGTAAATAGGTTCTATTTTTATTTTTCTAAGCTTATAGTTTCGCTAACAGTTCCATTTATGTATACAATTTTAGCATGTCTTGTTTCATTTTTAGTTGGGACCTATTTGTGGGGTCCAGGTGATCTTACGCAGGAAATAACTTCGACCACTTTGAATGCTCTAGGTGCCTTTGTTGTTGTTCAATTTGTATTACATTCCTTGTACGTTATGATTGGATTTGTTTTAAGAAATACAGGAGCAACTGTGGCTGTAAATTTAGGATTAGTCATAAGTTTAATTTCAAATTTATTGATATCTGGATGGAACTTCATACTTCGCCACTGGTTCGGTGTATCAATTAACATAGCTAAATATTGGATAGGAAATTATATCAACGTATATCAATTCTCAAGATTCCCGCATGATCTTTTGATGCTGTTAACTTGGGTTTCACTTTCATACTTAGTCGTTGCTTGTGCAGTAGGATCACTGACTTTTTGGAAGAGAGAAATAAAATAGAAATGTATTTGCCAATCGTTTCACCCTGTAACATAACCAAACTTAACGATATGTTACGAAAATTTGGAAGTTCTATCGGCCTACTTTTTCGAAAATCGGGAAACTCAAATTGAAAAAGTAATGTATCTCGTTTTTTATGCGATAAACCAATCTACAAACGAGGTATACATAATACGTCTGATTCCATCTAAAAGCGATTATACTAAAAGTTATTTTTATAAAACCAAGTCTTAATCGACTTGGTTTCTCAGTTTTTTGATCGTATACACTATACGACATACGACAGAAAAAATTAGGACATGTGTAGGATGTTTACGCCCTTTGAAAAAATTAAATCTACAAAAAATTAAATCTACCTCGACTACTGAATAGAATTTTCAAGATATTCATCAAGTTCTTTCTCTTCTTTTCTCTTTTTTTTCTCTAAAAGAAAAAGCAGAAAAATAATCACAGAAGCTAGCATAAAAATTGCGCTTATTGTCATTACTAAAAGTATGTTATTTTTTTTTTTGTAAAAATAATACATGTTTATCCTCCTAAATTTAAATTTATGATATAACTATTCCCATTAGACTTCTTTTGTGAGTTGAAAACATCAATTGAAGTCTATTATAACATGTTCAATATTTTTTTATCCATGTATTCTTGGCCTAATGACGCAATCACAAAAAACATCACTATTATATTTTTCCTAAAAACAACATAAAATTTTGAAGACATAGGTTCTTAGAACCTGTCTTCAATAGTGGGGAATATCGAATTTTTGAGAGATTTTTTCTCAAAACAAGGCAAAAAATGCAGAAATACTTGCTGTATTTCGAGTATTTTTAAGGATGTTTTGTGGAAAAAGATCCAAAAAGCGATTTTTTCAGTATTGAAGACAGGTTCTTAGTCTATTTTTTTTCACGTGAAGTGAATTTAGTAAATTCACCTTGCCAATGAAAAACTATGCTGCATGTTTCTCCGTGACGGTTTTTTGCTATTATGCATTCACACTCGTTATAATCAATTTTGTCATCAAAAGGTGCTGCATAATATCCAGGTCTGTATAACAACAATACAATATCTGCATCTTGCTCTATCGAACCTGAATCTCTCAAGTCTGAAAGTATTGGTCTGTGGTCACTTCGTTGTTCACTTGCACGTGAAAGTTGTGAAAGACATATTACAGGTATATCCAATTCTTTTGCCATTATTTTAAGCTGTCTTGTTATCTCTGAAATTTCTTGCACTCTATTATCATTTCTTTTTGTGCCAGACATCAATTGCAGGTAATCAATTATCACTAGTTTTACTTCACCCAACCGACGTACTTTTGCTTTCATTTCTGGTACAGTTATTCCAGCTGTGTCATCAATGTACAAATTAGAATCTGAAAAAGCTGAAGCTGCCTGCGATAAACGTATCCATTCATCTGGTTCTAGCTTACCTCTTCTTAATTTTTGTCCAGGAATTTTTCCTTCAACACTTATGAGTCTTGACGCAATTTGTTCTTTACCCATTTCGAGACTAAAAATTGCAGTCTTAATTCCAGAATTTGATGAAACATTTTTAGCAATGTTTAATGCAAAACTAGTTTTTCCCATACCAGGACGCGCAGCCAAAAGTATCAAATCACTTTTGTTAAGCCCCATGATTACGAGGTCCAAATCTCTAAATCCTGTAGGAATACCTAATATGTCAACACCATCATTAGAATTTAGTTTATCTAATCTATCGAATGTATCTAGTAATACATCCTTTATGTTTACAAATGATTGATAACATTTTCCAGAGCGTATATCAAAAATTTTTTGCTCTGCAAAATCTAACAGTTCATTTGATTCTATACCTTTAGTTGACTCTTCTAATATTTCTCTAGTAGCTAATATTAAACTTCTTAATTCAAACTTTTCTTTAACAATTTTAGCGTAATTTTCAACATTTGATATTGATGGTACTATTTGTGCTAAATCTAATAAATATGACCTTATTTCTCCGTCATAAATGTTGTTTTTCACTGTTCTACTCGATATGGTTACATAATCAATTTTTTCGCCTAGCGTAAACATATCGATCATCGCGTCATAGATAGTTTTATGATGTGTAAGATAGAAAAAATTTGAATTTGGAAGTATTTCTATAACAACATTCAAAGTAGAACAATCTAGCAATATTGCACCTAAAACAGATTGTTCTGCTTCCTGATTATACGGTAAATTTAAAGTATCATTATTCAAGAAGAGTTTCCATTAAGACTATTATTTTTTTCAGTATATGCAGCTGTTACGCAGATAACTTTTGCACCTGATTTAGAAAGTTCTTTGACACATTCTGAAAGTGTTGCCCCAGTAGTTACTACGTCATCGCATAAAAGAATTTTTTTATTTTTAAGACTTTTAACAGATTTATAAACACCTTTAACATTTAACTGTCGTTCTTGAAAGTTAAGACCACGCTGGACTTTGTTTTTTTTTGTTTTTTTTAAACATATTTCGAATGGAAATTGTAAAATTTTAGAAACTTTTTTTGCTAGAATTTCTGATTGATTATAACTTTTCGAGTTGTCTTTATACATTGGAACATATGTTACGTAGTCGAATTTTTCATATTTAAAACAAGATTTAACAGTACTAGCCATAAAATTTGATAAAATATTAGAAATATTCACTTGGTTTCTAAACTTAAAGTTTTTTATGGAATTTTGAACTAATCTACTATACACTAAACCAGAGGCACAAACCAAAGGTTGTTGTGTCTTTATAATATGCGGCCTAAAACTATTAATTATCTGTGTTTTGCATTCATAACAAAAAACATCAGTGTTTAAACTGTCACAAAAAACACATTTTGGCGGAAAAATTAAAAACTTTACTGACTTAATTAAAAGATTTAAAAAATTCATATAAAGGAGTTTACTATACAATTGACTTACATACAAGATAAAAAATAATTTGAATTTCCTGATTTTTTTTAAGTAACAAATATAAAATGCGGTTGAGTATAGGTAAAAAGCATAATGCCAATCTCCAAAATGTCTCTATTTTATAATGTGTTAATTTAGCTGTACAGTCTCTAATTTTTATGCAATTGTAAAGACACTAAACAGCAGCTTTTGATTCATAAATACAAAAACACAACATATTTATTTTCAAGCGCTTGGTCTAAACCCACCGACTTAAATCGGTAAATTCTATAGAACTTGGAGACAATTTTATTGTCATCTGGTAGAATATCTATGGTGATATAATTGTCAGGATATAACAAAGGAAGTCATACAGTTTACGATATACAATATCATATAGTTTGGACAACAAAATATAGAAACAAAGTTTTAACAAACGAAATCTCATCTAAGTTAAGAGAACTACTTCGTCAAGGTTACGAAGCACGAGGAATAACAATAGTAAGAGATAATATTAAAAATGACCATGTTCATATGTTACTGTGTTGCTTGCCAACATTGTCTGTAAGTAAAATAGTTCAATATCTTAAAGTCAGAAGTTCACATCTATTGCAGTCAGCATTTCCAGAACTTAAAATTCCAGAACTTAAAAAGAGATATTGTGGTCAACATCTTTGGGCAGTTGGATATTTTTGTAGAAAATAAGGTGCAGTTACAGAAGAAATGATTAAAGAATATGTCGAGAATCAAGCAAACGCTGATAATGTTAAAATAAATTGAACGAGCGTTTAGCCCGAAATACCGGCTTTTAGCCGTAAACTTAACCCCTGTACTTTAGTGCAGTGTTGTTGATCTTTTTTTCAATAAAAAATTTGAAGATATTTTCTAGGTTTTTTGTTTTCTTAAAATATCAAATATTTGATTTCGAAAGTAAATAGGAAAGATTAAAGATTCTTTGTACACTGAATTGTATCTGCGTAAATGGTAATCTTTAGTTTTTCGATTTCTTGTGATGTTAGACCTGTTATTGATGAAATTGTTTCAATATCAAATCCTCTTGTTAGACAATTTTTTGCTGTTTTAATTTGACTTTCTTTTAATCCTTCTTCTTTACCTTTTTCGATGCCTTGTTTTAATCCTTCTTCTTTGCCTTTTTCGATGCCTTGTTTTAATCCTTCTTCCTTGCCTTTTTCGATGCCTTGTTTTAATCCCTTTTCGATGCCTTGTTTTAATCCTTCTTCTTTGCCTTTTTCGATGCCTTCTTTTAATCCTTCTTCTTTGCCCTTTTCGATGCCTTCTTTTAATCCTTTTTCGATACCTTCTTTTAATCCTTCTTCTTTACTACCTGCAATTTCACTTCTAAATGCTCTTAGCGCGTTTTCTCTTTGTTCAGCTTGAATTCTAAGCCCTTTATCTTGATTTACGTATTCAACTATTTCTGCTGCTTGTTTAATTTCAGGAAGAGATATGGTTTGAAGCATTTTCATTTCCTCCTTTGTTC
>Ga0209737_10001771_pt1 | contig 15259 bp, 17 predicted proteins | sample TergutCu122P3_FD_187284 | JGI IMG/M metagenome (GOLD analysis project Ga0209737, IMG submission 187284) | Cubitermes ugandensis P3 segment gut microbial communities from Kakamega Forest, Kenya - Cu122 P3 (SPAdes) (version 2) | ecosystem: Host-associated > Arthropoda: Insects > Digestive system...
TGAGCATTTTTTGAAAGAAAACAATTCGGCAATTTTGTCGAGCGTTCAGCGTCATTTTGCGGCGGCTTATGCCTGCGGCGCAGCGGTAAAATTCGGCAACATCCTGAAACCGCAAGAGATGAATTCGCTTTTAACCGCACTTTTTTCAACCAAAAACCCCCACATCTGCCCTCACGGACGCCCAACTTTTTCAAAGATTTCGCTGGCTGAGATTGGGAAGAGGTTTTTGAGGTGATTAGAATTTTTTCTACAACTTCTTAAATTTCAATATCGTCTGAAATTCGCCGATACCTGTAAATTTTTCAACGAAAATTAAACCTGCTTTTTCTGCGTATTCCAACATTTCGCCGCAGTGATACATTCTGCTTGTGCCGTTTGCCAAAGCCGTAAAGTAGAGCGAAGTGCCGACGAGTGAAAGGCGTGCTTGCGGGTGCTTTTGGTTGTCGATAAACGGCTCCATAATATACAGAAATCCGTTTTCGGAGAGCGCCGAACGTCCGCGTTTCAAAAGTTGAATAATATCCGCCGGCGGAAAGCAATCTAAAAACTGCGAGAGCCAGACGGCGTCAAAATTTTCGGGAAATTCTATGCTGTGGTCGAGCAAATTTATCGCAACCCCGTCAATTCTGTCGCCGAAACCTGCGTTTTTTGCGCTTTCTTTCGCGATTTTCAACTGCCCTTCGTGGTCGAGAATGGTAATTTTCACGTTTTTGTTGTATTCCGCCGCTTTCAACGCAAATCGCCCCGTATTTCCGCCGACATCAAGCAGTTTCGTAGGGGCATGCCCTTGTTCTCGCCCAAATATGATTTCTAACGCCTCGTCAAATGCCGTGTCGGAATAATAATGGTCGAACTCAAACCAACTTTTTTTCGCCTTTTCGGGGAGTTTTGAAAGTCCGGTGTAAATTGTTTCGTGGTCGCCGAAAACTTTTAGTCCGGCGGGCTTTTGTTTTTCAATGCTTTCGTCCAAATAAAACAAACCCTGATAACATACATCGTTGATAAAATTCATATTTCGGCGGGTAATTTCGTCGTTTATCAGCAAAAATCCTGTTTTTGAAATGTGATATTTTTTTTCTTCACCGTCAAAAATTAAAGCGCCTGCCTCAACGCCCGCCTCGCACAAAATTCTTGCGGAATAGTCGTTTAATTTGCAAAATTCGGCGATTTCCTTTTCGCTTTTGCCCTCGTCGTTGTCGTTCAAATAGTTCAAAACGCCTTTGTCGCGAAGAATTATTACTGCCTGAAAAAATGCCGGAGCAAATGCTAAAAATTGCGCTTTTGCCGCCGCGGAATATGCTTTTGTCGTGTCGCCGCCGAATCTTTTACTCATTTTTGCTTCCGTCCAATTCGAACAATTTCAAAAATCTGTCTTCGTATAATTCGTAAACATTCCAGCGGTCTAACTCTTTTTTCAGCGCGTTCGCTCTTGCCTTGTCGTCTTGCGCGTCCTGGAAAAGACGTTCGATTTTTTCCATAATCGTTTGCGGAATAATGGTTTCGGACGAGTTTCCGCCCGTGCTTCCTAAAATTTCTTCGAGAGGACTTGTTTCCGCTTGTCCGATTTCTCCCAGAATTACACCGGAAAACTGACGAATCCGCTCTTCAATCGCCGTAAATTGGCTGTCGGCGATGGCGATGCTCTCGTTTATTTCGGTTTTGTCTATGTCGATATTCAGCAAATCCTCCAGCAATTCAATGATTTTCAGCGCGGTTTTGGGATAATTCAAATTTGTTGCGAAAATCGGAACCGTTCCCAAAAGACAGCCCGCTTTTATTGAATACGACCTTGCAATTCCCAAAAGCACGCCGTTTGCTCCCGCAACATAACCCTCGATAAGCGGTATAACGCCCAAATGCTTAAAATTATCAACGAGCGACGGGTCGGTAAATGCGCCGAAAACCTGAGCGGCAACTTTGTGCGAGACATTTTGCGGAATCGCCGCCGTCGTAAAAGCCGTTTGAACGCCTGCATCGGCAGCAAATCTCAAAAGCGATTTTGTTACAGCCATTCCTTCTTTACCGGAAATTTGTGCGTCGGATTCAAAAATTAAAACGTCGGGATTGCGGCTGAAATAAATTCGCGAGGTCGGCATTTTGGGAAAGTCCGCTATTCCGTTGCGCACCCAAACCACTTCGGGAATAAAATAAGGGCTCATGTCAATCTCGGCAAGCGGCAAAGCGTTTATTTTGTTTCTCAAATAATTGGTCGCGATAAGCCCGACGTTTCCCATTCCGGGCCACGAAGCAATAAGTATCGGGTTCGTTTCAAATTTTACGTTATGGAATATTCTCATAAAAACCTCTTATTTTTCGCTATAAAATAATTTACGGCAAAACAAAAAAGGCAGATATTTTTATCTGCCTCATTTTAAGCGAAATTTTTCGGATTAGAACGCCGCGTTAAAGCCAAGTTCCAATCTGTGCATCGCTCTTTTGCTTTTGTCGTCTTTGGTGGTAGTTTCAAGCCACGAGCCCACATTGTTGCTTGCCCACATACGATAGCGCGGAACAATCGAAAATCTCGGATTAACCGCTATGCCGAATCTTGTATCAACAAAGTGAAGAATGCAACTTTCAACATCTTTGTTATCTTCTTCGGTGTTGCTATACGAGTGGAAATTATATCTCACACGGAAGTTGAAAAGCCGTCCGCTCTCGCCGCCGAAAGTCAATACCGGCTCTGCTCCGAAACTGATAAGCATATTTTTAGTTTTGGAGTTCAAGAAGTCATGTGCCGCGCCGACGGAAGCGTTAAGCGAAAATTCGTCCGTAATTTTGAAGCCCATATCAATACCTTCCGCAACAAGCGGTTTTCTGTCGGAATTGATAGATGCTTCGGGAGTATTAGATGTTCCGGAAGGCAAATCGCCGCGAGTAAGAACTTGAATCGAGGGTCTCAAAGATACTTTTTTGTCGGCGAGAGTCAAATCCGTTCCGACAATAATTCTTCCGTCATTGTAAGAGCGAAGCGTATCCTTGCCGGGAACAATAAAAGGAGGTTCATTGCCGCGGATGTTATTATGAAAACCTGCCGTCAAATAAACTCTTGCCGCGGGAGAAACAGGGAAAACGAAGTCAAAGCCCGCAAGTGAGTTGTAAAATTCAACAGCGAAAGAGTTTATCGGATTTCTGTTAATGATAAGAGTTGCCATTTCAAGCGTTGTAGTGCTTGGAACATTTATCAAACCGCCCGAAAGATGAAATGCGTCAGCCGCTTTCCAAGTAAACCACGCGTTCGGAAGTGTCGGAATAAGCATTCTGTGACCCATACCGTGACTGGCACTTACACCTGAGCCCGCGACGCTTGCTCCCACTCCGCCGGAAGGGTCTGCCAAACGGAAGCCCAAATCCAACTTATCATTTACGGCAACGTTAAATCTGTAATTCCAGGCAAGCATTAAACGACGGTGGTTTGCGTTAAAATTACCTTTGTAATCTTCAATTTTTGCGCCGCCCGCATCATTTCTCGTGCTGATTTCCATACGGGGGGTCATTGACACATCACCGCTTTGCCTGATTCTCGGGAATGCCGCCGCAGGTGCGGGAGTTGCCGCGGGAGTTGCCGCTAATTTCGCTTCGAGTTCCGCGATACGGGCTTCGAGTTCCGTGTTAGCAGCGTTGCGCGCTTCAATCACTTGCATTGCGCGACCCTCAAATTCCTGCCAAGCCGCCGCCACATTTTCGCGGACTTTTTCGTTAATTACCACAATGTCCACAACATCGTGTTCGCCATCGTGCGCAAATGCTGCCATTGCAAGCATTGCCGCCGCCAATCCTGTAAGTTTTCTCATAGATACCCCTTTTGTTGAAATTTAATAACCCATTTTTCAATCTCGTGAATAAATTACAACATTTTTTGAGGCGAAAGAGAAAAAATTTTCAAAATTCTTAATTTAATAGATAAATGAGAACAAAGCGTCCGTAATTACTATCACAAAAATTGCCGTAACTACCGATTTTGTCGTCGCTTTTCCGACTTCTTCCGCGCCGCCGCGGACACTGAAGCCGTAATACGCTCCTATCCACAAAATCAACCACGCGAACACAAGCGATTTTATCAGCGAAATTACAAAATCCTTCACAATAATACTTTGACGAACATTGTCGGCGATAATTTCAACGGAAAGCCCGGAATAAAAATAAGCGACGCAAAGTCCGCCGAATATTCCCGCAATCGTTGCCAAAACGCTCAACAGCGGCATTGTAATTGATAACGCCCAAAATTTCGGCACGACAATAAACTGAATCTCGTTTAAGCCCATGGTTTTTAAGGCGTCAATTTCTTCCTGAACCTTCATTGTCGCGATTTCGGCGGTTGTTGCCGAGCCGGTGCGTCCCGCAAGAATTATCGCCGTCATAAGCGGTCCCAGTTCTCTGACCATTCCCATAACCACAAGCATTACCAAAAAAACGTCTGCGCCGAACTGTTTTAGTTGAATGGCGGACTGTGCGGCAATCGCAACCCCTATCAAAAAGGTTAAAACGACGGTGATTCCCAACGCTCCGTAGCCGAGAACATACATCTGCTCGCCCAAAACGCCCTTGCGGAAATCCTGCTTTTTGAGAAGCCCGAAAGTTCCCCAGTAAACCATTTCCACCAATACGACCAATGCTTTGCAAAGTTCGTTGAAGCCGTTTATGACGCTGTCGCCCGTTTTTTCAAAAATGTTTGTTTTTTTTGCCGGCACGAATGTTTTTTCCTGTTTTCCCGAGAGTTTTGTATGTTTTGATACTTCCGCGCTTAAATTCAATAGTTCCATATTGTTCTTGTTTGACGCCAACTTAAAAAACGCCGCTCCCGCCGAATCAAAATCGCCCACTTCGGCGAAATCCAGCGACAACGCCGATTTAGTGTTGAGAATGTTCATTCCGACTTCTTCAACCCAGTATCTATTTACGTTTTTAGGTAATTTTATCGTTTTCATAAAAGAAAAATACTTTTCGCCCCGTGAAATTATGTATTTTTCGGCAGGATTTTTTAGTTCTATTTAATAAGGAGTGTTTTTTATGGGGATTTTCAGTGAGGTTAAGCCGGGCGTAATTTTCGGCGATGATGTAAACAAAGTATTTGCAATTGCAAAAAGAGAAAAGTTTGCTCTTCCCGCAATAAACGTTGTCGGAAGCGACTCAATCAACGCGGCTATGGAAGCGGCGAAAAAAGCAAATTCGCCGATTATTATTCAGTTTTCAAACGGCGGCGCGGCTTTCAACGCAGGAAAAGGGCTTAAACTCGGCGACCAGAAAGAGGCGATTTTGGGCTGCGTGGCGGGCGCAAAACACATTCAAACACTTGCGGAAGCATACGGCGTTATCGTAATTCTTCACACCGACCACTGCGCGAAAAATTTGCTTCCCTGGATTGACGGACTTATCGCAGAGAGTGAAAAAAACTTTGCGGCAACGGGAAAACCTTTGTTTAGTTCGCACATGTTGGATTTCTCGGAGGAGCCGCTTAACGAAAATATCGCAATGTGCAAAGAGCGTTTGGCAAGAATGGCGAAAATGGGAATGACTTTGGAAATCGAACTCGGAATCACCGGCGGCGAAGAAGACGGCGTTGATAATTCTCACGTGGAAAAATCGGAACTCTACACAAAACCCGAAGACGTTTGCTACGCTTACGAGGAATTGAGCAAAGTATCGCCGAACTTCACAATCGCGGCAAGTTTCGGAAACGTTCACGGTGTTTACAAACCCGGAAATGTTGTTTTGGAGCCGAAAATTTTAGACCGTTCGCAAAAATTCATCGAAAAGAAATTCGGTTTGCCTGCGGGAAGCAATCCCGTAAACTTCGTTTTCCACGGCGGAAGCGGAAGTGAGCCGGAAAAAATTGAGGAATCGCTCGGTTACGGCGTTATCAAAATGAATATCGACACCGACACGCAATGGGCGGCTTGGGAAGGAATTTTGAAATTCTACAAAGCAAACGAGGGCTACCTGCAAGGACAACTCGGCAACCCCGACGGCGAAGACAAGCCCAACAAAAAATACTACGACCCCCGCGTCTGGCTCCGTAAAGTAGAAGAAGGAATCGTAGAACGCTTGCAAGTTGCTTACAAGGATTTGAATGCGTTGAACAGGAATTAATTTTTAGACAATAAGAGCAGGAGACGGTTTGTTTCCTGCTCTTAATATAACAAGGAGGTTTCTCTGGCTTAAATTTTACCTGCATTTGCAAGAAAATTATTTATCTCTTCATAAAAATATTCCGCTCTTTCTATATCTGCTTCTATCGTTTCTCTGTCGGTATAGTAGGCAGTATCGTAATCGCTTCCCATTCTGTCGTCAAATAAATCGCCGATAATTTCCGATAGTTGTACATTCAATTTCCCTGTTTTTATGTATTCTCGCCTAAAATACGATATTACTCCCGAATGCTTTTTGAAATTTACATTATCGTTTGAAAGCAGTGCACGAACGCAATGAAAAGCGCAATAGTAAAGGCGATTTGTCGCTCCCAAAAAGTCATCGTCCGCAAGCAGGAGACGCGCAGAAGCCAAGCATCTTTTTGCTTGCCCCATATCTATCAAAACAACATTTTCAAGTTCGCTCATTAAACAACACCTTTCCGTCATTTATTACATTTTTGTAAAAATTAGACGCATTTAGATTTTTTGTAAAGAAATTTTCGCTATTTAGCATTATCGATACATAAATATCGTTATTAAGCCCTACATGATTTGATATTTTGCTGATTTCAGGACGATATTTTCGTATGTTTTCTCGTTCTATATCCGCTAAAACCATAATATCAATGTCTGATTCGACATCATAGTCGCCTCTGGCATAGGAACCGTAGAGAATAACTTTTTTAAGTTTTTTCCCGAAAATATTTTTTACTCCCGAAACAACTTCTTTTGTTACTTTTTCTTCGATTCTCATAATTTCTCCTTAAATTTACTTAAAAATACAATATTTTTCTCACAAAAACAAAAAAAATTGCGAAAATTTTGCAATTTACAACTTTTTCAAAAATTTTGATATATATTAGTTTTATAGACCCAAATTACATACATAATATCTGAAAATTAATTGTTTGGCGAAAAAACAGGTAAAAATCTGTATAAGCGGTTGTTTCTGAAAAAGATTCAATGGCTTGTACGAGATTGTTGGTTGTTTTGTTTCAAAAAACATTTTTTATTAAGGAGTTTTGTTATGTTTAACAAACTGAAATTGAGCGCAAAAATCACAGCGCTCGCGGTGGTCCTTCTGCTGGTTATGACGGCAATGGGAATTGTAGCGGTTGTTAATATGCTTGGCGCTAATGCCAAAGCAAAGGTTATTGCGGACGAATACACGACGGCAAGCGATTTTGCGGGTAAAATTTCCGGCGATGTGGGAACTTTGAGGTTGCAGGCGAATATGTATGCTTACAGCGACAACGAAGATTACTACAATGGGGTTATGGAAATTGCCGAAGAGTTGAAGAAAGTTTACGCCGACGTAGAAACATTTCTCAGAAACGCCCCGAACATTGTCCGTTTAAGAAACGAGTTGCCTGCATTAAAAGAAAACACGGCAAAATATGTTGCTTTTGTTGAGCAGGACAGAACGGCAGCCGGCGAAATGACGGCTCTAAGAAACAGTGCGCGCGACATCGGACAGCGACTTCAGGAATCCATCAATACGGCTTACAGACAGTTGCCGAACGGGTCTTCCGAAGCGTTGGCGGCAAATGAATTGTCTGCCGGCATAAATGACACGAGAAGAGCAATGTTGAACTCGTGGCTTTCGTCGGATACAATAGGTTACGGTGCCGTTATTCAGGAAATAATAAAAGACCAGAACGACATAAGAAGATTACAGGGAATGCGCTTGACGAATGTTTCGAGATTTCTTGACGAAGCAATGGTTCTTAGCAATGATTATCGTATAGTATGCGAAAAAATAAGAGACCTGCAATACAGAAGGGTCAGCAATATAATGAGACCAAGATTAAATTTAGGAGTTATACTCGGTAATACGGCTACGGAACTTTCTGAAGCGGCAAATGAGGCATCGACAAAAGAAGCGCAGGCGGTTGCGGCTTCGTTGAGTGTTTCGAGCGTCATAATGTTTGTGGGACTTGCTATCGCGATACTTTTGGGAATTGTTTTAAGCGTTGTAATTACAAATTCGATTGTTAAGCCGATTTCGTCCGCGATTGACGGACTTTCTTCGGGCGCAGACCAGGTTACGTCCGCTTCGGGAGAAATTGCTTCGGCATCGCAGGGAATGGCTTCGGGTGCAAGCGAACAGGCGGCGGCTCTTGAACAAATTTCTTCTTCTCTGAACGAAATTACTTCCATGACAAAACAAACCGCCGATAACGCGAGAAACGCCGACGTGCTGGTTTCCGAAAACGTTCAAAAGGCAAAAGACGGACATACCGCAATGGACCGTCTGCAAAATGCGGTTATTAAAATTCAGCAGTCAAGCAACGAAACGGCAAAAATTCTGAAAGACATTGACGAAATAGCGTTCCAGACCAACCTTTTGGCGTTAAACGCGGCAGTTGAAGCGGCAAGAGCGGGCGAAGCGGGCAAGGGCTTTGCGGTTGTTGCGGAAGAAGTCAGAAATTTAGCGCAACGTTCGGCGGAAAGCGCGAAAAAGACGGCGGGCTTGATTGAAGAGTCCCAGTCGGCATCTGCACAAGGCGTGTCGCTTGCGGAAGAAACTGCCGGCGTTATCGTAAAAATAGAAGAGGGTTCGAGCAAAATAGCGGTGATTGTCAAAGAAATCACAACGGCGGCGGAAGAACAGGCGCGCGGAGTGAGTCAGGTAAATCAGGCAATAGGCAATATGGACCAGGTAACGCAGGCAAATGCGTCGAGTTCGGAAGAACTGGCGGCATCTTCGGAAGAACTTTCTAGCCAGGCAATGTCAATGAACGATTTGGTCGGCGATTTGGTAGGCGTTATCGACGGCGAAGAGGCGAAAGAGAAAAGAGCGAGAGCAAATGCTAAAAAGAGCAAATACTCTACCTCAAAGAAACCGGCAAGACCGGCGATTGTACACAAACCATCGCTGAAACCGACTTCTTCGGAACATTTGATTCCTTTCAATGATGATAAAGATTTCGGTGATTACTAAACCCCTACAACTCGTAATCACTGAATCAAGAGGAGCGGGAGTTTTTTTCTCGCTCCTTTTACTTTTTTTACAAAATAGCACGAGTTTTTTTCTCGCTCTTTTTTGTTTTGTTGCGCAAATAGTATTTTCCGTGCAGAATTTGAACAAACAAGGATATAAATTATGTTAATCACACGTTCGGACAAAATGGCGGGAGTTAGTTACGCGATACGCGGTCCCGTCTTGGATAAGGCTTATGAATTGGAGTCGCAAGGACACGAGGTCTTGAAACTCAACATCGGAAACCCGGGGGTTTTTGGTTTTGACGCGGACGAGTCCTTACTTAAAGCAATGCGCGAAAATCTTTTGGGACTTGAGGGCGGACAATCGTATTCGCACTCGAAAGGCGTTGCCGATGTTCGCGAGAGGATTGCGGAGTATCACATAAAAAGAGGCGCGCAGAATGTTTTGCCCAACGATATTTTCATAGGAAACGGAGCAAGCGAACTGATAACGGCTTCCATGCAGGCGCTTTTGAACAAGGGCGACGAAGTGCTTGTTCCCGCACCCGACTACCCGCTTTGGACGGCAGCGGTGAATCTCAACGAAGCAAAACCCGTGCACTACATCTGCAGGGAAGAAGACGGCTGGAATCCCGACGCTGCCGACATTGAAGCGAAAATCACGAAAAAAACGCGTGCGATAGTCGTAATAAATCCCAACAATCCGACGGGCGCAAACTATTCACCGGAAATTCTCAAGGAAATCGTGGCGATTGCGCAACGTTACAACTTGCTTATTTTTGCGGACGAAATTTACGACCGAATTTTATACGACGGCGAAGTTCACCACTCGGTTGCGGAATTTGCGGGAATGCACCCATGTTTTACCTTTAACGGGATTTCCAAAACGCATTTGGCTTGCGGATTTCGCGGCGGCTGGCTTGTCGCAAGCGGCGACAAAACGCATTTGTCCGACTATTTGGACGGACTTACGACACTGCTTTCAATGCGTCTCTGCTCGAATGTTCCCGCACAATTTGCCTGCAAGGCGGCGTTAGAATACGACAATCAAATAGGCAAACACACGGCAAAAGGCGGTCGGCTTTACGAACAAAACACGATAGCGGCAAAATTGCTGAACGAAATCGACGGAGTATCGTGTGTAAAAGCGAAAGGCGCATTGTATTTATTTCCGAAAATCGACGTTAAAAAATTTAATATCACAAACGACCGACAATTCGTTTTGGATTTTTTAGTTGCAAAAAAGGTGCTTTTGGTAAACGGTCAGGGCTTCAACTGGATTGCTCCCGACCATTTCCGCGTGGTATTTTTGCCCGAAGTAAAAGTGCTCGAAGATGCTGTCGGCAGGTTGAAGGAGTTTCTTTCGACTTACCGCCAGAAGTGAGGTTTAACCGCCTCCCCCACAAGGGCAAGACCCTATTTGTCTTGTCTGCCGTATATAGAAAAAAAGCCGCTTTGGAAACAAGGCGGCTTTTTGTTTGTTTGGACTATTTCTTTCTACCCCTTCTGATTCACCAAATGCTTCGGAAGTGCGGCGGTCATTTGTCCGGCAAAACCGTATTTTATCGGGCGGTTTACCTGTTCGACTATAATTTCCATGTTTTTGCGGGTATCTAAAACCGCTTCGTTAAGCAAAAGTTCGTTTTTTTTCGTCTGCTCAAAATTTGCGCCCGACTTTGCTTTCAATTCGGCGTGAAGTTTTTTTATCGCGGGAATCTCTTCCTTCGGAAAGTCGTTGATAAATGAGTTTATGTGTTTCAGACGGCTTTTGTCGTTGTAATACGGCATAAGCAATTCGACGCGGTCTCTTTCCAAGCAATCCATTTGCTCAATAACAAAGTCGATTTCCTGCGTAAGCGTTTTCATTCCGTGCAAATCACGCGCACTTATCGCCGAAGCCATCGCCGCATTCAAGTTTTTTAACTGGTCTTGAAGTGCTACCTGCTGCGCAATTATCGTCTTGAATTTCTTCACAATGTTTTTATCCATCTTGTTCCCCTATTCTTTTTGTAATTTTTTCAACATAATTTCGTGTTTCTCTGAAAGGCGGAATGCCTCCGAATCTTTCGACATTCGCCGGTCCCGCATTGTAAGCCGCCAGAGCGAGTTTCAAGTCCCCGTTAAATCTGTTGAGCATAAGCTTCAAGTATTTTGTTCCGCCCATAATGTTTTCTTCGGGATTAAATACGTTCTTAACGCCCATATCTCTTGCCGTTCCGGGCATTAACTGCATAAGTCCGCTCGCGCCGACCCGTGATTTCGCCGTGGGGTTTCCGCTCGATTCCGCTTCGATTACAGCCGCAATCAGCGTTTTGTCGATGCCGTATTTTTCGCTTGCCTTTTCTATGATTTTTTCCCACTGTCTGATTCTCGGCGGGAACATTTCAAGCGAATCGTTATTGTTAAACAACGCCTCACTCTTGAACGATTTCAGCATTACCGCGTTAAATTGATTTGCGCGCATATAACTATCCTGCGATTTCAACGCTCTCAAAGCCGCAAACGTGTCGATTTCGCCGTCTCTTTCGCTTAATTGCTCAATAATTGTTTTTGCAAGTCCGAAATTTCCGTTTTTAACCATTAGTTTTGTGTATTCGCCGTCAAGCATTTCCGTGAAAATATTTTCGCCGGTGCTTTTTTCCAACAAGCCACCGTTTCCGACGGATTTTCGCATTTCCTTGACCATGATTTCGGCGAACAATCTTTCAAATTCGACTGCCGCAACCGCAAGTTTTGCGGACTTATCGCTGTTTATCATGGAATTATTTGCATTTACCGTCTGTATCATACACATTCTCCCTTGTGCTTTATATTATTTTACTTGCAAAGTATATGCCAATACGGAGTAATTTATGGAAAACACAAGAATTTTAATCCCCGCCTACAAAGCGGAAGGCGAATTACGGGAATTTTTGCCCGCCTTGTTGAAAAAAGTTCCCGCCGAAAAAGTTTTAGTGGTTATTGACGGGATTTTTGACGAAAGCGAAAAAGTTTGCGCCGAATTAAACGTTAAAACGCTCGCCTTTGAAAAAAATCGCGGAAAAGGTGCGGCTCTTATCAGCGGATTTGAAAAAATTAACGCCGATTATCCCGACACAAAATGGGTAATAACGATGGACGCCGACGGACAGCATTCGCCCGACGACTTGGAAAGTTTTCTCGTAGAAATTCGCAGCGCCGATTCTAAAACCGCTTTATTTCTGGGTGCGCGAAACCGCTCGCTTAAATTTATGCCTCCCGCGCGAATTTTCTCGAACTGGGCGACATCTTCGTTTATTTCGCATATTACAAAGCAAAAGGTAATTGACAGCCAATGCGGCTATCGAGCGTATCGACTTTCCGCAATATTATCCGTAAATTGCAAATTTTTCCGCTTTGAGATGGAGTCAGAATGTATTTTACGCTTGAAAAACGCGGGTTTTTTCGTGAAAAATGTGCCTGTTAAAACGCTTTATACCGCTCAAACAAGCCATATTTCACACTTTGCCGATACCTTTAGATGGTTAAAAGCAATGATAATTACTATGAAAAATATTAAAAAAGGATTTTGATATGCAATTGGCACCTGAATTTGCAATGAAAAAAATGTTGGCGCAGTTAATTCAAAGCGGAATTACTGATAAAAGAGTTATTGAAGCGATGGCGTCTGTCCCTCGACACCTTTTTGTCGATGGCGCGCTTGCGGCAAAGGCGTACGAAGACGTTACGCTTCCGATAGGCAACAACGGACAGACGATTTCTCAGCCGTCGATAGTCGCAAAAATGACTTTGCTCTTGGATTTAAGCGAAGGGCAGAAAGTTCTCGAAATCGGTACGGGGTCGGGTTATCAGGCGGCAATTTTGGCGCGCTTTACCCGCCGTCTTTTCAGTGTCGAGCGTTTAAGTCCGCTTTTGGAATTAGCAAAAAAACGCCACAACGGCTTGGGACTTGCAAACATCTCATATCGTCTCGGCGACGGCACTCTCGGTTGGCCCGGGCAGGGAATGTTCGACCGAATTATTGTTACCGCAGGCGCTCCCGCTCCGTTTCTCCCCACAAACCCGCTTTTTGAGCAACTCGTTCCCGGCGGAAAACTTTTGATTCCCGTAGGCAGCAAAGAAGAGCAGCGATTAACACTCTACACCAAAAACGAAGACGGAACCATGTCATTCAACAAATACGACACCGCAACTTTCGTCCCACTGATAGGACAGCACGGTTGGGATAATTGAGAGGAACAACAACTTATATGCTTATCAAATTTATCAATTCGTACAGTTTGAATGTGGAATCTGAACTTACAAGAATAAAATCTTCTGAGATTTTTTGAGAGATGATTATTCTGTCAAAGGGGTCTCTGTGAATTTGCGGCAACTCCGACAATACAAGCAAATGTTTCGGCTTAACGGAAATTATTTCAAAACCGTATAAATCAACGCTTGCCAACAATTCTTTGATTGTCTTTGATAGCACCAATTTTCCAATAGTCATTTTAATTGTTATTTCCCACAATGATGCAATACTTACAACCACAAAGTTATCTTCTATAAATCTTTTTATATCGGAGGGTAATTTTGCATTATCTTCAACATACCAAAGAAATGTTTGCGTGTCAAGTAAAATTTTATTTTCCATTTACATATAATCCTTAAAATCGTCCAACGGCTCATTAAAGTCATCGCTAATATAATTTACGGTGCCTTTCATACAGCCGGCAAAATGCCTTTGTGAGCCGAAATTATTCACAAAATTATATTTCATTGCCAAAAACTCTGCATATTCGGCAATCATTTCTTGAATATTGTAAGGCATATTATCTATTGTTTGATGTAAAGCAGTAACAGTCATATTACACTCCTTTTTTCTAGAAAATAATATTTGCCGATTTGAAATAAGCAAAAAAAACACAATTTTCAACTTAGTTCTTTGAAAAAATAGTATTTTGTGAAAAAAGGAGTTGTTTTATGAAGAAGTTCTTGGTTTTATTTTTGTCAGTTTCAACAGTGTTCTTTGCAGGTTGCGGAAGTAGCGGTAGCGGAGGAGGTGGAAATGGCGGCGGAAATGGCAGAATCGACCGTGCGCTTGTTGGAACCTGGAAAATAGATTTAGACAACAATCAAGAATTTTGGCTTGCCTTTAACGTTAATGAAACAGGGCGATTTTGTGAGAGAGTAAATGGCATCGCATATTGTCAAAACTTTGAGTGGTATATTGATGGCGAAAATCTTTGCATCGACTATAGTGATGGACCTGAATGCGAGAATTATTTCGTTTCAAATAATAATCTGACTTCTCCGCTCTTAGGCAATTGGGTGCTCAGAAAAACAAACGAGCCATTTCCGAGATAATATTTTGAAACACGGATTTTTAACTAATATTTCAAAATCAAAGCACCGCACAAACCGCTTGCTCCACCCGCAAAATTCTTTCGCCCAAACTAACTATTTGGGCGTTATTTTTTGCAAAAAGCCCAATTTCGTAATCGGTAAAACCGCCTTCCGTTCCGATAACGATACCATTCGTAGGGACACGGCGTGCCGTGTCCGAAAAAGCGGGTTCGGCACGCCGAACCTCTACGGGGTGAAAAACAAAACAGGGGCGGGTTTTCGCGATTTCCGCAAAGACATCTTCTACAAATGGTTTGAATTGTTTGTGAAAATAAATTTTCGGTACGATGGTATCAACCGCCTGCGAAAGTCCGTTTTCTACAATTTCGTTTATTGATTTTTCCTGCAAAAACGGACTCTGCCAATAACTTTTTTCAACTTTGAACGAATGGAAAAAATGAATTTCCTTAACCCCAAAGCAAACGGCATTCAAAAGCACTCTTCTGAAAACTTTCGGACGAGGCATTGCACAAAAAAGAATTGCGGGGTTTTCTTTTGGCGGATTTTTATTGAGAATTATCGAGAAACTTACTGATTTTTCGCCGATTTCGCAAATTTTTCCCGTTCCGATTTTATCGTTCAGCAAACCGGCTTTCAGAAAATCGCCGTTTTTTAATTTCAAAACATTTTTTATATGCTCAAAACGAAAATCGTCAATTCTCACGACACTATCACTAACAAAATCCGATGGTTTCAATAAAATCAAATTCATAAAAAATAAAAGGGCATTAAGCCCAAAAATACGGAGAGACCGGGAATCGAACCCGGAAACCGTTGCCGGTCACGGTTTAGCAAACCGCTGCGCTACCATTACG
>Ga0209737_10001772_pt1 | contig 15255 bp, 11 predicted proteins | sample TergutCu122P3_FD_187284 | JGI IMG/M metagenome (GOLD analysis project Ga0209737, IMG submission 187284) | Cubitermes ugandensis P3 segment gut microbial communities from Kakamega Forest, Kenya - Cu122 P3 (SPAdes) (version 2) | ecosystem: Host-associated > Arthropoda: Insects > Digestive system...
GCCTGGACAAGCCGCGAAGCGGCGCAGTCCGGGGATCAGGGATCAGAGCGTAGGGGCGCGATTTATCGCGCCCTGTTTGTTCTCACGCGGAGGCGCGGAGTACGCGGAGAAAAATGGAGCGCGGGCGCCTCGCCCGCCATTTTGCCTCACGCGAAGGCGCGGAGAAGAAAGCCACCTTTTGAAAGGGGGTGTCGGCGAAGCCGACGGGGGGTTGTTGTGTTACGGGCGGCAGATTGCCGCCCCTACGGCGCTATCGGCGCATTTTGCCCGTAGGGGAAGCAATCTGCTTCCCGTCACCGTGCGAAATGCCCCCTCTCCCCCGCCCCTTATCATGTACTGGATTCCCGCTTTCGCGGGAATGACGCCATACTTGTGTAGCGCGTTCGACTTCTTCGCGGCTTCGCGCCTTCGCGTGAGGCTCGAAGTTCCTTCCCCTTCCATCCCTCTCCCCCTGCCCCTCTCCCGCGGAAAGCGGGAGAGGGGAGGCATTTCCCTCCTCTCTCCCATGTGGGAGAGAGGTCGGGAGAGAGGGTCGGGAAGGTTAGGATGGGGATGGGGTTCTCTGGATTCTGCGACGCCGCTTCGCGCCGCGCAGAATGACGGTTATTTTTTTCGTGGCTTTCGTGTTTTTCGTGGTTGAAGGGTTTTCTCCGCGTCTCCGCGTGAGCCAAAACGTCGCGGTTCCCGCCACGCTTCGCTCGCGGCTAGAGCGGTTTTGGTTTAAATGTGCACGGGAAACAACCCCATCCCCACCCTAACCCTCCCCTTGAAGGGGAGGGAACAAAACAGCGCAACGCGAAAGTGTGCACAACCAAACAGAAAACGCTCTAAAGGCTGCTCACCAGCGACCTATGCGTTCTTTGGGGTTAATTGGTTTTTTGCGCTACGTCTCTGAGCGCTTGGCAACCCATTCGCGCATCACATCATTGACACGCGTCTGCCAACCACGCCCGGTCGCTTTCAGCGCAGCCAGAACATCAGGGTCGAAACGGATGGCGGTTTGTATCTTCGATGGCTTTTTGCCCGGGCCGCGAATGCTTCGCAACTTGGCCTGCATGTCTTCCGGCAGGTCAGAAAAACGAACCGCCGCCCTGAACGTTTCTTCCGTCCACTCCGGGTTGTCGTCATCAATTAATTCAGGATTGGGTTTCTCGTTCATAACGTTTAGCCTCTCGTGTGTTCGCCTTGCGCAAGCTGATGACGCGAATGCCTTGGGGGGTTTCGGTAAACACCAGCGAATGCAACCGGTCACCTATCATGCCTAGCGCAGAAATGCGTATTTCCGGGTAGGCTTTACGGGTATCTTGCCAAAATGCGGCTGTCTCGAAATCGAAATCCGAAGCCCGCTCGAACGCAAGCCCACGTTTGCGGATGTTTTCTGCGTTCTTTGCGGGATCAAACGTGATTTCCATTTGCATATTGTAGAACCAATTAGACCTGCCGTCAAGCAAATGGTAGAACCCAACAATAGGAGCACAATCTTTGCGGTTAAATTTTTGGAGTGCGGGCGTCCCGCCCGCAACAAACCCCCGTCGGCTCCGCCGACACCCCCTTTCAAAAAGGGGGCTTTTTCTCTCCGCGTCTCCGCGTGAGCCAAAACGTCGCGGTTCCCGCCACGCTTCGCTCGCAATGACGCCGGTTTTTTTCTTTGCGCTCTATGCGTTCTTTGCGGTTAAATCGTTTGGGGAATGCGGGCGAGACGCCCACTCTCCGTTTTTCTCCGCGCACTCCGCGCCTCCGCGTGAGAATAAACAGGGCGCGATAAATCGCGCCCCTACAAGACCACGCCTTCGCGTGATTACAAAGAGGGCGGGTTTGAAACCCGCCCCTTGCGTGTTGGGGTTCGCTTCGCTCACCGCCAACCTATCCCTGACACCCCCATCCCCGCCTTCCCCCGCACGCGGGGGAAGGGGTTTTTCGTTCCTTCGCGGCTTATTCGCTTGAATAAAAAAGCCGTCATTGCGAGCGAAGCGAAGCAATCCAGCGATTTTTCGTTGCGCACATTTTCTGGATTGCTTCGCTTCGCTCGCAATGACGCCGGTTTTTTTCTTTGCGCTCTATGCGTTCTTTGCGGTTAAATGGTTTTTGGAATGCGGGCGAGACGCCCACTCTCCGTTTTTCTCCGCGCACTCCGCGCCTCCGCGTGAGAATAAACAGGGCGCGATAAATCGCGCCCCTACAAGACCACGCCTTCGCGTGATTACAAAGAGGGCGGGTTTGAAACCCGCCCCTTGCGTGTTGGGGTTCGCTTCGCTCACCGCCAACCTATCCCTGACACCCCATCCCCACTGCCCTCTCCCCTACCCCTCTCCCGCAAGCGGGAGAGGGGAGAATGGTTAAGGGGAGGAAGACTACGCGCTGGATTCCCGCTTTCGCGAGGACAGGCCCTTCCCCCGCAAGCGGGGGAAGGGGTTTTTCCTTCGCGGCGTCGCGCCTTCGCGTGAGGAAAAATTGCGGGGTTTGCACTTCCGTGCTTAAACGCTTTTCTCCGCGCTGTCATCAGCCTGCACCGCCGCCATCAGCGCGGCATAGGGGTCGTGATGTCTCTGGGCGCGGCGCAGGTTGTGGTGCGCCAATCCCGTTCCCGCCGGTATCAGGCGGCCAACGATGACGTTCTCTTTCAGCCCGCGCAGGTCATCGCGTTTGCCCATGATCGCCGCTTCGGTCAGCACTCGGGTCGTTTCCTGGAAGGACGCGGCCGAGATGAACGAATCGGTGGACAGCGACGCTTTGGTGATGCCCAGCAGCATGTGCTCGTAGGTCGCCGGCTGTTTGCCCGCTTTGATCGCGCGATCGTTTTCGTCGAGGATTTCGGAGCGATCCACTTGTTCGCCCGGAATGAAGCGCGTGTCGCCGGCGTCGTGAATCTGAACGCGGCGCAACATCTGGCGAACGATCACTTCGATGTGTTTGTCGTTGATCTTCACGCCCTGCAACCGGTAAACGTCCTGCACTTCGTCGGTGATGTAACGCGCCAGCGCTTCGACGCCGAGCAGCCGCAGGATGTCGTGCGGATCGGCCGGACCATCGACGATCATTTCGCCTTTGTTGACGACTTGCCCGTCGTGCGCCATCACGTGTTTGTCTTTCGGGATCAGGTATTCGTGCGGCACGTTGTCGAGATCGGTGATCACCAAGCGCTGTTTGCCTTTGGTGTCTTTACCGAAGGAAACGGTGCCGGTCACTTCAGCCAGCACGCCGGCGTCTTTCGGCGAACGCGCTTCAAACAGTTCGGCCACACGCGGCAGACCGCCGGTGATGTCGCGCGTCTTCGAGGTTTCTTGCGGAATACGCGCCAGCACGTCGCCGACATTGACGATTTGATCGTCTTTCACGGTGATGATGGAGCCGAGTTGGAAGGTGATGTTCACCGGCTGATCGGAACCCGCCAGGAAAATTTCTTCGCCGCGTTCGTCCAGCAGTTTCACCTGCGGCCGCACGCCTCGGGCAGAACTTCCGGCGCGACGTTTCGGATCGATGACCACCAGCGTTGACAAGCCGGTCACGTCGTCCACTTGCTTGGCGACGGTCACGCCTTCTTCGACGTTCTCGAATTTGATGCGACCGCTGTACTCGGTGATGATCGGACGCGCCGTCGCATCCCATTGCGCCAGCGAGGTGCCGACTTTGATCACTTCGCCGTCTTTGACGAGCAAGGTCGCGCCATAAGGAATCTTGTGGCGCTCGCGCTCGCGGCCATTGTCGTCGTGAATCGAAATCTCGCCGGAACGCGCAATCACGATCAGCGCGCCCTTGACGTTGGTCACGTAGCGCATCTGCGCCGAGAAACGCACGGTTCCCGCCGACTTCGCTTCGACGTGCGATGCCGCCGCCGTCCGCGATGCCGCACCGCCGATGTGGAAGGTACGCATGGTCAACTGCGTTCCCGGTTCACCGATCGACTGCGCCGCAATCACGCCGACCGCTTCGCCGACGTTCACCAGATGGCCGCGTCCCAGATCGCGCCCGTAGCACTTCGCGCACAAGCCGTAGCGTGTGTCGCAGGTCAACGGCGCGCGCACTTTGACTTCGTCGATACCCAGCAGTTCGATCTGTTCGACTTCTTCTTCGCCCAGCAGCGTTCCCGCTTCGTACAAAGTCACTTGCGTTTCGGGATGCACCACATCGCTGGCCGTGACACGTCCGAGGATACGATCACGCAACGGTTCGACCACTTCGCCGCCTTCGGTCAGCGCTTTCAGCATCACGCCGTTGCGCGAACCGCAATCGTTTTCGGTGACGACCAGGTCTTGCGTCACGTCCACCAGACGGCGCGTCAGGTATCCCGAGTTCGCCGTTTTCAATGCGGTATCGGCCAAGCCTTTACGCGCACCGTGCGTCGAGATGAAGTACTGCAACACGTTCAAGCCTTCGCGGAAATTCGCGGTGATCGGCGTTTCGATAATCGAACCGTCCGGACGCGCCATCAAGCCCCGCATCCCGGCCAACTGACGAATCTGCGCCGCCGAACCCCGCGCACCTGAATCGGCCATCATGTAAATCGCGTTGAACGAATCCTGCGTGACGTCTTTGCCTTCACGGTCAACCACCTTCATCTTCGACAACTGCGCCATCATCACTTTGGCGATGTCGTCACCGGCGCGTCCCCAGATATCGACCACTTTGTTATACCGCTCGCCGTGCGTGACCAGACCGGACGTGTATTGCCGTTCGATTTCCTTGACTTCTTTTTCGGCGGCCTCGATGATCGTTTTCTTTTCTTCCGGCACCATCATGTCGTCGGCGGCAAACGAAATGCCGCAACGGGTCGCCAGCGCGTAGCCGGACTGCATCAGTTTGTCGGCGAAGATCACCGTTTCACGCAAGCCGCACAAGCGGAAACTCATGTTGATGAGTTTTGAAATTTCTTTCTTCTTCAGCGGTTTGTTGAGCGCCGAGAACGGCATTCCGGGCGGCAGGATTTCCGACAACAACGCCCGACCGATGGTCGTTTCGTAGCGCGTGATCTGCTCCAGCAATTCGTCGCCATCCTTGACCGTTTCGCGGATGCGCACGGTCACTTTGGCGTGCAACTCGGCCTGCTTGGTTTCGTAAGCGCGCGACAACTCGGCCACATCGGCGAACAACATGCCCTCGCCTCTGGCGCCGATCTTCTCGCGCGTCGCGTAATACAAACCGAGCACGATATCCTGCGACGGCACGATACACGGCTCGCCGTTCGACGGCAGCAACACGTTGTTCGACGCGAGCATCAATGTCCGCGCTTCCATCTGCGCTTCCAGCGACAACGGCACGTGCACCGCCATCTGGTCGCCGTCGAAGTCGGCGTTAAACGCGGTACAGACCAGCGGATGCAACTGAATCGCCTTGCCTTCGATCAGCACCGGCTCGAACGCCTGAATACCGAGACGGTGCAGCGTCGGCGCGCGGTTGAGCAGAACAGGATGCTCGCGGATCACTTCTTCCAGAATGTCCCAAACGATCGGCTCCTGACTTTCCACCATCTTCTTCGCCGCTTTGATCGTCGTCGCGCGTCCCATCATCTCCAGTTTGTTGAAGATGAACGGCTTGAACAGTTCGAGCGCCATCAGCTTCGGCAGACCGCATTGATGCAGTTTCAACTGCGGGCCGACCACGATCACCGAACGCCCCGAATAGTCCACGCGCTTACCGAGCAGGTTTTGACGGAAACGACCGCTCTTGCCCTTGATCATGTCGGCCAGCGATTTCAGCGGACGCTTGTTGGCGCCGGTCATCGCTTTGCCGCGACGCCCGTTGTCGAGCAGTGAATCGACCGCTTCTTGCAGCATCCGCTTCTCGTTGCGCACGATGATGTCCGGCGCTTTCAATTCGAGCAGCCGTTTCAGGCGGTTGTTGCGGTTGATCACGCGGCGGTACAAATCGTTCAAGTCCGACGTTGCGAAGCGACCGCCATCGAGCGGCACCAGCGGCCGCAACTCGGGCGGCAGCACCGGCAACACTTCGAGAATCATCCACTCCGGTTTGATGCCGGATTTGACGAACGCTTCCAGCACTTTCAACCGCTTGGCGATTTTCTTGATCTTCGCTTCCGAATTGGTCGCCGCCAATTCCTTGCGCAGGCGATCGACTTCATTGCCGACGTTCAAACCTTTCAACAAATCACGAACACCCTCGGCGCCCATGCTCGCGCGGAAGTCATCGCCGTACTGCTCAACCTTCGCCCAATAATCTTCTTCGGTCAAAAGCTGGCAACGGTTCAGCGGCGTCAGCCCCGGATCGGTGACGACATACGCTTCAAAATAAAGCACGCGCTCGATGTCGCGCAGCGCCATGTCGAGCACCATGCCCAAACGCGACGGCAGACTCTTCAGGAACCAGATGTGCGATACCGGGCTGGCCAGTTCGATATGCCCCATCCGTTCGCGCCGCACTTTGGTCAGCGTCACTTCGACGCCGCATTTTTCACAAATCACACCGCGGTGTTTCAACCGCTTGTATTTACCGCACAAACATTCGTAGTCTTTGACCGGGCCGAAAATCTTGGCGCAGAACAAACCGTCGCGTTCGGGTTTGAACGTCCGGTAATTGATCGTTTCCGGTTTTTTGACTTCACCGTAAGACCAGGCGCGAATTTTTTCCGGCGAGGCCAGACCTACCTTAATTGAATCAAACTCTGCGTCCTGAGAGACTTGTTTGAATAAATCGAGAAGCGCTTTCATGCGTACTCCGTTTCTGTTGTGGCGTTCATGCAACCGTTGTCATTCATGAATGCCGTCATAGCGAGATATTGGGTTTTCGTGCTCGTCGTCCGGTCTCAGGATCGGGTTTCCATATCGACATCGATCGCCAGCGAGCGGATTTCCTTGACCAGCACATTGAACGATTCGGGCATGCCCGCTTCGATCTTGTGATCGCCTTTGACGATGCTTTCATAGACCTTGGTGCGCCCTGTCACGTCGTCCGACTTCACGGTCAACATTTCCTGTAGCGTGTGCGAGGCGCCATACGCTTCCAGCGCCCAGACTTCCATTTCGCCGAAACGCTGACCGCCGAACTGCGCTTTACCGCCCAACGGCTGCTGCGTCACCAGACTGTAGGGGCCGGTCGAACGCGCATGCATCTTGTCGTCCACCAGATGGTGCAGTTTCAGCATGTGCATGTAGCCGATGGTGACAGGCCGATCAAAAGCGTCGCCGGTGCGACCGTCGTACAAGGTCTCCTGACCGGAGCGCGGCAAACCCGCCATGTCGAGCATGCGCTTGATCTCGCCCTCATTGGCGCCATCGAACACCGGCGTCGCAAACGGAACGCCGCTGCGCAGGTTGTCCGCCATCTCGAGAATCTCATCGTCGGAAAACTTTTTGAGGTCTTCCGGCTGACCGAGTTTGCCGTAGATTTCATCGAGGTATTGACGAACTTCTTTCGCCTTCGCTTGCGCTTTCAGCATCCGCTCGATTTTCTGTCCCAGCTCTTTCGCCGCCCAGCCCAGATGCACTTCAAGAATCTGGCCGATGTTCATCCGCGACGGCACCCCCAACGGGTTCAGCACGATGTCCACCGGCGTTCCGTTCGCAGTGTAAGGCATGTCCTCGGTCGGAATGATCTTCGACACCACACCCTTGTTACCGTGACGACCGGCCATTTTGTCACCGGCCTGCAAACGACGCTTCACGGCAACGTACACCTTCGCCATCTTCTGCACGCCCGGCGGCAATTCGTCGCCCTGCGTCAGCTTGCGTTTCTTGACTTCATACGTTTCATCGAAACGAACGCGCATCTGCGCCAGCGCATCCTTGATCGCTTCCATCTGCTGCGCCGTCGTTTCGTCGGCAAGACGGATGTCGAACCAGTCGTGACGCGGCACATCTTTCAGATAATCGGCAGAAATCTCCGTTCCTTTGGCGATGCGCTTCGGGCCGCCATTGACCTTCTTGCCGATCAAAAGCCGTTCGAGACGCGCGAAGGCGTCGTCCTCGACGATGCGCAATTGATCGTTCAAATCGAGACGGTAATTTTTCAATTCGTGGTCGATGATCTGCTGCGCCCGCGAATCGCGCGCCAACCCCTCGCGGGTGAACACCTGCACGTCGATCACCGTTCCCGCCATGCCGGACGGCACGCGCAAACTGGTGTCTTTCACGTCGGACGCTTTCTCGCCGAAGATCGCGCGCAACAGTTTTTCCTCTGGCGTCAACTGCGTTTCGCCCTTCGGCGTCACTTTGCCGACCAACACGTCGCCCGCTTCGACTTCGGCGCCGATGTTGACGATCCCTGCTTCGTCGAGACGCGACAACTGCGCTTCACCGAGCGACGGCACATCACGGGTGATTTCCTCGGCGCCGAGTTTGGTGTCACGCGCCACCACCGTCAATTCCTCGATGTGAATGGAGGTGTAGCGATCGTCCGCCACGATGCTCTCGTTGATCAGAATCGAGTCTTCGTAGTTGTAACCGTTCCAGGGCATGAAGGCGACGAGCATGTTCTGGCCGAGCGCCAATTCGCCCTTGTCGGTCGAAGCGCCGTCGGCAATCACGTCGCCGCGATGAATCATGTTGCCGACGCGCACCAGCGGTCGCTGGTTGATGTTGGTGCTCTGGTTGGAGCGTTTGTATTTGACGAGATTGTAAATATCGACGCCGACATCACCCGCCGCCGTCTCATCGTCGTTGACCCGCACCACGATCCGCGTGGCGTCAACGTAATCGACGCGACCGCCGCGCGCGGCTTTCACCATCGTTCCCGAATCCAGCGCGGCTGTGCGCTCGATGCCGGTGCCGACCAGCGATTTTTCCGGCCGCAAACAGGGAACCGCCTGACGTTGCATGTTCGAACCCATCAACGCGCGGTTGGCGTCATCGTGTTCGAGGAACGGAATCAACGCGGTCGCCACCGACACGATCTGCGACGGCGCCACGTCCATGTACTGCACTTTGTCCGCCGGCGACAGCATCGATTCGCCATCGAGACGGCACGACACCAAATCTTCGGTCAGCTTTCCTTTCGCGTCCATCTCGGCGCTCGCCTGCGCGATCACATACTGACCTTCTTCAATCGCCGACAGGTATTCGATGTCGCGCGTCGCCACGCCGTTGACGACTTTGCGATAAGGCGTTTCGAGAAAACCGTATTCGTTGGTGCGCGCATACAAGGCCAGCGAATTGATCAGACCGATGTTCGGACCTTCCGGCGTTTCAATCGGGCAAACACGACCATAGTGCGTCGGATGCACGTCGCGCACTTCAAAGCCTGCCCGTTCGCGCGTCAAACCGCCTGGCCCCAACGCCGACACGCGGCGCTTGTGCGTGATCTCGGACAACGGATTGGTTTGATCCATGAACTGCGACAACTGCGAGGAGCCGAAAAATTCCTTGATCGCCGCCGAAATCGGTTTGGCGTTGATCAAATCGTGCGGCACCAGATTTTCGCTCTCGGCCTGGCCGAGCCGTTCCTTCACCGCGCGCTCGACGCGCACCAGCCCGGAACGGAATTGGTTTTCGGCAAGCTCGCCGACCGAACGCACGCGCCGATTGCCCAGGTGGTCGATATCATCGACTTCGCCGCGACCATTACGCAGATCGACGACGATCTTGATCACCGCCACGATGTCTTCGTTGCTCAGTGTCGTCGCGCCGCCGACTTCGGGGCGACCAACGCGGCGGTTGAATTTCATTCGACCCACCGCCGACAAATCGTAACGCTCGTCGGAGAAGAACAATCCTTTGAACAACGCTTCCACCGCTTCTTCGGTCGGCGGCTCGCCGGGGCGCATCATCCGGTAAATCGCCACGCGCGCTGCGTATTGATCGGGCGTGTCGTCGGTGCGCAGCGTTTGCGAAATGTACGCGCCGCAGTCAAGTTCGTTGGTGAACAGCGTTTGAACCTCGGTGATCCCCGCCGTCGTCAATCTGACCAACAGTTCCGGCGTGATTTCATCGTTGGCTCTGGCCAGCACTTCGCCCGTGCTCTGATCCACCACATGCGTCGCCAGCACCCGTCCGGTCACATAATCTTCCGGCACCGCGATGGTCTTGACGCCGCTTTCCTGCAACTCGCGCACTGAACGCACAGTGACGCGCTTGTCCTTCGGAACCACCACCTGGCCGTTCTTGCCGATGATGTCGAAGCTGGCCAACTCGCCTTTCAGACGGTCGGCGATCAACGCCATCTGATAACCGGTCGGCGACAAATGAAAAGTGTCGAACTCGAAGAATTCGCGCAGAATGTCTTCCACCCCGTAACCGAGCGCTTTCAGCAGAATCGTCACCGGCATCTTGCGGCGACGATCCACGCGGAAGAACAGAATGTCTTTCGGATCGAATTCGAGATCGAGCCAGGAACCGCGATACGGAATCACCCGCGCCGAGAACAGCAGCTTGCCCGAGCTGTGCGTTTTGCCGCGATCGTGTTCAAAGAACACGCCCGGCGAACGGTGCAACTGCGATACGATCACGCGCTCGGTGCCGTTGATCACGAACGAGCCGTTTTCGGTCATGAGCGGAATCTCGCCCATGTAAACTTCCTGTTCCTTCACTTCCCGAATCTTCGGCGTCGATGAATCCTTGTCCATCAACACCAGACGAACGCGCGCGCGCAGCGCCGAACAGAACGTCAAACCACGTTGTTGGCATTCGATCACATCAAACGCCGGCGCCTGCAACGAATACGACACATATTCGAGCCGCGCATTCCCCGTGTGGCTGACAATCGGAAACACCGATTCGAACGCCAGTTGCAATCCCTGTGATTTGCGCTTGCCTTCAGGCACATCCTGCTGCAAGAACGAACGGTAGGAATCAAGCTGGGTTTCCAGAAGAAACGGAACGGTCAGAACGGTACCGCGTTTGGCAAAACTTTTACGGATACGTTTCTTTTCCGCGAAGGAATAATTTTTAACCATAACCTCTCCGATGAACGAACGCTTTGATCGCAAGCGCCCGAGGGTCATCGACTGAACGCGCGCACTTTTCCATGCGCTTTTCTCACACGATACGTCGTGTTTCAGAAAGGCGCTGCGCGCGTCAAGGCTTGGTGGTTGGCCTCTACCAACCGCTGGCGGACGGCGACCGTTTTTGTCGCCCGACCAGGCCTGTCTTCTCCAGTCGTTTCAGAAGACGAAAAAAAGCAGATTGACCCACCACAACCCGCTTTTTTTCGTGCTCTGATTTCAGAGGCGGCAAAGCCGGTGATCGCCACCGGCTTTACCACATCCCAAGCACGTGCCTGAAATCGCTTACTTGATTTCGACTTTGGCGCCGGCTTCTTCCAGCTTCTTCTTGGCCGCTTCGGCGTCAGCCTTGGCGATGCCTTCCTTGACCGGCTTCGGCGCACCGTCCACCAGGTCTTTGGCTTCCTTGAGACCCAGGCCGGTCAGTTCACGCACCGCCTTGATCACATTCACCTTGTTTTCGCCGACCGATGCCAGGATCACGGTGAATTCGGTTTGCTCTTCGGCGGCTGCCGCCGGCGCACCACCCGCTGCCGGCGCTGCCACGGCAACTGCCGCCGCAGCGGACACGCCGAATTTTTCTTCCATCGCCTTGATCAGTTCGGAAAGCTCCAGAACGGACATAGACGCAATTTTGTCGAGAATTTCGTTTTGAACAGACATGTAAAACTCCTGAAACGTTGATCTGAATACTAAAAATGTTTAAGTCGCAAAAGTAAACGCTTACGCTTACGCTGCTTTGGCGTCCGCTTTGGCGTCACGCACGGCGGCCAGTGTCCGCACGAATTTGCCCGGCACTTCGTTCAGCGTCCGGACAAACTTGGCGACCGGCGCCTGCATCGTGCCCATGAGTTTGGCGATGAGTTCGTCGCGCGACGGCAACGACGCCAGCGCAACCACTTCCTGCACCGACATCACCTTGCCTTGCATCGCGCCACCGACCACGACGAATTTGTCGTTGCCTTTGGCGAAATCGCTCAACACCTTGGCCGCCGCGACCGGATCACTGCTGATTCCGTACATCAACGGCCCGCTCATCTTCTCGGACAACCCTGCAAACGGCGTATCGGCCACCGCACGGCGAACCAGTGTGTTCTTCACGACTTTGAAGTAAACACCGGACTCGCGCGCTTTGGCGCGCAGCCTGGTCATATCGCCGACGCTCACTCCGCGGTTTTCCGCCAGAATGATCGACTGCGCTTTTTCCACCTGCGCTGACACTTCCGCGACCACTGCTTGTTTTTGCTCAAGATTAAGCAAGGTCCACCTCTCTATCCATCGAGCGTGTCGCGCCTTTTATGGACGACATGCTCATCTTTACCACAGCGCCCCAACGGCTGACGCCTCGATACGGTGTCCTAACGTCCAGGAAATCCTGTTCTTTAAGGCACCATCTGCGCAGGACCGAAAGCTCGCTGACTTCTGCTCGCTTCCGCTTTAAGCCTTGATGGCTCCTGCGGTCTTTGACGGCCTGCACGCTTGCGTGCGCCCTCAAAATGTTTGTGAAACCTGTCGATCCATACGGCCAACAGGTTTCCCATTTGCTATCAACTTGCCGCGGCCGACTTTTGCTGCAACGCGCTGGTGTCCACGCGAATGCCGGCGCCCATCGTGCTCGACACGCTGACGCGGCGCAGATAAACGCCCTTCGAGCTTGCCGGTTTCGCCTTGTTCAACGCTTCGATCAGCGCCAGCAAATTCGTTTTCAGCGCGTCCGTCTCGAACGACGCGCGTCCGATCGTGCAATGGATGATCCCGGCTTTGTCGGTGCGGTACTGCACCTGACCGGCTTTGGCGTTCTTGATCGCCGTCACCACATCCGCCGACACCGTGCCCACTTTCGGGTTCGGCATCAAACCGCGCGGACCCAGCACTTGACCCAGTTGCCCGACCACTTTCATCGCGTCCGGCGTGGCGATCACCACGTCGAAATCCATGAAGCCGCCTTTGACTTTCGCCGCCAGATCTTCAAAACCGACGATATCGGCGCCCGCTTCTTCCGCCTGCTTGGCTTTTTCGCCCTGCGCGAACACGGCGACGCGAGCCGTCTTGCCGGTTCCGGCCGGCAACACCACCGAACCGCGCACGCTTTGGTCGGACTTGCGCGCATCGACGCCGAGATTCACCGCAACGTCGATCGACTCATCGAACTTGGCAACTGCGTTGGTTTTCGCCAGCACCAGTGCTTCGTCGAGCGGATAGTTCTTGCTGCGATCAACTTTGCCGCGCACGACTTGCATGCGCTTGCTCAGATTGCTTTTTTGCTTTTTCTGTTCGCTCATGATTATTTCTCCCCTTCCACCGTGATGCCCATGCTGCGCGCACTGCCCGCAATCGTGCGAACGGCGGCATCCATATCCGCAGCCGTGAGGTCGGGTTGTTTGGTCCTGGCGATTTCTTCCGCTTGCGCCCGCGTCAGCTTGCCGACTTTATCGGTGTGTGGCCGCGGACTGCCTTTGTCCACCTTCGCCGCCTTTTTGATCAGGACGGTCGCCGGCGGCGTTTTCATAATGAAGGTAAAGCTCTTGTCCGCGTAAGCGGTGATCACCACCGGAATCGGCAGACCCGGTTCCACTTTCTGCGTCTGCGCGTTGAACGCCTTGCAGAATTCCATGATGTTCAGACCACGCTGACCAAGCGCCGGTCCGATGGGCGGACTGGGATTGGCTTTACCGGCTGGCACTTGCAGCTTGATATAGCCGACGATTTTCTTTGCCATGTTTCAAACTCCTTCGGGTTCAAACGAGTGTTGTCACTCTCCCCATCAGCAGCCCTTTTTTACTGCTATCACCGCCGGGGCTGTAACGACGATGATGCTCAACCTTCCCTCTCCCGCTCCCCCGATCAAAAGCACTTCGGGGGCAAGCTCTTCGGAGCACCCTCTCCCGCAAGCGGGAGAGGGGATAGAGGTCACGCTTTTTCGACCTGCGCAAAATCCAGATCGACCGGCGTCGCCCGCCCGAAAATGGCGACCGACACCCGCAATTTGCTCTTTTCGTAGTTGACGTCCTCAACCGTACCGTTGAAGTCGGCAAACGGGCCGTCCTTGACCCGCACCAATTCGCCCGCTTCAAACAACACTTTCGGACGCGGTTTTTCGACGCCTTCCTGCATCTGGTGCATGATGGCATCGACTTCCTTCTGCGAAATCGGCGCCGGTTTGTGCGCCGTGCCGCCGACAAAGCCGGTCACCTTCGGTGTGCTTTTCACCAAATGCCAGGTCTCATCGGTCATTTCCATTTCGACCAGCACATAGCCGGGGAAAAACTTGCGCTCGCTGATCGCTTTCTGACCGCCGCGCATTTCCACCACTTCCTCGACCGGCACCAGAATCTGGCCGAACTTGTCCTGCAACTCAGCGCGAACGATACGCTCGGTCAACGCCCGCTGCACCGTCTTCTCGAAGCCGGAGTAGGCGTGCACCACGTACCATCTTTTATCGCTCATCATGCCCCTCCGGTGCCCATGAACAACTTGATGAGCCAGGCAATGATCTGGTCAATGAAAAAGAGGAACAACGCCATCACCACCACAAACGCAAATACGATCAGCGTCATCTTGACGGTTTCCTGACGCGATGGCCAAGCCACCCGAGCGCCTTCCTGCCAGGCTTCTCGCGCGAAAACGACGAATTCCTTGCCCGGCGAGGACAGCCAAAAGACCACGGCGCCCGCCACGATACCGCCAAAAATCATCAGCGCCCGCAGACCGCCCGACATATGGACATAGTTGTAGTAGCCCCACAAACCGAGCACCACACACGCGATTGCAACGATGATCTTGATTCTGTCAGCTAATGTCATCCCGTTTCCTTGCGAGGCGCGTTGGCAGGCCAGGAGGGAATCGAACCCCCAACCTGCGGTTTTGGAGACCGCCGCTCTGCCAATTGAGCTACTGGCCTACGCCCTCTTTAAACACCGCGCGCGCCTGCTTTCAGGCGCGCTTCAAAAAATGCTCGGGCGGCTAAGCCTGCCCCGCGAAAGCGGGGGTTGCCGCCCCTACACTACGACTACTCAGTTACCACTCAGTTACCACTCAGTTGCCACCTCAGTTACCACCTCAGTTACCACCTCAGTTACCACACTACTCGATGATCTTCGCCACGACACCGGCGCCGACGGTGCGACCACCTTCGCGGATGGCGAAACGCAGACCTTCTTCCATCGCAATCGGCGAGATCAGCTTCACGGTGATCGAAACGTTCTCACCCGGCATCACCATTTCGGTGCCCGCCGGAAGATCCACGCTGCCAGTCACGTCGGTCGTCCGGAAGTAGAATTGCGGACGGTAGTTGCTGAAGAACGGGGTGTGACGTCCGCCTTCTTCTTTGGAGAGGACGTAAACTTCGGCCTGGAAGTGGGTGTGCG
>Ga0209737_10001775_pt1 | contig 15241 bp, 7 predicted proteins | sample TergutCu122P3_FD_187284 | JGI IMG/M metagenome (GOLD analysis project Ga0209737, IMG submission 187284) | Cubitermes ugandensis P3 segment gut microbial communities from Kakamega Forest, Kenya - Cu122 P3 (SPAdes) (version 2) | ecosystem: Host-associated > Arthropoda: Insects > Digestive system >...
TGTATCCGCAAAATTCGGCAGGGTAACTTTCAAATTCGGATTTTCATTCATGGCGCGCTTGATGGCGAAAATCGCTTCGTCGTTTCGTGCCCACGCGCGGCGCGAAATGCCGTTGTTTACATCCCAAAAGAGCATACTTTTCAGTCTTCGGTCTGCCTCTTCCGTGCCGTCTAATAACATCCCGAAGCCGCCGTTAATCACTTCGCCCCAGCCTACGCCGCCGCCATTATGAATGGAAATCCACGTAGCGCCGCGAAACGAATCGCCAATCACGTTGTGAATTGCCATATCGGCGGTAAAGGAGGAACCGTCGTAAATATTGGAGGTTTCTCTAAACGGTGAGTCGGTGCCGGAAACATCGTGGTGGTCGCGCCCCAGTACCACCGGCGCACTGATTTTACCTTCCTTAATTGCCTGATTAAAAGCAGTTGCAATCTTAATGCGCCCTTCCGCATCAGCGTACAAAATGCGGGCTTGGGAGCCTACTACCAATCTGTTTTCTTTCGCACCTTTTATCCACATAATATTGTCTTGCATTTGCCGGCTAATCTCTTTGGGCGAGTTTTCGCTCATTTTTTGCAACACTTCCATCGCAATTTTGTCGGTAATATCCAAATCCTCCGGTTTTCCCGATGTGCACACCCAGCGGAACGGTCCAAACCCATAATCAAAACACATCGGTCCCATAATATCTTGAACATAAGACTGATATTTGAACTTTCCGTCCGGTTTTAAAATATCCGCACCTGCCCGATTTGATTCCAACAAGAACGCATTGCCATAATCGAAAAAATACATCCCTTTGGCAGTCAAATTATTCACGGCTATTACATGGCGGCGCAACGATTCTTGAACGGCAGTGCGGAATTTTTCCGGTTCCTCCGCCATCATTCTATTGGACTCTTCAAACGAGTAACCCACAGGATAATAACCGCCCGCCCACGGATTATGCAGCGAAGTTTGGTCGGAACCCAAATCTACAGAAATGTTATTTTTCACGCAATATTCCCATAAATCCACAATATTTCCGGCGTATGCAAACGAGCGGGCAATCTTTTTGGCTTGTGCTTCTTTAACTTTTGCAAACAACATATCCAAATCATGATGCACTTCATCCACCCAACCTTGTTCGTGACGTTTGTTCGTTGCTGCCGGGTTCACCTCAGCCGTAATAGAGACCACGCCGGCAATATTTCCCGCTTTGGGCTGTGCGCCCGACATTCCGCCCAAACCGGAGGTAATGAACAACTTACCGGCAATCTCGCCCTGCAACATCCGGCTTGCATTCAGCACCGTAATGGTAGTTCCGTGCACAATCCCTTGCGGTCCGATGTACATATAGGAACCGGCGGTCATTTGTCCGTATTGCGACACGCCCAGTGCGTTGAACCGTTCCCAATCGTCAGGTTTTGAGTAATTTGGGATGACCATTCCGTTGGTAACCACGACACGCGGTGCCTCTTTGTGCGAAGGAAACAATCCCAACGGATGCCCTGAGTAAAGTACCAATGTTTGTTCTTCGGTCATGGTTGCCAAATATTGCATGGTAAGCAGATATTGCGCCCAGTTTTGGAACACCGCGCCGTTTCCTCCGTAAGTAATCAACTCGTGCGGATGTTGTGCAATAGCATAGTCCAAGTTGTTCTGAATCATTAACATAATAGCGGCGGCTTGCTTTGTTTTTGCCGGATACTCCTCAATGGGGCGGGCATACATTTTGTAATCGGGGCGAAAACGGTACATGTAAATTCTGCCGAATTCTCTCAATTCCTTAGCAAACTCCGGCGCCAACACTTTATGCCATTCGGGTTTAAAATAGCGCAATGCGTTATGCAGCGCCAACTTTTTTTCCGCTTGGGTTAAAATATCCTTGCGTTTTGGAGCGTGGCTAACGCTTGTGTCGTAAGGTTTCGGATTTGGCAAATCTGAGGGTATGCCAAGTAAAATTTGTTGTTTAAAGTCCATGATATTTCGAATTACAAATGTTGTGCAATAACTTTTGAATACAGATTGTGTTCAATGTTATGTATCTTTTGTTCAATCTCTTGTAAAGATTCTGTTCCCTCAATTTTAAAGCATTCCTGCGCGATAATCTTTCCTGTATCAATTCCGGAATCAACGTAATGAACGGTTACACCAAATATCTTCACTCCATAATCATACGCTTGTTGTATGCCGTTTTTCCCCGGAAATGCAGGCAACAACGCCGGATGTATATTGATAATCCGGTTAGGAAACGTTGATAACAACACTTCGCCTATTAATCTCATATAACCGGCTAAAACAATAAGGGAAACCTCTTTTTCAATGAGAAAAGACGCAATTTTTTTTTCATATTCTTCTTTTGAAGTATAATTTTTAGGATGAAACGAAAAAACGGGGATATTGTGATTGTGTGCACGTTTTACGGCAAAACAATCCGGTTTATCAGTAATTAAAGCAGCAATTTCGGCAACTAAAACGCCTTTTTCAACATGTTCAATAATAGCTTGAAAATTTGAGCCATTTCCCGAAGCAAAAACTGCTATTTTTTTCATAATAGATCATCTAATCACCACATCTTCTAACTGTTTTTCTACAACTTTCCCTATTTCAAATGCTTTTTCTCCGCAGTTTGAAAGTATCTGTAATGTAGAAGTTGCGTCTTCTGGTCTTACAATGAGAATCATTCCGATACCCATATTAAAGATATTGAACATTTCGCGGTGTGGAATTTTTCCCCATTTTTCCAAGAAATTGAACACCGGTGGTTTTTCCCAACTGCTTTCAGTAATTTCAACGCTTTGTTTTTCTCTCAACACACGCGGAATATTTTCATCGAATCCGCCCCCTGTTATATGGCAAATAGCGTGAACATCAATGGTTTTTAACACTTCTAACACCGGTTTTACATAAATTTTTGTTGGGGTGAGTAAAACTTCACCCAATTTTCCATTTAATTCATCATAATGTTGGTATAAATCAAAATTATGGTCTTTCATAACAATTTTTCGTACTAAGGAAAAACCATTAGAGTGTACACCGGAAGATTGAATACCAATAATAACATCCCCTTTGTTCACTTTTGAACCATCAATTAATTTTGATTTTTCAACTACGCCTACAGTAAAACCGGCGATATCATACTCATCTATTTGGTACATATCGGGCATTTCGGCTGTTTCGCCGCCAATGAGTGCGCAATTTGCCATTATGCATCCGTCTGCAACGCCTTTTACAATTTGTTCAATTTGCGCGGGGTTGTTTTTACCCACAGCAATATAATCCAAAAAAAAGAGAGGTTGAGCACCTTGTGCAAGTACATCATTCACACACATTGCCACCACATCCTGACCTATAGTGTCGTGTTTGTTAAGCCAAAATGCCAATTTCAGTTTTGTGCCCACGCCGTCTGTTCCACTTACCAAAACGGGCTCTTTGAGTTTGAGCAACGACAGATCGAACATACCGCCAAAACTGCCGATATTCCCCATCATACCCAATCGTTCTGTTTTGGCAATATGTTTTTTTATTCTGCGAACAGATTCATAACCCGCTTCCAAAGAGACACCCGATTGTTCGTAGGTTAGCGCCATATCTGTTGTTTTTATTCTTTTACAACTTTCTTATGTACAATACCTTTATCCGTATGAATATTCATTATATAAACTCCGGTGCTTAAATAGGAAATATCAAGTTCTTGATAAAATGAAGAATTAGATAATACTATTTTTCCAAAGATATCACAAATTTCAATTTTCTCAATTCTCAATGCTCCACTTTCAATTTTTAATTTTCCGGTGGTTGGATTGGGATAAATAATTATCGTGTTTTCTAAGGCATTATCATCAATTCCAAGATGAGAAAGTCCGGTAAGTTTAATCTCAGCGTATGCATCGGTAGATAATAATTTTAAGACTTCATTGAAGGTTCCAGCATTGCTTGATCCCCAGGAAGGATAAAAACGGATCCAAAACGTGTATGGTAATTTATTTTTTACAACTTTAAAAGCTTGCTGCCAATTTTTGCCGTTATCACCCGAAATTTGAAATCTGTTTGGGGCAGTAATTGTTACATCGCCGATGATATCGGAAGAAGACACCACTGCTTCTACTTTTTCAGTAGGTATACCTTGTACAGTCTCGAAATATGCTTCTTGAATAGATGTATTAATAGTGTAAATATCTCCTTTTTTGAAAGTTGCGCTAATGGCATGAGGTTCGTTAACATTAACAAAGGTATGAGAAGTTATTTTTCCTTTATCAACACCATCTACAACAACTTTGTCTATACTGTATCCAATATCAGCTTTTATTTCAAATGTTTGCATCCCTCCTTCATTAACTTGAACATCTCCGTTAGGAGTTATTGTTCCGTTTGCACCTACAGTAACAGTAACTGGAAATGTATTAAACTTTAACCCGCTTATTCTGACAATTTGGTCAGCCTTTATATTGGAAATTGTATAGATGCCGGCTGCAGGTTTGAGGGTATCTTTATTGGCTGTTACTACAAGAATGGATTTGTTGTGAGAGGGAAGTAACTCAAGTTTAAAAGAGAAACTACCGCCCTCATTTACTGGAGAAATTGAGCCGGATTGAGGTGTTATCTTGCATCCATAATATGCCGGAAGAAATACATGGAAATTTGATTTGTTTCCGCCACCCATAAAGTTGAAAGTAATGTAATCTTCAAATACCTGAATATTCGTGATGGGTTTGTTAACACTTGTGCCATCCCAGGTAACCATTGCAGGGGTGGATGTATTAGTAAAAGCAAGTTGATTATTTTGGGGCCAGGTACAAAGAGAACTGTTAATACTTCCGTATTGACTTTGTTTGTTCGTACCAAACTCCGGAACTTTTACTTTTGCATTTGCAGAAACAGGGTAAAAACGTTGGTAACTTGTCATATTTTGAGGATAAACCGCTGGATTGGTTCCTCCGTGATTGGCTTCATAAACATCTGTACATCTGTAAATTAACAGATTTTTTCCGGGAATATTTGAGTCAAAGCCTTGTTGGGTTTTGTTTTCTATAATAAAATATTCGTTAGATTTTGGTGTGTTGATTCTATAAAAAGCGTTGTCGTAAGTTCTGGATACAGGAATCGTACATCTTTGTGGGGTATTTAATTCTATGGCTGTTGCCCAACCATAAGTATAAACTTTTGAACGGGGATTGGGGTGGGCAGGATTTCTACTATTGTCGTTGTGGGCTCCGGAAGCTTGTAAATCCCAATATCCTGTGCCATCATACTCTCCCCAAGTGCCATAATTAGTATCGTAATAATCCAATGCACCTAAAACATGTCCATATTCGTGACAAAATGTACCAATATTAGAGATGGTTGTACCCGATGTGCCGCGAAGTTCCGAAGACGCTGCATATCTCTTGAAAAGAAAACCACCATAATTCCAGTTGAAAGAGAGTTGTGCGTGTGCCCAAATACAATCTTTACCCCCATTTGATTCGTCATATCCTGCATAAATACAATATAAACCTTCTATCTGATTGCCACCTTCTACAGTAAATTCTGAAAAATTAACACCGGCGTTAATAGCAGCTTTGATAGCATCTTGAGCAAAAATATGATAACGGGGATTTGAACCGTTAGGGGCTTTATAAGCATACCATACAGCGGTTTGCGGAGCAATATAGGGTCCAAAAATGCTACATTGAACTTCTAACTTGTTGTAAGAAGATTCTAAAAAGAAATCTTTCATACTACCCCTAAAACCATTGTCTGTATAATTGATTTGATTAAATATCATATCAAAATCTGCAGCGGTTTTCCTAAACGGGCGATCTGTAAATCCCATCAAAATAACCGGCACTTTATTTATACCGATTGTTCCGCCACGGGTTTTCTCTATCTCCATCTCATTAATTTCACGCAGTTGCATATAATAATAAACTTGACTATCACTATAAAACAATTTTTTATTAATATTTTGCAACCATACTGAAACCGCATGAGGGCGATTTTCAATTTCTGTAGCAATAATATTCGAGGGCTCTAAATCTCCGGAATCATTGAGCTGCGCATAGCAAAAATTAGACTCCGAATCAATAAGTAATGTATATCCGTCTAATGTTTCTGCCCATTTGATATACTCATCTCCTCTTATAACAAGAGTTAATTCTTCTCCGTTAGATTGTGTTATGGTTACCGGTTTTGGATTCGCCGGAATTGCAAAAATTTGTAAGCATACGATTGTTACAAACAATAAAATTAAAAGTTTTTTCATTTTTGATAATTTTTTTGGTTAATAATGATACTAATATTTGATAATTTTTTTATAAAATTTGCCCGATGGGGTTTGGATAGCCATTAGATAAATCCCTGATTTGAAATGCGAAATGTTCATAAAATAATCAGATGATAGGTTGATTTGTTGATGAGATATTAATTTTGCGCCAAAAATATCAAAAATTTCGACATTCTCAATTCGTGATTCGTAATTAGCTTCGCTGAACTTGCCACTAACGTAGCTGCAATTCGTAATTCTTAACTCCCCTGTTGTGGGATTGGGAAAAACAGTGATTTCCGGAATTTTGCTTTCTGGTACGTCCAACACAATGTTGCCTATCAGGATAATTTCAGAATATGCTTCGTTTGCGCAGAGTGTAATTTTTCCCAGCGCATTTTCTCTATCATCCTCCGCCGGAATGTATCTGATATATAACTGATGTGGAAGTTGTTTTTTTGTAATTAAAAAAGCTTTGTACCACCGCTTTCCATTGCTGGATATCTGAAACTTTTCGGGTGCCTTTATTGTTATATTTCCCTTTATATCCTGTGAAGAAATGGTTACAATTTGATATTCCGAGTGAACTCCAGGGTTCGTAGCAAATTGTAGTATGTTGTCGGAAAGATTGATAGAATATTTGTCCCCATACTTAAAACGGGCAGTAATTGTGTGTGGTTCTGTTACATTTTTAAACACATAATCGTAAACAGGTCCAACAGATACTCCATCCACAAAAACATCTTCTATACTAAAACCAAGATTTGGAGAAATACTATATCGTTGGTTTTGTCCAATCGGGATCTGTAATGTGTCGTTTGGAAAAATAGTTCCATTTGTCCCTACGCTCGCAATAATATCTACAGTGTTTATTTTTAAACCCTCGATTGTAACTATCTGGTCTGATTGAATATTTGAAAGAGTAAAAATATCATCTGTCGGGGTTATAATTTGTCCGTTAGATTTTATTGTGATAATAGATTCGTTGTACAACGAATCTATTTCTATCCTAAATTCAAAATTTTCTCCTGCTCCAACCGGAGAATTAAAATCGGGTTCCGGTGTGAATTTGCACCCGTGAGAATTGGGTAGGAAAACAAGATAATTATCTTTTGTTCCACCTCCCATGATATCGAAAGTAATAAAATTACCATGGGTGGTTATGTTTGTAATTGGCTTTTCTGTGGGTAGTCTATTCCATGATATCATAGCAGGAATAGTGGTGTCAGTAAACTCTGTTTTCCCTAAATATCCGGGCCACGGACAGCTTCCGGAATTTATAGAACCGTATTGAGATTTGCAGTTTGTCCCGGCATCGGGCAGATCAACAGGGGCATTGGCAGCCACAGGATAAAACTTCTGCGGACTGGTTGTATTCATGCCGCTTGTGTTGGCTGCACAATGGTAAATCAACATATTCGTACCCGGAATATAATCATCATACCCACCTCTGATTTTGTTTTCAAGAATAAAATATTCACCCGGAGTTTGTGTATTAATACGAAAATAAGCATTATCGTAAATACGTGCAGATGGAATAGTAACGGTTTGTGCTGCATTTAATTCAATGACTGTTGCCCAGCCGTAGGTATATACTTTTGAGCGTGGATTGGGGGGCGCCGGAGTTCTGCCGCTGTCGTTCCAACTTCCGCTGGCTTGCAGTTCCCATGTGCCTGTTCCATCGTACTGTCCACCCGTACCATAATCTGTGTCGTAATAATCGGGTGCGCCCAACGAATGACCAAATTCATGGCAAATTACGCCAATTCGGGTAATCATTGATCCACCCGCACCGCTGTGTTCCGGTGAACAGGCATAAGAAGATATTTTCACACCATCGAAATATGTTGGATCTATGCTCCACGCATGAGACCAAATACTGTTTACACCCGCGCCTGCCTCTTGTCCGTTTCCGGCAAAAATCATATAAAAACTCGGAACTTCGCCATTATAAGCAAATTTCGAGAAATCAACACCAAAATCATGAGCTGCATAAACCGCTTCGGTAGCCAGTTCACGCGCATGTTCAAAACTGCCGTAATAAGCATGTTTGTTTTTTGCCGTAAATGGTCCCACAACAGTGGTTTCTACCTCCAATTTTCCATACGAACTCTCTAAAAAAAAGTCTTTTACACTGCCATTGGCATTATATTCGGTGTATTTTATCTGATTAAACAAATTGTGAAAATCCTCCTGAGTTTTTACAAAAGGTCTATCCGGATATTGCATCAAGATGGTCAATAATTTTCTAACTCCGGTAGTGTTTCCTTTGGTATTTCTGCTCTCTTTTTCCACCATATCCCGAATTTGTTGATACATAGATATTTGTTCCGTACTAAAAAACAGTTGTTTCGGTGTATTTGATAGCAATGTGAGCGATTCGGTACTTCTGTTGGATATGTCTTCTGCATAAAAAGCAGAGGGCTCAATATCTCCGTAAATATTTTTTTGTGCATAACAAAAATACCCTTCTTTATCATACAGAAGGGTATATCCGTCTAATGTTTGGGCAAACCTAACAAACTCATCGCCCTGCATGATGAGGGTAACCTGTTTGCCGTTGGGCTGCGTAAAAACAACGGGTTTTGGGTATGCCGGTACCGCAATTAATTGTGTTAAAACACTGATAAAAAAAATGATAAGAAAAAAACGTTTCATTGTTATATTTTTTTATTTTACTAAATTCAAAGTATCTGTTGCAATGACCAATTCTTCATCGGTGGTGATCGCCATGGCGGCGGTTTTGCTTCCGGGTTTTGTAAGCAACTGGTCTTCGCCCCGAACATTGTTTGCTTCCGGATTAAAATCTACCCCAAGATAGGTTAGATTTCCAAGCACTTCTGCTCTCACATTTTTATCATTTTCACCAACGCCTCCGGTCAGCACTATCAAATCCACACCATTCATGGCAGCGGCATAAGCACCGATATATTTTTTTATACGGTAACAATAAGTCTTGAATGCGATTAAACTGCGTTCATCTCCGGCTTCACAACCTGCTTCAATATCGCGCATATCGGAACTGCCGTTAACAATTCCTGCCACACCCGATTTCTTATTGATAAAAGCATTCATCGCTTTAAAGTCCATTCCTTCTTTTTCTGCAATATAAAGCAAAACTCCCAAATCTAAATCTCCGCAACGGGTGCCCATAATCAAACCTTCCACCGGGGTAAATCCCATTGAAGTGTCCACAGAAACTCCGTTTTTTATGGCACAAATTGAGGCGCCGTTTCCCAAATGACAAACAATAATTTTAAGGTCTTCATATTTTTTTCCTAATAAATCGGCAGCTTTGGGGGCAACAAACCGATGGCTTGTGCCGTGAAATCCATATCTGCGAACTTTATTTTCTTCATAGTATTTGTAGGGGATAGCATACAGGTAGGCTTCCACCGGCATAGTTTGGTGAAAGGAAGTGTCAAAAACGCCCACTTGTTTTACTTTGGGTAACATTTTCATCATTACTTTAATACCCATCAAATTGGCGGGGTTGTGCAGGGGCGCCAATTCACAAAGTTTTTCTATTTCCTTAATCTCTTGTTCTCCCAGCACCATACTTTCGTGGAAATATTCTCCGCCGTGAGCCACTCGATGTCCAACAGCATTTATGGCTTCCAAAGAAGGAATAACGCCGTGAGTTTTATCCTGTAGTGCATCCAGAATTAATTTTATTCCTGTTTCGTGGTCGGGGATAGGGGCTTGAATGGAATATTTGTCCCAATACCTGGGTTTATGAGTAAAAATACCTGATTCCAAGCCGATACGTTCAACAATACCTTTTGCCATAATTTCTGCGTCTTTATCCATATCAACCAGTTGGTATTTTATAGAGGAGCTTCCGCAATTTAGAACTAAAATCTTCATAATTAATAATTTAAAACGGTTTTTATTTTTTTGAAAAATGCCCGCAAAATTAATAAAATATGTTTACAACCTTCCTTTTTTCTTCTTGTATTCGTCGAGGAGCAGGTTTAGGTTTTCGATAATTTTATCTTTCTCGCTACATGCCCTGCAATTTTTTTCTTCGGGCACAAATTTCACGGGCCATGTAATAATATCTACTACGTCTACCCCGAAAATATTTGCTATTCGTGATAATCTTCCCAAAGGAATATCTTCATTTCTATTAATATAATTGGAATAAGCGGATTGGGTAACCCCCAATTCTTTTGCAATAATTTCCTGTTTCAGCCCTTTTTTACGGCGTATTGATTCAATGTTTTCAAAAATATTTTCCATTTATAAAAATATTTTATTAGACAACAAATTGTTGTGATATATTGTAAAAATATATTTTATATTTGTGATGTGATATTTAATTTTTGTTATTTTTGCCGCAAATAGTATCATCATTTATTAATTAAATTTTATTTTTTATGAAAAAACTTACACTTATATTATTTTTAAGCGCGTGCTTTTTGGGAGTTAATGCGCAAAATCAAAATTCCTCAAATTCATCAAGAATTATTGATGAAGATTTTCACATTGAAGAAAATCAAACGTTGTATTCTATAGACACTTCGGTTATATCTGTCATATTGGAAAATGATTTAGATAAGCCGGAGATAGAATCAGACAATTCCCGCCCCGTATTCCCCAACGACCCCCTGGCAAATAACCAATGGCACTTATCATGTGTTAACATTTTTGATGCATGGAATATTACCAAAGGATCATCTTCTGTAAAAGTTGCCGTTTTGGATAATGGATTTGATTGGATGCACCCCGATATAGGATATGGAAAGGACAAATATAAAAATATTGACGAAACGCTTGGATGGAATTTTCATTTAGGAAATAATAACGTAATAACAGGTTTTGATCATGGAATAAGGGTTTCCGGTGTTATTGGCACCAAAACCAATAATGCTACAGGGGTTGCAGGAATTTCCGGTGGAGATGGTAAATCTCCGGGGGTTACCTTGATCCCTATTAATGTCAGTAATGGTCAGAATACAGTAATTGATTCACTTGGTAAGGCTATTGTTTATGCTGTAAACATGGGAGCAAAAGTAATTAACATGAGCTTTCAGCTAAGTTTTCTATCTACTGCAGTTGATAACGAAATTGCTTATGCCAAACAAAACAATGTGGTTATTGTTGCTGCAGCAGGAAATATAGATGGCGGTTATGAACCGGTTGCTTATCCGGCTCGACATCCGGATGTAATAGCTGTGGGTGCTTTAGACCAAAATTTAGTTGGATGCGAAAGGTGGGGACCTGAATTGGATATATCTGCACCAGGGAGGGTTATTTGGACTACAACAAAAAATAATGATTATGTTGTTTTTGAGAAGACATCTGCTGCTACGCCTATTGTTTCCGGAATTGTTGCGCTCATGTTTTCCATTAATCCCAATCTCACAAGCCAGCAAGTTAAAGATGTTATTGAAAGCACGGCAAAAAAAGTGAGAGAAGATTGGCATCCCTACAATATTGTGCCCGGACGTCCCAATGGCACATATCATGAGTTTATTGGATATGGTATGGTAGATGCTTACGCAGATGTGCGCGCTGCCCGTTGTCCTGTTAATTTACCCGTATTTGATGAAATTATTACAACAAATACTACTATAAATACCCCCTTTCACGTGGTTGAAAATATTACAATTCCAGGTGGCGTTACACTAACATTAACTTCTACCTTAAAATGTGATGATAATGTCTCCATCATCATCAACCCGGGCGGCAAATTCATTGTTAACGGCGGCACTATCACCAATGCCTGCCCAGACAAACTTTGGCGGGGAATTACCATAAACGGATCATTGAAATATGCGGGAATGGTTTATGTAACTAACGGCGGCACTATTGAAAATGCACGCTGTGCCGTTACCGCCAATGCCTACTGTGTGGTGGATGCCTTCGAAGCAAATTTTGTGAACAACACTAAGGCGGTTTTCTTTAAAACGGGAGCAAACGGAGGTTCCTTTAAACGCACACATTTTGTGTTGAACAACGACTATGTTGGAGAAAGCGGCGGAGGATATTATGGCGATACAAGAGACTTTAAATCACATATTCTGATGCAAGACTGTGGGGGGGTATCCGTTGAAGGTTGTAAGTTTTCAAGCACCGTGCCGGACAACCACCGCGTTGGAAACAACGGTGTTGAAGTGCATGGATCCGACCTAACCGTTAAAGAATATTGCCTGGTGGGATGTAATATCAACAATCAAACCAACACATGCTTGGAAGCATGTATGGACAAATCCGAATTTACGGGTTTTAACAATGCAATATTGGCTGCCAATACCGGGACGATTCCAAATATCATTGTGCGATTCGCCGATATAAAAAATAATTATGTACGGGGAATCAGTTTGCAGTGTGCAAACTATGCCAAATTAATTAAAAACGTATTTAACATAACTTATCCCGATGCCAAAGGAATTCTTGTTGAATCCTCCACCGGTTTCAAAATCGAAGAAAATATTTTTATAGGTAAAACTCTTGCCTCGGGTAATACAACTTATGGCTCTGTAATTAGAAACAGCGGTACTCCCGAAAACGAAATCTATAAAAACACATACGATAATCTTGTTATTGCTCAACAGTTCTTAGGTATTAACTCTTCTCTAAATGGTAGAGGTAATACCTTATCGATATCCGGATTGCAAACCCTGTGTAATATATTTGATAAAACTAAATCTACAGATATTCTTTTGGGACCTCACCTCAGTTATAACACAATTTCCATCAGAGAAAATCAGGGAAGTATGCAAAGCCCCGCAGGAAATGAATTTAAGGGAAACCCCGTTTATAATATTGACAATTCCTATTTTCAAAATCCAATAAACTATTACTACGATAAAAACAAGCAATATGCTTATCCAAATAATGTAATCGGCAATGTTACCCGTATTCCCACTACTGCTTCTAACGGATGTCCATCCAAAGCTTTTGGCGGTGGGGGCGGAATTCCAACCAAAGGGAGCGGTGAACCCGATATAGAGGGGGCGTTGGCTCAATACGACGAATGGAACGCACAGTACAAATACTGGCTTGCCAGAGCAAAGGAGGTTTGCGGAGATGATGTGATGATGAGAGGATTAGATGATGAGATGATGAATGAAAGGGAAAAAGGAGAAAGATTCCTTCTCCTCAGTGAGGAGAAGGTGGCAGACGTCGGCAAGCCGACGGATGACGGAAGAGGTGAAAATGACGAATGCGCTACACTCTGGAATTTGGTTTCACACTACAGTGCACTGAAAGACAATTACTTTAATTCGATTATAGTTGCAACCTTTGATGATGAGAGGATTAATCAGGATGAATCTGTTCAATCAGAGTCATCAGAGTTCAAAAAACTTGAAAAACTTCGGTTTCTTTTTGCTTATCGCGGACAATATGGCGACCACCTTTCCATTGTAGAAACCTGGTTAAGAGAAAACAATTTTAACTTGGCGCTGGCTACCATAAACGAGATACGGGAATATTTTGAACTCTCCGAATATGATGTACTTGAATTGGAAGGTTTACAAACCTATATTCTATGGCGGCAACAATTACACGAAATCAATAGAAATATTTATGAACTTGGCAATGAAGAAATTGAATATTTGATAAACTATGTTAAAAATAGCGTGGGTCGCGGCGTGGTGTTTGCCAACAGTATTCTCTGTGTCTTATACAATATCTGTTTAGAGGAAGTTGAAACACCCCAATACACCCAGCCGTTATACCAAAGCGACGATGAAAAACAATCCCCTTCCTATTTTGAAGAGGTGGACGGCAAAGCCGGTCAGGGTAATTTATTCAATGATATTAAAGTTATTCCGAATCTTACCACAGGGGAGTTCAAGGTTCAAAGTTCAAGGTTCAAGATTTCAAGTATTGAAGTGTATGATATTTACGGCAGGTCTTTACTCACACTCAAGTCCTTAATGAATCAAAATACAACTGTGAATATCTCACATTTAACTTCCGGAATATATTTCGTTAAGGTTACTGCCGAACAGGGTGAGGTGGTGAAAAAAGTAGTGAAACAATAATCATACGGAATTTTTTTTACATTTGCAAACCCAAAAAAAGTTTATTAATGAAAACAATAACAAATTCCAAATTTATATTTCTTACTGTTTGCCTTGTTTTTTTTCATTGGAACGCTATTGCCGGTGACACCATAAGAATGGTTGCCCATAGCGGCTTCTTTGCTATAGAACACAAAATTGCTGCTACCCTTGGTGAACAGTTTACTGTAGATTGGGGAGATGGCTCAGAAATACAAACTTTTATTGGAGAAGGAGAGTTCCAATATATTGAGCATAAATATGCTGAAGCAGTAAAAACGTATAGAGTAACCATCAGCGGTTCAGAAAATTGTTTTTTTAGTTATTTTATTCCTGCAAATTCAAAAGCAGATACTTTGGATTTTAGCAACTGTCCATCAATAAAAAGTATAAATGTTACACCTCCAGTTGCCTTAAAAAGCATTAACACAAAAAACTGCATCAATTTAGAGGAAATCAATGTTGGTGCATTTTATGATGGAAAATTAACCGTCTTAGATTTGACGGACAATGTTGCTTTAAAAGGTTTGCGTTGTGAAGGGCATCAAATAACTCATATTAGTTTGGCATCAAGAGAGATGGAGTATATCTGGTGTAAAATGAACCACCTTTCTCTTTCCTACTTATATGCTTTTTCTGAAATGGTAAGTGATCCCTGGTATAAAATTTTAGGTCCTCAGGAGTTTCCAAGACAAAGAATTAAGGTTGGGGATTCTATAGATTATTCCGACCAAAGGGAGTTTGGGGGAATTGCAACGGTTTACCGCGTTAAAAGAGAATACAACGGGGGCGAGCCTACGCCACCTGAAGATTATCAGATAAAAGATGGGGTAATAACCTTCTGTGAAAGCGGATATTATCGTGTTCTTATGACCAATGATGCTATTGTTACTGAGCAGGGACAAAATATTGTAATAGCGCCGTTTCTGGTTTTGGATTTTGTTCCGGTTGTAGAAATAACAGATGTTCCAGAAAGGGCTATTGACGGAGAGTATCT
>Ga0209737_10001776_pt1 | contig 15240 bp, 11 predicted proteins | sample TergutCu122P3_FD_187284 | JGI IMG/M metagenome (GOLD analysis project Ga0209737, IMG submission 187284) | Cubitermes ugandensis P3 segment gut microbial communities from Kakamega Forest, Kenya - Cu122 P3 (SPAdes) (version 2) | ecosystem: Host-associated > Arthropoda: Insects > Digestive system...
CGATAGGAAATTCACAGGTAACATCACCCTCTCCATTGTTTATTTGTATACCATCGAAGTAGACCACCCAAAGTAATTTGACCTTTCCACAAAGTACGATGACCCTTGGAGCCGGGATCGTTTTTGTTGCATAACATTTACCGTCGTCGGTACGGAAATATCCTACACCATCTTCAAAATCTGTATATTCAGGACTGGTACAATGGCTCGAAATTCTCGGCGCTTGGCGGTTCTTGATGATAACAGTTATCGTCTCTGTTTGAAAATCTTCACCATTGATTTTTGACGTCCATGTTATTGTATGGATTCCGACTTCCAGTTCCTCATCTTTCAAGGTTGATTTGTCATTGAAATTGTTGGTAAGTGTAAATCCTTCAATAGTAGATGAATAACCGCAAAAGACCGGGTCAAACTCCTGATCAATAACCTTGTAAAAACATTGGGGAGGGCGCTGAGCGGTTCTAATCTGCTCGGTTGGTAAAGTGAACTCCAGAGGTTCATCGCAATCATCGAGTTCATCCGCGATTACATCCATCACAAAACAACAAAGAAACCCACACAACATCAACACGATGCGGTAACGGTAAACAAGATTGCCTATATGATGTAAGCAACTATTCATGATTCGTTCGTTTGTCGCTCAATGATTGGATTTTACGACAAATAGATTATACGGATGATACATTATAAAAGTTTCAAAGATAATATTTTTTTGAAAAAGAAAAAAAATGTATTTTTATCGCCCGAAAAAATACGACGTAATGAATCAAATAGTTCAAAATATCAACGAATTGCGTTTGCATATTCCTTCACACGTAAAAATTATTGCAGTAAGCAAAACAAAAACCGTTCCAAAGATACGTGAATTGATGGATGCAGGTCAAATTTTTTTTGGTGAAAGCAAAGTGCAGGAATTATTGGAAAAACATGAACAAATACCTGATGTTCAATGGCATCTGATAGGCCATCTGCAAACTAACAAAGTAAAATATGTTGCGCCTTTTATAAAGATGATACAATCGGTTGATTCTCTTCGAGTTTTGGAAGAAATTGACCGCCAGGCAAGTAGACACAATCGCATCATCGACTGCCTGCTGCAAATCCACATTGCCCGCGAAGAAACCAAATTCGGTTTCAGCGAACTGGAGACCATCGAACTATTGGAAAGTAATGTCTTGCCGAACCTAAAACATGTCCGTATATGCGGACTGATGGGTATTGCTACCTTTACAGATGATAAAGAAGCAGTTCGCATGGAATTTAGGAGACTGGCCAATTTTTTTCAAAGCATCCGCAGGAAATATTTTGCGGAAGATCCTTCGTTCTGTGAGCTTTCGATGGGAATGTCAGACGACTTTCAAATTGCGATTGAAGCAGGATCTACCATGGTAAGGATCGGATCGCTTATTTTTGGAGAAAGAACCTGATCAAATTATTATCTTCAAACAATAAAAAGTACATTCATCCGTTATTGAAACAAAAAAATGTCTAATTTTGCGTTTTCAAATTTTTCAAATGAGATTGTTTAAAACAAGTGTTACAGTTCTATGCGCTTTTTTACCGGTGTTGCCGGCAATGGCGCAAATCAGCAGTGATAATTTTCATAAAATCAATAGCGTAAGTACTGCTGTCCCTTTTCTGACCATCGCACCCGATTCACGTTCTGCCGCCATGGGCGATGTCGGTGTGGCTACCTCGCCCGATGTTAATTCCCTCCACTGGAATCCGGCCAAATACGTATTCGCCGAAACCGACAGAAGTGTAGCGCTTTCCTATTCACCGTGGCTGCGCGGGTTGGTTAACGATATGAACCTGTTGTACCTGACTGGGTATACCCAGATCGACAAGATGCAATCAATTGCCGGTTCCTTGCGTTACTTCAATATGGGCACCATACAATTTACAAATGCTCAAGGGCAGAATACTAAAACCGGAAGACCCAACGAGTTTGCCCTTGATGTAGCATACGCACGAATGTTTTCCGAGAAAGTCAGCGCTGCCTTGGCATTTCGGTATGTTCGATCCGACATATCGTCGGGCATATCAAATAATGGTTTAAAAGCAAAAGCCGGCAACTCATTTGCTGCCGACATTGCTATGTACTATCATTCCGAACTGGAACTTTTTGATAAAAGCGGAACATGGGCGTTGGGTGTTGACATTTCGAATATCGGTAACAAAATGGCTTATTCCAACGAACAGCAAAAAACATTTCTCCCCATCAACATGCGTATTGGTGGTTCGATGGGGCTAAACCTCGACAGTTACAACAAATTGAATTTTGCAGTCGATATCAATAAACTTCTGGTGCCAACCCCTCCTCTTTATGATCCTGACACTCATGAAATTATTCGAGGAAAATCGCGTGATGTCGGTGTGGTGCAAGGGATGTTCCAGTCATTCACTGATGCTCCGGGCGGTTTTTCGGAGGAAATGCACGAAATTTCTTATGGAATGGGACTTGAGTATCTGTACAGAGAAACATTTGCAGTGCGTACCGGTTATTTTCATGAACATCCTACCAAAGGCAACCGCCGCTACTTTACTATGGGCATTGGGTTGCAAATGAATATGATTGGTTTCGACTTCTCATACCTGATTGCAACCAGCGGACGAATGAACCCAATGAACAATACATTGCGGTTCACGATCATACTTAATTTAGGAAAAGAAGTACAAAAGTTAAGAACTGATAGTTGAAAAATCAGTTAATCAGTTGTCAGTTAATCAATTATTCAATTATTAAAAAAAAATGCGTATTGGTTTCGGATTTGATGTACATCCATTGATCGAAAACGTGCCTTTTACATTGGGCGGGATTGTTATTCCTCACCACAAGGGCGCTGCCGGACATTCCGATGCCGATACGCTGATTCATGCTATATGTGATGCATTGCTGGGTGCGGCCAATCTGGGCGATATTGGCACACACTTCCCCGATTCCGACTCTACGCTAAAAGGTGTCGACAGCAAATTGCTTTTACAGAAAACAGTCAGGTTGATTTCGCTAAAAGGATACCGGATTGTTAATGTCGACACTACCGTTTGCCTGCAACAGCCCAAACTGCGCCCCTATATTCCGCTAATGCAGGAGACACTGGCAAAAGCAATGTCACTTTCTGTTGAAAACATTTCTATCAAGGCAACCACTACTGAAAAGCTGGGATTCACCGGCCGTGAGGAAGGTGTATCTGCGTATGCGACGGTGTTAATTATGAATTATGAATCAGGGAATTAACATAATTTTTAATTGATTCAGTGTCTCGTCCACTTTTACCGGAGCATTGCTGTCATTGACAATCCCCCAGATGTAGCGCCCAGCCCACTGACATTCAAGGTCGCCGTTAAAGCGATCCCTGATGGTCAAACGTCCTTCACGAAGCCTCGTATTTTGTTTAGTAAATTGCATATACTTGGTCAGCATCGCTTTAGCCTGATCGACGTTTCCAGTATCCATGATGAACAACTGATACTTTTTTCCAGCCGCCTGGTAGTTGGCGGTAAAAGCTTTATTCAAAAACTCATGTCCCAGAAAACCGGTTGGAATGTACAGTTCGCTACGCGGAATTTTATTTTCGGCAGGAAACATTTGCAACTGTACCGGAAATGCCGGCTGCGAATTGATACTTCGGCCTAATTCCATGGCAATCTTTTGGATAACTTTTACAGTACTTTCATCAACTGACGGGCTTTCCAACTTTACATACAAATCATCAACAAAAAAATTGAGCATGGAACCTTCCTGATAACCTTCTGTCCCGATGGTCATGAAATAGCTTTCTGAAGGCCGTTCCGAAGCATAAATACCGAAAGCGTCTTCGCGGGTTGCATGACGGTACACCTGTATGGCGATATAGGAAGGGTTGTCATCTGCCGCATTTTGAATGTACTCAAAACAGGTCAATTCCTTGAAGTTAAACAAAAAGAACCCTGGTGCAGCGCCATTGATCCGTTCGTATAAATTGCCGGAATCGAAAATTTCCACTGTTTCACTAATACTCCAACCTGTAACCTTCGGCAATTTTGCTTTTATCTCGATTGGCGTTTGTGCTACAGAAAATTGAGATATGGCAAAAGCTGTAAGGAAAATGATGATTCGCATAATTTTAACATTATTAAGTCAAAAACTCTTTCGGAACATTTTGTAAACGGCTAATATCCTTCACCTTCTGCGCTATCTTGAAGTCAGCAGCACATTTAACGGTACAAATGGAACAATCGCTGCACAGTTCATCAGTCAATGCCAGTTCATCTATCAGTTCTTTGGCCAAAGCCGGACTTTTGTAGCCATAGTTGTACATGTACGCACGCATCATTTCGGGTATGGGAAGACGCCTTGGGCATTGCCCGACACATATCCGACAACCTTGACAATACATCGATGAATGTGTCATTGAAAGATATTTCTTTTCATCCTTATTCATTTTCAGATTCATAGTTGCATCAAGCGACTCTTCCAGCATGTCAAATGATGTAAAACCGGGTATGGCTGTATGAATGTTTGGATTTTGCAAAGCCCATTTCAATGCAGCACGGGTATTCACCTTTTGCGTCTTTTCTCTGTCGAGATAACCGCCAGCCATCGTTTTCATTGCTACTATGCCCAGACCGGCTTTCGCAGCGCGGTCAATAGCGGGATTTAATTCGGCCAAATGTTTTTGGGTGTAGTTGTACGAGGTGAGTACCACATCATAATTGCCATTATCTACGGCTGCATTGATGATAGCCGGTTCATTGCTGTGGGTTGATAAACCGGTGAACTTTATCCGTCCGTCTTTCTTCAGTTTCAGGATCACTTCAAGGATAGGCGAATAATTCACATCGGTTGGCATGTGCACGTATAGAATATCCACATACGACATTTTGAGCCGTTTCATGCTGGTTTCAAATTTTTCGAGGAAGCTCGCTGCAGCATTGTCTGACGGAGCTTCACGAACTTTGGTAGCCAGAATGAATGAATTACGTGGCTTATCGGTAAAAAATTCACCCAGCATCTCCTCGTTTCTTCCGTTCTGGTAGCCGTGGGCTGTATCAAACATGATGATCCCCGAATTGTACGCTGCTCTCACGACTGATATGTTATCAGCATTCATCACTCCCATACTTAACACCGGCAGCTTGATTCCGGTTCGTCTGCCTAAAGTACGTACGGGTATCTTTTTTTTATTCATACCGGATTCCCTGGCATGGATGCTTGCAGGAGCTAATGCCAGCGCCGCTCCGGCCGTTGCCGAAAGTTTCAGGAAATTCCTGCGATTTACATGGTTACTCATGATCATTTTGTATTACTATTTATAAATATGTATGTATTTCATTAAAAAACTGCGCAATGTATAAAAAAAATGGAAAAAAATCAAATTTTAACAAAAATTAACATTTCTTATTACATTTTTGTCAATGAAAAAGATACTTTTGTCAAAATTTTTTTGATCAATATTTTTTGTAACCAATGCATGCCAAATTCGTATATGTAGTGATATCAAAATTCGACGGTCGCACTACTGAATGTGACTGACGGTAGCGAAGCTATAACAAACCAGATAAGAAATACAAACAATTTTCTAAACCATAAATCATCAAACCATGTGTAAAACAGTAAAATCAAAAATGAAATACTTAAACGTAATTTTGTTGTGTTGTGTATTGGCGTCGTGCCGTACGCAGGAAAAAGTAGTCTATTTGCAGGATGCTGCAGACCGGAAAAGTGAAAACATCATTGTTTTTCCGGGGATTGTGATACAACCCAAGGATATCCTTTCCATAATTGTTTCAAGTACAATGCCTGAATTATCGTTGGGTTTTAATCTGCCGCTTCAGTCTTATCAGCCGGGAAGCACTTCTGCATCAATTAATTATTCTTCTCGACTGCTTGGTTATTTGGTGGATGTTGATGGGTTTATTGATTTTCCGCGTCTTGGGAGACTGAAAGTTTCTGGCATAACACGGGATCAACTTGCTCAAGTGATCAAACAAAAAATTATTGATGATGGACAGATTAAGGATCCCATTGTCAACGTTGAATTCATGAATTTTAGAATTACCGTTTTAGGAGAAGTCCGTAGTCCAGGAAGATTTGATATTCAAGATGATAGGATTACTATTTTCGAAGCGCTCGGCAGAGCTGGCGATTTGACCTTATATGGAAGAAGAGACAATGTGCTTGTACAGCGCGTACAAAACGGAGTAATCCATGAGTATCGTGTAGATTTACGTTCAACCGCTATTTACCAGTCACCTGTATTTTATATGCATCAGAATGACATCATATATGTCTCTCCAAATAATACTGTAGCTGCACGATCACGCATTAACGAGAATAGAACTGTAGGGGTTGCAGTTAATTTGGCATCTTTTTTGACAAATATTGTGGTACTTTTGATTACTTTAAAGTGATTGGAAGAAAAACAAAAGCAGTTGATTCAGTATTAAAAAATAGCATTATGGAAAAACAGATAATTACAACAACCGAAGATTTTCAAGTTTTTGAGTTGTGGGCAAAGTACAAACATTTTTGGCCGTTGGTATTATTGAGTATAAGCGTATTTGTTGGAATAGCCTTTGTATACATCAAAATTACTCCCCCAAGTTATTTGAGGAAAGCACAAGTAATGATCAGAGAAAACAGTGGTTCGGCAGAGATATCCTCAATAGTAGGTAATAAATTAGTCTTAAACATGAGCTCAAGCGCGAAAAATGAAGTTGAAGCGTTTAAATCAGTATCGCTGATTCGAGAAGTGGTAAGTGAAATGAATATGTTAATCAGATACAGTCAAAAAAAAGTATTGACAACTATTAGATTATATGATCGTTTGCCTGTAGAGGCTATCTTTCCCAATTCTTCAGAAGATGAATCCTTTAATTTTAGAGTTGAATTATCAGATGACAATTCAGTGGTTCTTTCAAAATTTGAATATAGAAAAAACAAGTATCAGCAAAAAATCGTTGGAAAGTTTGGTGAAACCATAAAAACCCCAATAGGTGATGTGATCATGTCGCCAACGCGTTATTATCAGGAGTATAATAAAAGTTATCCCTTAATAATATCTAAAAACAGTATACAGAGTGAAACAAGATCTGTTGCACGGAAGTTGAAAGCTTCCAGAGCCACTAAAGAAGTTGATATTATTGATTTGGAATTTACTGATAATTTTATTCCTACAGCTGAAAAATTCTTAAACTTGTTGATTGAAAAGTATAATAAAAATTGGATAGAGGAAAAAAATCTACTGGCTGATTTTTCAACGCGATTACTTGAAGAAAAGTTGCCAAAAGCTGAACATGAATTGAGAATGATTGAAGATGAACTTGAAAGATACAAGAAACAAAACATGTTAACTGATATTCGATCCAGCGCCTTACTTTCCATGAATCAATCAAGCGATATTGGAATAAAAATTATGGATGTAAATCTTCAGTTATCTATTGCCAACAATACAAAAGATAATTTACCTGAAAACAACGACATCACTTCGATGATGCCCTCAAATTTTGGAATTAATAATTCTTCTATTGAAATGCAAATGTTGGAATATAACAAATTACTGATGGATAGGGATAGAATACTTGCAGGTAGCAGCGAAAGAAATGAAGCGGTAATCACCATGAACAACAGGCTTCAATCTATGCGGCAACCCATTGTACAGGCTGTTAACCGTCACATCGAAACACTCAAACTGCAATTGTCAACTTTAAAGGCGCAAGAATCTCAAATGAGAGGTCAGATTGCTTCGAATCCTGGTATGGAACGACAATTAGAAACGCTTGATCGTGAAAGAAAAACAAAAGAAGCCATTTATATGCAGTTAATGCAAAAAAAGGAAGAAAATGAGCTAATGTTAGCAATAAATACTACTAATTTGCGTATCATCAGTCCTCCGTCAGGAAGTAATAGTCCTATTTCTCCTAAAAGAAATTTGATGCTTATGATCGCTTTGACTTTTGGGCTTGCAATTCCTTGTGGATTTATTTGGACAAAAGAGAATTTCAATACAGTTATTCGCGGGAAAAATGATTTGGAAGGTTTATCGGTTCCGTTGCTGGGGGTTATTGCATTAGCAGAAAGTGAAGATCAGAAAAATAGAGAGTATATGCGTGTTTCTGAAATAGGAAGGGATTTAATTAATGAAACTTTTCGTATGGTTCGTACTAATATGGATTTTACCTGTGGCAAAAATATGAAAGTAATTTTGTTTACATCCTTTGAACCAGGATGCGGCAAAACATTTGTTGCACTAAATTTGGCCATGTCTTTTGCTCTTACAGGAAAAAAAATTGCGCTTGTGGACGCTGATTTGAGAACGGCAACACTTAGTAAGGTTAGTGAATTGTCTGATCGTGACACGAATTTTGGTTATTGTAATTATTTGAATAAGAATCGCACTTATGCTCAACTAATGCAGTACGATATGCGGAGAAATCGCTATTATAAAGGTTTTGATATATTTCCAGTAGGTGCAATTCCTTTAAGTCCAACAGAATTGTTGATGAGTGATCAATTTAAAATAATGATTGAAAAACTTAGAAACAAATATGATTATGTGTTTTTAGACTGTACACCCCTAGACATTGTAACTGATGCAACTATTGTCAGCAAACTTGCCGACCTTTCTGTATTTATTGTTCGTGAAGATTTCACTGATCGTCGAAAACTTCGAGAATTAGAAGGATTGTACAAGCAGGGACAACTTGATAAAAAGAACGCATTGAACAAATGGAAAAAGATATATGAAGAGATAGAAATAGGAGGAAGGAGAAAAATAGGTAAAGAAATAGAATTAGGAATGCAGAGTGTAATTGATGCTCAAGAGAAATTGAACGAAGAGATAAAATCTGGTGAAAAGGCAATACAAGACGCACAGCAAAAATTATCTGAAGAGATTGATTCTTTCGAAAGAAATTTAAGAGACACACAGGAAATTTTAAACAAACAGCGTGAATCAGGAGAGATGATAGATTTAGACGAACTGAGGATAAAAGAAGAAATGAAAAAATTAGATGCGTTGAGAAAATCAGGCGAAAAACGAATAAAAGAAGAACAGAAAAAATTAGAAAAGATAAAAAAGTCTGGCGAACAGAGAATAAATAACGAAAAGAAGAGAATAGAAAAGTTGAGAGAAATTGACGATAAAAATATTAATGAAGAACTGAAAAACTTAGATGAGCAAAAAAAAGAAGAACGTATCCAATTTGGAGAAATGGCTTTGATTTTAAATGGAGCCCAATTAGATATTTCTTTTAATAAACACCATACTCGCTATCAAAAGAAGATCGAAAATGTAGCTAAACAAATCCGCGGATCTGATAGAATGAAAGAATTGCCTAAAGAAGCAACTCAGGATTATTCAGTTCCAGAGAAAGATCAATTATTATTGGGAGATGGGAAAAATTAAATGCAGAAAGGTTGAATTATGATAAATAATAATAAAGTAAGTATGTTAATAATAAAATCAAATAAATCTAAATTAATTTAAATTATCAAATGGAAAAAATCACACAAACGTTAAAGTATTTCGTATCCGATCACTCGGTAAATTTTGGCCCCTGGGAAATACTTAATTTTCTGTTTGCACTGTTTACATGTGCATTCCTGGCATGGGCGCTTAGTTGGGTATATGTTAAATATGGCAATAGTCTTTCGAACAGGAAAGCATTTGCCAAAAATTTCATCGTACTTGCCACCACTACCATGTTTATCATTACAGTAGTGAAATCATCGCTCGCGTTATCTTTAGGATTAGTAGGAGCGTTGTCAATTGTACGGTTTCGGGCTGCCATTAAAGAGCCGGAAGAATTGACCTATTTGTTTCTCAATATAGCTATTGGTTTGGGATGTGGAGCAAATCAGGTGATCATCACACTCTTATCGTTTATTTCAATTATGCTTTTTATTATCATTAGTAAAACATACAGCATAAAGATGAAAGAAAAACTCACTGCCAGCATGTCTATGTCATCGTATTTACTGATTGTCTGTGAAAACAAATCCGTGGGGTTGGGCCAAATCATTGACATTCTCTCGACAAACAGTAATACTGTAAAATTGAAACGCACTGATGAGGCGCATGGACGATTTGAAGCTTCTTTTTATATTGACTTCAATGAATGGAATCATTTTGAAAAAATGAGGGAAGAATTGACAAAATTGGATGAAAACATGAAAATCACTTTCATGGACACCTCAAAAGACTGTTAGTTTACATGTACCGTTACGAACGAAAATATTATTTATACGGCGAAGATTACAATTATATTCGCACGTTGATATTGAATCACCCTGCTTCATTTCGTACGATTTTTTATCCACGAATGATCAACAATATATATTTCGACACACCCGGATTTGATTTCTTCTACGACAACGTGAATGGTGATCAATTACGAAAGAAGGTACGTATTCGCTGGTACGACGAAACCTTTGCGTATCAAAAAAAACTGACTCTGGAATATAAACTAAAAAATGGATTACTGGGCGATAAAATATCTCATCGACTTACCGATATTTATACCGGCAAAGGTTTTAAAATCGGACAAATGCGAAGCGAAATTAAGATCAATCAATTGCCTATACCAGTTGAAAACGAATTGCTCACCTTATATCCCAGTTTGTTGAACAGATACATGCGCGAATACTTCATTTCGGATGACGGAAAAATCAGAATTACCTTAGATAATGATTTATCGTTTTTCAGAATACATGCCGGTAAGAATAATTTTATGGTAAGTTATCATCTTCCCGGAGATTTGATTATGGAGATGAAATACACCCCTGAAGATGACCATATTGCCAATATCGTATCTCAACATTTTCCATTCAGAATCACTAAAAGTTCAAAATATGTGACTGGCGTACAAAATTTGTATGGGATTGTCTAATATTTTTTTGTTGTGAAATATTCTTTTAGATAATATCGTGATAAACATAGTTTTAGCGTTATTATCGTTTCTGCCTGGATGCAGTTTTCTTGAAACTAATGAAAAGAATATCAACTTTATCGTGGTATCTGATAAGGGAAATCGAGGTAGGTTAGAACAGTAGGATATTACAGACCTTTTGGAGCATCAGGTTGACAATTTGGATATCAACTTTATAGTTGTCGCCAGAGATACTATTCAAAACGTTCGTTAATTGACAAATATCGCACTTGAGATTATTCCGATGCTGCAGAACAACATTAGATTCTATTTCGTAAACCACAATGGATAAATGAAAGCTATCAAATCTATATCAATAAAAAAAAACTTGGCTCCATTGATTTTGGGGATAGCAATTATTATTTTATTTGCAAGTATTGTTTTGTTTTTCCGAGAAGATCGTGAACAACATCAATATGATGTCTTATCGGTTTGCGAATCAATACCAGAACCGTTTTTTTCTGTTCCTGAAGGAATATACGACAAGGTGTTTGAACTTGAGATAAACGCCCAGCCCGATTATGATATCTATTATACCACAAATGGCTCAACGCCAACTACAAATTCACAAATGTATAAGAAACCAATCCTCGTCAATCCAAATAAAAACTTAAACAAGGATATTCTATACATTTCAACATCGCCAAAATGGAAACCTCCATATGGTAGACAAAATCACTGTTCGGTCATCAGAGCAAGGTGTTTCAAAAAGGGCGTGGGATACGGACCTGTCAAAAATGTTGTGTATTGTACCCCAGATATTGAGAAACATTCTGGTTTTCATATTGTTCACTTATTAGTTGAAAACGACAGTTTATTTTCACCTGCAAGGGGAATTTATGTAATGGGGCAACGATATTACAACAAGAAAGCAATAAAATATTTTCCTCAAAGGAGAGAAACACCTAATAGTTGGAGGAGATATCCGGCAAATTATCGTGAACGGGGATGGAGATGGACTCGCCATGGGGCACAGTTTATTCTTATGAACCCGACAGGTGAAACAGTTTTTGAACAAAATGTATCTTATCGCATGAGCGGTAATACTTCACAGGCATATCCTCACAAGCCATTACGCATCCTTCCCGACAATAAAAGCGATACAATTATCAGATATCATTTTTTTGATGAACTAACTTATCCATCCTATAAAATATTGGTGAGAAATGCTGGCGGAGATGCTCAATTCGCCCTTCTTAGGGATGCCATGATGAATGAGATGGTAAAAGGAACAGGAATAGATACAAGAGCTTATGTTCCTTCAGTTGTATATATCAATGGAAATTACTGGGGTATTCATAATATCAGGGAAAGAAGCGACCAGTATTATTTGTCTGCAAAATATGATATCCCTCTACAAAATATTTCGCGAATTAGTTATAGAAGACTTAATAGTCAAAATTTTGACTTGAAAAAGATTGCACGCTTTAGATGGGGACCTGACTCGGCACATGTGTCGTTTGTTAATTTATTTAACTTTATCCAGCAAAATTCCATGGCTGACCATGAAGCATATATTTATGTAACAACTCAAATTGAAATAGATAATTTTATTGATTATATAATTTTTCAGACTTTTTTTGTTAATTCGGGATGGGGAAGGAGTAATGTAAAATTCTATCGATTTGAGAAGCAGATAGAAACAATGAAAGAAAATGGTATTGACGCCTTAAAATGGCGATGGCTGTTTTGTGATTTTGATTTTGCTATGGAGGCCCCTAAAACTTTTGGTTATAACATGTTTAAGATACTTCAGAATAATTACCCCGAGGATATCACAACACAAATGATATTTAGATTAATGGAAAACATGGAGTTTAAAGAAAAATTCATCTCCCGATGTGAATATTTGATGAGAAACAATCTATCAACTGAAAGTATGCTTGAGCATATTAATCAATTTGAAGCAAGATACCAATCGGAAATAAAAAGACATATTGCCCGCTGGAGAATGCCTATAGATTATCAATTTTGGCAACAAGAGATAGAGTATTTGAAAGTTTTTGCTCACAAGAGACAAGATATTTATCTTCAACAAATAAAATCATTATGAAAAACATCAAATCATCTTCAAAAAAACGTTTGAAAATCTGGCTTTCTTTTCTTGGAGTTATCTTTTTTCTAACAGGTATGTTTTTATGCTTCATTAACATCTGTAGCGCAGAGTTGAAACAACATGATGTTTTATCGGTTTGCGAATCAGTCCCTGAACCTGTTTTTTCTGTTCCTGAAGGGATATACGACCATCCTTTTGAACTTGAAATTATCACTCCTCCTGATTACGACGTCTTTTATACCACTGATGGTTCAACGCCAACTGTACGTTCACCCAAGTATAAAAATCGAATACACGTTAATCCGAGAATAAACTTAAACAAGAATATTTTATATATTTCAACATCACCACTATGGAAACCTCCTTCTGGAAGGCAAAATCACTTTACCGTCATTAGAGCAAGATGTTTCAGGGCAGGCATGGGATACGGACCTGTTAAAAACATTGTGTATAGTACATCAGATATTGATCAACATTCAGGATTTCACATAATTCATCTTTTAATTGAAGCCGACAGTTTGTTTTCACCTAAAAAGGGAATTTATGTAATGGGGGAAAAATTTTATAGCAAAAAAGCAATAATTGCCATTGAAGATAAATTAAAAAATATTAAATGGAACAGATATCCGGCAAATTATCGTGAGCGTGGAAGGGGGTGGATTCGTCATGGAGCGGCATTTATTCTCATGAATCAGTTAGGAGAAACAGTTTTTGAACAAAACATCAATCTTCGCATATCCGCAAACACAAGCATGGCATTCCCCTGTAAACCATTGCGAATATTACCCGACAATATTAACGATACCATTATCGGATATCATTTTTTTGATGAACTGACATATCCTTCATACAGAATACTGTTGAGAAATTCTGGCAATGATGCCACACGCACTTATTTTAGGGATGCCTTGATGAATCAATTGGCAAAAGGAACAAAAGTAGATACAAGAGCTTACGTACCTTCTGTAGTATATATCAATGGAAATTACTGGGGTATTCATAATATCAGGGAAAGAAACGACGAGTATTTTTTGGCAACAAGATATGCTACTTCACTGCAAAATATTACACGATTTACATATCGAAGGCCCTTTGAGGTTGAACTTAACTATGACAAGCATTTAACAATAAGACATGGGAATGAATCGGCGCGTGAATTAATTGTTAATTTAATGAATTATATCAAGAACAATTCCATGTCTGACCATGATGCATACAATTTCGCTTCTGCTCAAATTGATGTGGATAATTTTATAGATTATGTGATTTTAGAGACTTTTTTTGCTAATCAGGGATGGGCGAGAACTAATATTAAATTCTATCGATTTGACAGTCAAACGGATTTTATGAAAGAAAAGGGTATTGATGCCGGAAAATTGCGATGGTTTTTTGATGATCTGGATAATGGTATGGATAGCACTGTTCCGGTTACCATCAATATGTTTGATATGCTTCGTGAAGGATTTGCCAATGACATTGTAACTCAAATATTTTTTAGTTTCATGGAAAACATTGTGTTCAAAGAGAAATTCCTCTCCCGTTATGAATATTTAGTGAAAAATCATTTAACCACTGAAAAAATGTTAGAACAAATCAATCTTTTTGAAACAAGATACTATTCGGAAATAAGAAATCATATTGCCCGATGGAGAGGCCCTCATAACCTTCAATTTTGGCAACAAGAAATAGAGTTTCTAAAAAAATTTTCGAATGAGAGGCAGGATATTGTTCTTGAACAGATAAAATCATTATGAATTGGCAATTTCATTGAATATGGAATTTTTTTTTTATTAGATGAAAATCATTAAATCCATACCCAAAAGAAATTACATAATGCCTTTTATATTGACGGCTAACATTATTTTTTTAGCGGCTTTACTTTTTCGAAAAGATAAAAATCAAAATGATGTTTTGTCGTTTTATACGTCTATACCAAAACCCGTTTTTTCAGTTCCTGAAGGAATATACGACCAACCATTTGAACTTGAAATAAATGCCCCACTTGAATATGACATTTATTATACCATTGATGGTTCAACGCCAACTTCTCATTCATACAGGTATAGGGAACCAATAAAAATTGATCCGAATACAAACTCAAACAAGGATATTCTATACATTTCAACATCATTAAAATGGCGTTCTCCGTATGGAAAGCAAAACCACAGTACGGTTATCAGAGCAAGGTGTATCAAGTCGGGTGAGGGATACGGACCTGTAAAAAACATAGTGTATAGTTCATCAAAGATTTCGCAACATTTAGGATTTCAAGT
>Ga0209737_10001777_pt1 | contig 15239 bp, 18 predicted proteins | sample TergutCu122P3_FD_187284 | JGI IMG/M metagenome (GOLD analysis project Ga0209737, IMG submission 187284) | Cubitermes ugandensis P3 segment gut microbial communities from Kakamega Forest, Kenya - Cu122 P3 (SPAdes) (version 2) | ecosystem: Host-associated > Arthropoda: Insects > Digestive system...
AACCGTAAACTGGCCAAACAGATATACTCCGCGCTGCATTGAGTCGTCGTCAAAACAGGGCGAAACCGTCGCGTTTTTCTGGTATGCGCATCAACATTCCCAATATATTGACCTGGGGCCGTATCGCTCTGATACCGGTCTTCATTGGCGTTTTCTATTTGCCGGACGACTGGGTGAGCATGACGCAAAAAAATGTGCTGGCCACCATCTTCTTCGTCGCCGCGGCCATTACCGACTGGCTGGACGGCTACCTGGCCCGCGTTCTGAAGCAGGCGTCAGCCTTCGGCGCGTTCCTCGATCCGGTGGCCGATAAGCTCATGGTAGCCGCTTCGCTCATCATGCTGGTTCAGCTCGATCGCGTGGATATGGTCGTGTCCATCATCATCATCGGACGTGAGATTACGATTTCGGCATTGCGCGAGTGGATGGCGCGGGAAGGGCAATCCGCGAGCGTGGCAGTTACCTATATTGGCAAACTCAAGACGGCGGCACAGATGACCGCTATTCCGATGTTGCTGTTCGATGCCCCCTTCTTGGGCATAGACATGCATATCGTGGGCAGCATCCTGATCTATGCCGCTGCCGCGCTGACGCTCTGGTCGATGGGGTACTACCTTCATCGCGCCATGGCCAAGCTGGCGAAAAATACCGACGTTCCATCGTAGGGGCACGGCATGCCGTGCCCCTGCCACCGTGACCCCCAGTTCCCTATTTCTTGGGTTGTCGGGCACTGAAAATGCGAGGGGGCGGAGTGGCCTGCAAGGGCGGAGGGTCCGTGTCCTCGGGCAGAACGACGTTGACCTCCATTACTTCGTAATTGTCCTGTTTGCTGAACTGGATATTGATGGCATCAGGGTTGACGTTGACGTATTTTGAAATGACCTGGAGTAATTCATCCTTCATCGCCGGGATGTAATCTGTCCGTCCGGAATTCGGTGTGCGTTCATGCGCAATCAGAATCGCCAGCCGGTTCTTGGCAATAGCGGCCGATTTCTTTCTTTCGCCGAAAAGACGACTAAGAAATGACATGTTACTTGCCTCCGAACAGGCGCTTGAAGAAGCTGGGTCTCTCGAAATTGACGAAACGCAGCGGGCGCTGTTCGCCAAGGAACCTGGAAACGACATCACCGTAGGCTTCCGCTACGTCCGAACCCGTGAGATGAATGGCGGGAATGCCCTGGTTGGAGGCGTGAAGCACGGATTCGGACTCGGGGATGACCCCGAGTAGCGGGATGCGTAAGAGTTCCTGCACGTCCTTGTAGGAGAGCATTTCACCGTTTTCGACGCGCTTGGGGGAGTAACGGGTGAGCAGCAGGTGTTCCTTGACCGGCTCGGCGCCTTCGCGCGCACGCCGGGACTTCGATTGCAGGATGCCGAGAATGCGGTCGGAATCGCGCACCGAGGAGACTTCAGGGTTGGTGGTGACGATGGCCTCGTCGGCGAAGGTGAGCGCCATGACGGCACCGTGTTCGATCCCGGCGGGCGAGTCGCAGATCGCGTAGTCGAAGCCCATGCTCTCGAGTTCCTTGAAGATGGGTTCGATCCCTTCTTCGGAGAGGGCATCCTTGTCGCGTGTCTGCGAGGCGGGCAGGATGAAAAGGTGGTCGTTGTCGCAGTGCTTATCCTTGATGAGCGCCTGATGGAGTTTGGCCTCGCCGTGGATGATGTTGATGAGGTCATAGACCACACGCCGTTCGCATCCCATGATGAGGTCGAGATTACGCAGGCCGACATCGAAGTCGATGACCGCTGTCTTGAAACCGCGCAAAGCCAGTCCTGAAGCAAATGCTGCACTGGTGGTGGTCTTGCCTACCCCGCCTTTGCCGGAAGTAATGACGATGACTCTCACTTTTTCCCCTTGAATGGTTAGCTCGTTTTTAGTTGATCTGGAGCGGTTCGATGACGATGGATTGATTTTTGGCCGAAGATTTCATGCGTACGACGACCGCCTGACCCGCGATGCTTGCAGGCACACCGCGTTCAAAAGTGCGGTAAACGCCGGCGATTGCGACCAGTTCCGGGCCGAAACAGGTCGCGATGATACGCGCATTGGTATCGCCGCGCGCCCCGGCAAGCGCCCTGCCTGCCAGGGGGCCGAAGCAATGGATATTGCCGTCGGCGATGACTTCTGATCCGGGGCTGATGCCGGCGAGCAGCACGAGGTCGCTCCCTTGAGCGTAGATTTGTTGCCCTGAGCGCACGAACCGTTCAATGTACAGCGTGTTGGTCATCGAGCCGGAAGCCGTGGCAGCGCCTGATATTTCGCCGGTTGTGGCAAGGGGGACCGTTGCCCGTGGCGGGGAGTGCTTTTCCACTGGCGCCGATGCGCCATCGAGCACTGCCAGCCCAATGCGCCGCGCGCCCGCGAGATACGTCTCATCGGCTAGGCCGCAAACACCTATTGGTTGCAAGCGGTAACGCCGCAGTAGCGACAGCAGCCCGTTCCAGTCGATGCTCTCGCGCGTCTCGAGCGCCGAAAAATCGAGAATGACGGGTTCTTGATCGAAAGTGTCCGGGCGTCCGCCGAGCATCTTGTGCAATTCATCGGCCAGCCCGGCAGGATCAACGCGGTCCAGCAAAACGTGAACCACGCCCAGATTCATGTTGTGGAATTCGATCGACCGGCTGGAGGCGGAATGGGGCATGAACGCAGCAATATATGATTAAACTCAATAAGTTTAATCGCGAGGCGGTTTTCCGGCAAGGCTCACGGCAATTCAATTGCGCGAATACGAATCTTTTCGCGAATAAAGCCTATAAGAAAAGGTTCCGGGCAGTGGACAGCGTTCATGTCCGCTGCCCGGCGGGTCATTTGGCGCGCATCCAGGCCCGCGCCGTGTCCAGCATCCGGCAGGAATAACCCCATTCGTTGTCGTACCAGGCCAGCACCTTGACCAGCGTTTCACCGTTTTCGCCCGTCAGTACGCGCGTTTGTGTGGCATCAAACGTGGAGGAGACAGTGGTGTGGTTGAAATCGGACGATACCAGCGGCGCGTTGTTGACGACGAGGACGCCTTTGAGCGGGCCAGCGGCGGCGGCAGTCATGAGTGCGTTGATTTCTTCTTTTGTCGTAGCGCGCTCGGGGGTGAAGGTCAGATCGACGAGCGAGACGTTCAGCGTCGGAACCCGTAGCGCAAAACCATCGAATTTCCCTTTGAGTTGCGGCAGTACCAACCCTACCGCCTGAGCTGCGCCGGTCTTGGTCGGGATGATGTTGGCCGCTGCGGCGCGCGCCCGGTGCAGATCCGAGTGATAGGCGTCGACCGACACCTGGTCGTTCGTGTAAGCATGCACGGTGGTCATCAGCCCTTTCCGAATGCCGACGGACTCGGAGAGCACCTTGGCGACGGGCGCCAGACAATTGGTGGTGCAGGAAGCGTTGGAGACGACCGTCATGGTGGAGGCGAGTACGTCGTCATTGACGCCGTAGACCACTGTGGCATCCACATCATTTCCGCCTGGCGCGGAGATGAGCACCTTTTTCGCCCCCTGTGCCAGCAAGGCTTGGGCTTTTTCCTTGCTTGTGTAGGCGCCGGTGCATTCCAGCAACATTTCCACGCCGAATTGCGCCCAGTCGATGTCCTTGGGGTTCATAGTGAAGCGGAAAGGGATTTTCTTGCCGTTGACGATGAGCGTGCTGTCGCCTTCGGTCTCGACGGTTGCGTTGAAGCGTCCGTGCGTGGTGTCGTATTTCAGCAGGTGGACATGGGTGGCAAAGTCACCGGGGGCGTTGATGGCCACTACATCGAGTTCGTCCTGTAGTCCTTGTTCATAAATAGCGCGGAAGGTACAGCGACCGATGCGGCCAAAACCGTTGATGGCAACCTTGATGGGCATGAAGTTCTCCTTGTGATTGTGCCGAGCCGGCAACGCAATATTGGAATTGCCGCTGCCGCAAAAGGGGTAATTTTAGCGACGAAAGTCAAAAGATGTCCAAAGCGAAATTACGATGCGGCCTATCGGGAACTTGCCTTGCATATATAAGCATGCGCGCTCACGTTCACGCGCCGCCCATGCAGCTAGCCGTATTTCCGTCGTCCCGCACAATGCGTAGCCGCCAGGAGGACGGATCACGCCGCCCCGCGCGAACGCTCAGGATAAACACCGTCACGACAATCCCGAGCGCCAATCCTGACAGCGCCGCCAGATCAGCCCGCGCCGCCGGGGCCAGCCAGGCGCCCAGCGCAGCCCCGCCCAGCGCGAGCGCTGTTCCCAGGCCATAACTTGCCAAGGCCGCCCGTAGCGGCACGCCATCATCGATCACGACCCTGACTCGTTCATCCACGCGCAGCCCGGAAGAGTCCTCGATCTCGAAAGTTCTCTCGCTCCCTCGGAAAATCTCCGCCAACCGGAGCGATTGGCAGCCGCCGGGTTCATTACAACGCCCGCAGCCGCCATGATGTTCAAGCAAACGAACCCAGACCTTACCCTCTCCGACACGCACGACAACCGCCTTGGTCTCGATCATTTGAGCGACTCGATGGCTTCAGCCGCTCGCTGAACGAGCAACGCGGGCACTTCACCCAACACCGTAATCCGGTAGCCGTCCATGATGCGTTCGAAAACATTGACCGCGCCGCCGCCAGGATAAGCGCCGCGCGCCTCGACTCCCGCTTCTGCCGGTTCAATGAAGACCGAAATCGCCGCGAGACCATCGCTGAACACCATTTGCAAGGCTCCTCCGCTACGATGGCGCATCATCGTCATCAGCGCAAAACCGGGTAAAGACTCCTTGAGTCCCCATTGATTCTTGAATTGTGCCTCGTCGTCCCCCGCGACATCGACCGTACTCCAATCCGCATCGACCTTCACACGAGGGGTCAGCAACTCGTCATTGATTTTGCCGCCGATCTGCACGTCACTGAAAGCAAATTGCTCGATCACCTCCCCCTTGGCATCGAGCACCTGCGACTTGAGAAGCAGGCCGCTTCGCAGTTCGGCCCACAGCACATGACCGAAACGCAATTCATCGCGGGGTTCGAGGACCAGCTTCTGGGCTTCATGCCCGGCAACACGCTCTACCGCCTCCAGCCGGATGCGGTAATTGCCGGTCAGCTCCACATGGTTTTGCGGCAGACGGCCAGGAAAACTGCCACGAGTCTCGGATCGACCAACGATGACGGTACGTTGCGCAGGCAACACACAACGCAGTTCCTTGCCTTGCCGAATGACTTCACGAGGACTGCCGTCGAGCACCTCCAGGCGTTCTCTTTCTTCGCCATTGGCATAACGATGCACGATGCGGGATGTCTCGGTGCGCCACCCCGTCTGGTAACTGAAGGTGCCGACGTAATTCAGTTTCCGGCTGGCCTCGCCGATACGGTCGAGCCAGGTCAGCGGGTCCTCCGCAGCCAACTCGGACACGACCGCTGACGGCTCGTGCTTGCCTACGGCAGTCAAAAGTCTACCGTTCGTCGCGCCGAGCGGATTGGCGAAAGACTGGCCACACAGTAGGCACAGCCCAACAAAAAGGCACGTTTTCATCGTGGCCATCCGTCTGGTAGTGGTCATTATCGACCTCATTCCTCCGGCGGAACCGACACAGCGTCCTCCGGCGGGACCGATACAGTACGGACATACTGCACCACCGCCGGCATCGGCCCGCCTGCCTGTACCTGATGCGCAACCAGATGATCTTGGCGCGCGCCCTTCCTCACGGGATGAACAACGGGGTGAACCGAATGGACGGCAGAAACCGTTGCAGGTGTTTCAACGATCTGGACAGAGGCCACCGTCGGCGCAGGCGCATCGCGGAACAACACTACCGCGGCCCCTCCCACCGCTAGCACGCCCATCACCGACGCCGCCAATGGCAACAAATAATGAGGCCAGGAACGAGACATCGCTTCAGCTTCAGCTTCGACTTCTGGCTCGGCTTCGGCTTTAGTTTCGGTTTCTGGCTTGGACTCTGGCTCCGCTTCGTTTCTCTTGCCAAGCGGCACAAAGATGGTAGGTTCATTGTCGAGCCGGGCCATCACCCGCTCGGTAAACCCATCCAACTCCGGTGGTGCATAACCCCGGACGACATCCCCCAACAGACAATATGCATTCCACTCGTCGCGAAACGCCTTATCGTGTTTGAGCCGGGTCAACAACGCGCGGGCGGTTGCGTCATCGACATCGCCATCGAGCATCGCCGAAAGCTTCTCTTTCATTTCAATTCTCATCCACTCGAGTTTTTGCATCATTCACCAGCGTTCGTCCGTGCGCGTACCGAGAAGCGGTCGCAGGCGGGCGGCAATCGCCTCGCGCGCGCGAAAAATCCGCGACCGTACCGTACCAATCGGACAATCCATGACGCTGGCAATATCTTCGTAACTCAGTCCTTCCAGTTCGCGCAAAACGATGGCTTCGCGCAATTCGTCAGATAAACTGGCCATGGCCTCGTCTACCGTCAGCGCAATCTGGCGCGTCATCAACTGCCGCTCAGGCGTATCGAAATCGCGTACGCGCTCCGCGCCTTCGACACCGTTCATCTCATCCACGTCCATGCCGGTTGCCATCGGCAGCCGGCGAGCCTGAGTCGTGAGATGATTTTTTGCGGTATTGATACCGATCCGATAAAGCCATGTATAGAAAGCGCTTTCTCCACGAAACGTTCCCAAAGCGCGATATGCCTTGATAAATGTTTCCTGGGCCAAATCTTCTACTTCAGCAGGGTCGCGCACCAACCGCGCGAGCAAACGATGGAGCCTGCGCTGGTACTTGGATACCAACAAACCGAACGCCTGCTTATCTCCACTCTGAACACGTTCTACCAACTGCTGATCGATTTCACGATCACTCATCAATATCCGCCATTCTGCTCCAGGGAAAACCAGCATAGTATAAGTGAGCGACTTGTCTACCTGACATATGCCCGCATAGACAGTACGGTTATAACTTGGTTCAATGAAAATGCCACAGGTCTGTCAGAATGGTACGTTTATCGCGTGTTATATTGCACATCCTTTGATCTCTCGGGCATACCATTGTGACAAGCCAGCATCAGTATGATGTCCTGATCCTCGGCAGCGGCGCGGCTGGCCAGTCGATAGCGCTTTTGCTCGCCGACCGTCTGAAGGTTGCGCTCGTCACCAAGCGCACACTGTCCGATAGCGCGAGCGCCCTGGCGCAAGGCGGCATTGCCGCAGTGCTCGACACGACCGACAGTATCGAAGCCCATATCCGCGATACGTTCGATGCCGGCGCCGGCCTTTGCGACCCGAATGCCACCCGTTACACGGTCGAGCACGGCCGCGAAGCCATCGACTGGCTCATCAAGCGCGGCGTGCCCTTCACCCGTGAGAAGGACACGGAATTTGGGTTTCATCTCACCCGTGAAGGGGGGCATTCTCACCGGCGCATCATTCACGCCGCCGACGCTACCGGCGCGGCGGTCCAGACAACCTTGAGCGAAGCGGTGCTCGCGCATCCGAACATCGACATTCACGAATACCACATCGCCATCGACCTCATTTCCGGCGAACGGATCGGCAAACCCGAACTCGGCTGCGTCGGCGCCTACGTACTCGACATCAAGAATGATCGCGTCCTCACTTTTGCTTCACGCAGCACGGTACTGGCCACCGGCGGCGCAGGCAAGGTTTATCTTTACACCACCAACCCGGATATCGCCACCGGCGACGGCATTGCAATGGCCTGGCGGGCAGGCTGTCGGGTGCGCAACATGGAATTCATCCAGTTTCACCCCACCTGCCTTTATCACCGAGAAGCCAAGTCCTTTCTGATTTCCGAAGCAATGCGGGGCGAAGGCGGCTTACTGAAGCTGCCCGATGGCACCCGTTTCATGCCCGCGCACGACGCACGCGCCGAACTCGCCCCGAGAGACATCGTTGCCCGCGCCATTGATTTCGAGATGAAAAAACACGGGCTGGATTGCGTCTACCTCGACATCAGCCACAAACCGGCAGACTGGTTGCGCAGCCACTTTCCAAACATTCACGCGCGCTGTCTGGAACTGGGCATCGACATGACGCGCGAACCCATTCCGGTCGTGCCCGCAGCGCATTATTCCTGCGGCGGCATTGTCACCGATCTTGCCGCGCGCACCGATGTCCCCCATCTCTACGCGGTCGGAGAAACGGCGGGAACCGGCCTGCATGGCGCGAACCGGCTGGCATCGAATTCGCTACTCGAATGCCTGGTTTTCGGCGGGGCAGCCGTACGGGACATCCTCGCCCGCCCGAGCACGCCGATTCCCTCTCTGCCCGCCTGGGACGAGAGCCGTGTGACCGATGCCGATGAAGAAGTCGTCATCAATCACAACTGGGCGGAACTGCGCCAGGCGATGTGGGATTACGTCGGTATCGTGCGCACCAACAAGCGCCTGCAACGCGCCCGGCACCGCATCCGGCTTCTTGCGCGAGAAATCGACGAGTTCTATTCGAACTTCCGCGTTTCCAACAATCTCATCGAACTGCGCAACCTCGTCGCCACTGCCGATCTGATCGTGCGTTGCGCGTTACTGCGCCGTGAAAGCCGGGGGCTGCATTATTCGCACGACTACCCCGATACGCTGCCACGCGCCCGCGATACCGTCCTGCGTCCGCCGCGATTCAGACCGTCTCCGCCGGGTTGAGCATCTCCGGTTCGGTATTCAGCGCACGGTGGCGCAACCAAGTACGCAATCGCCGCCACTGAGTATTCCCACCGCAATCCTCGATCACTTCGGATTCAATCAGCATCAGGCGAAGGCATTGGGGGCGACCGTTACGCGCCGTCCAGGCCAGCGCGAACCACGATACGGCAGGAAACATCACCGCATCAGGCAGCACCCTGGCCCACGCATCGTAGTCGCTGCCTTCCCGGCATACCTGCACAGCGCCATCGGCGGCCAGCACGAGCGACAGCCCGCGTTTGTGCGCCTGCGCCCGTACTGCCAGGACCGCGGAAGCAAGCAACAGCAACACGAGCAGAACCCTTGCCGCAAACGGCAAATTCATGGAGAAAAGCGCCACCGCCCCGACAAAGTGAGCCATGAGCGCCGCTGCCAGCAGCGCCGGGCTGGGCCTGAGCCGTATCGTGAGCAGATGCGACTCGTCTGGCATCGGAAATCTTCAGACGCGACGGAACACCAGCGTCCCGTTCGTGCCGCCAAAACCGAAGTTGTTCTTCATAGCGATATCGATCTTCATCTCGCGCGCAGTATTGGCGCAGTAATCGAGATCACACTCAGGATCCTGATTGAAGATGTTGATCGTCGGCGGGCTGACCTGATGATAAATGGCGAGCACCGTAAATAACGACTCGAGCCCGCCTGCGCCGCCAAGCAAATGTCCGGTCATCGACTTGGTGGAATTGACAACCAGCCTGGCAGCGTTATCGACCCCGAAAACAAGCTTGACTGCCTCGGTTTCGTTCTTGTCGCCCAGTGGCGTCGACGTGCCATGCGCGTTCAGGTAGTGCACCTGATCGGGATTGATCCCGGCATCCTTGAGCGCGTTACACATGCTGCGCCGTGGTCCCTCGGTATCCGGCGCAGTGATGTGGAAAGCATCGCCACTCATGCCGAAGCCGATCACCTCGGCATAGATCCTTGCCCCGCGTCGTTTGGCATGCTCGTACTCTTCGAGCGCCAGCACGCCGGAACCTTCTCCCATCACAAAACCGTCGCGGTCACGATCCCAAGGCCGGCTGGCGGTAGCAGGATCATCATTGCGAGTCGAGAGCGCTTTCGCCGAACAGAACCCCCCTACCGCCAAAGGCGTCACCGTCGCTTCCGAACCGCCGCAGATCATGACATCAGCATCTCCGTAGGCAATCGTACGCGCGCCGAGCCCTATCGCGTGCAGACCCGTCGAGCACGCCGTCACCACGCTGAGATTCGGTCCTTTCAGACCGAGCATGATCGACAGATTCCCGGAGATCATATTGATGATAGATCCTGGAACGAAAAACGGCGAAACCTTGCGCGGCCCGCCAGCGAGATAATCGCTGTGCGCCTGCTCGATCAACGGCAGCCCCCCCATGCCCGAACCGATGTTCACGCCGATGCGTTCAGCGTTGGCTTCGGTCACGTCGAGACCGGAATCTCGAAACGCCTGAATGCCTGCCGCGAGGCCGTAATGGATGAAAGCATCCATCCGGCGCGCGTCTTTCAGCGGCACCCAGTCGGCCACATTGAAGTTCTTGACTTCGCCCGCCATACGGCACGTAAACGCGCTCGCATCAAAATGGGTAATCGGACCAATCCCACTCTTACCGGCAAGCGCATTTTCCCAAGTCTCGGCAACAGTATTACCCAGCGGCGAAATAACCCCCAGACCCGTAACAACAACTCTGCGATGTAACACAAGACGCCCCGAAAAAAAGCAACGGAGAAAAGCACGAAGCTCCTCAGCGATTGCAACAAACAACCGCTGAAGAGCTGGAAAAGCGATAGAAGTTACTTCTTGAGGTGAGCGTTGACGTAGTCAATCGCCTGCTGAACCGTGGTGATCTTCTCGGCTTCCTCATCGGGAATTTCGCACTCGAACTCCTCTTCCAACGCCATGACCAGTTCCACGGTATCCAGCGAATCCGCGCCCAGATCTGTTACGAACGAAGCCTCATTCTTGATTTCCGCTTCAACAACGCCAAGCTGCTCGGCAACGATCTTCCTGACACGTTGTTCGATATCGCTCATGAACCAACTCCTTACCATATAGGTGTGTAAATAACCTTCCTAGTCTACCAGAAAGGCAAGATTGCGCTACTGTCCAAAACGCTATGTCGTATACATACCACCATTGACATGCAGCGTTGTGCCAGTAATGTAAGCCGCTGCGGGTGAAGCGAGAAACGCCACCGCGCAAGCGATGTCTTCCGGCTTGCCGAGACGCCCCAGCACGATGTTACTGACGAGGGAATCACGCACTGCCTGTGGCAACCCCTCGGTCATCAGCGTATCGATAAAACCCGGCGCCACACAATTGACAGTGATGTTGCGGCTGCCCAGTTCCCTGGCGAGCGAACGGCTCATCCCCGCCACGCCGGCTTTGGAGGCGGCGTAATTGGACTGCCCCGCATTGCCGGTGCAGCCCACCACCGAAGTAATGTTGATGATACGGCCCGTGCGCGCCTTCATCATGCCGCGCATCACCAGACGTGACATACGGAACACCGCCTTGAGATTGACATCGATGACCGCATCCCATTCCTCGTCTTTCATGCGCATAGCAAGATTGTCGCAAGTAATGCCCGCATTATTGACCAGGATGCTGATCGTACCGAATTCCTTTTCAATCTCAGCAATAGTCTGTTCGCAGGCCGGGCCATCGGTCACATCGAGCAACTTGCCCGCGCCTTTTATCCCGGCGGCCGAAAACGCCTCTGTCAACTCTGCGGCCGCCTCCTCCGTGATTGCCGTACCGACCACCGCCGCCCCTTGCCGCCCAAGCTCAAACGCCACCGCACGACCGATGCCGCGCATCGCCCCCGTCACCAGCGCAAGCTGCCCTTCGAGCGAATAACCCATACTCATCTCTTCCCCACTTCCGCCAACATTTGTTCCAGACTCGCTGCATCATGCAGCGCCCCCCCCTCCACATCCTTGCTGATTCGACGGGTCATGGCAGCCAGCACCCTGCCGGGGCCGCATTCAATGACACGGTTCACCCCGCGCGCGGCCATCGCCGTCACGCATTCGATCCAACGCACCGGCGAGAAAGCCTGTCGCACGAGCGCATCGCGGATCTTCTCGGGATCGTCCTGAACGGCAACATCGACATTGTTAAGCACATCGATTTCCGGCCTCGAGACTTTTAGCACAGCCAGCCGTTCGCGCAATCGCTCCGCCGCCGGTTTCATCAAAGCGCAATGGAAAGGCGCGGACACTGGCAACAGCACCGCGCGTTTCGCGCCCTTTTCCGTCGCAAGCGTCATGGCGCGCGCCACCGCCGCCTTGGCCCCGGCGATGACGATCTGCCCCGGCGCGTTGAGATTGGCCGCTTCCACCACTTCGCCCTGCGCTGCCTCAAAGCAGACCGCATGCACCTCCTCGATGTCCAGCCCCATGAGCGCCGCCATTGCGCCCGCGCCGGGAGGCACGGCCTCCTGCATCGCCTGAGCGCGAAACCTCACCAGCGGCACAGCATCCGCAAAAGACAAAGCGCCCGCCACCACCAGCGCCGAATACTCGCCCAGGCTGTGCCCGGCCACCAGTGCCGGTTTTGGCCCGCCTGCCGCCCGCCAGGCGCGATACGCGGCCACGCCGGCAGTCAACATCAGCGGTTGCGTGTTGACGGTCAACGCCAGACGTTCAGCCGGGCCTTCTGAGGCCATTTGCCACATATCCTCGCCAAGCGCCTCGGAAGCCTCGGCGAAAGTCTCGCGAATGACCGATGAGTCGCCATAACCGCCCATCATACCGACGGACTGAGAACCCTGTCCGGGGAAAACCAATGCAAAAGCCATCTTTTTTCCGTTGATCTAAAGAAGAAACCAGTGTTTTGCCGGTCAAAAGTCGATGAGGGCTGCACCCCAGGCAAACCCCCCGCCGATGCCCTCGACCACCACCCGTTGGCCGGGGCGGATGCGCCCGTCGCGTATTGCGCAATCGAGCGCCAGCGGAATCGAAGCCGCCGAAGTATTGCCGTGGATATCGACCGTCGTCACCACCTTTTCCATTGGCAACCCAAGCCGTTTTGCCGTGGACTGGATAATGCGGATATTAGCCTGATGCGGAACCAGCCAATCGATACTGTCCTGTGGCACATCAGCGAGCGCAGCCACTTCCTGCACCACCTCATCCAGCACCTTGACCGCAAACTTGAAGACCGCCTGCCCGTTCATGCGCAGAAAAGGATCCCCTGTCACCTGACCCTCGGCAACGTTGCCGGGAACCCAGAGAGACTGATGATGGCTGCCGTCCGCGTGCAGCGCCACGGCGCGTATTCCAGGCTCGTTTGATGCTTCCAGCACCACCGCGCCCGCACCGTCGCCAAACAGCACACAAGTACTCCGGTCGGCCCAATCGAGGATGCGCGAAAACACCTCGGCCCCGATCACCAACGCCCGTCGGTGACTACCCGAACGGATGAACTTCTCTGCGGTCGCCAGCGCATAAACAAAACCACAACAAACCGCCTGCACATCGAAGGCCGCGCAGCCGTTTCTGATACCGAGTCCCGCCTGCACCAGCGTTGCCGTGCTCGGAAAGATAAAATCGGAAGTCGATGTTGCAACGATGACCAGATCGATGTCATCCGCCGTGCAGCCAGCAGCCTCGATAGCCTGGCGAGCCGCAATCAGCGCCAGTTCGCTCGACCTGCTGCCGGGCTCGGCAAAATGGCGGGCGCGAATGCCGGTACGGGTCGTGATCCATTCATCCGACGTATCGATGCCGCGGCTGACCAGATCATCATTCGTAACTGGCTCCCCCGGCAAATAACTACCCGTGCCCACGATTTTCGCGTGAATCATGCGTTCTCCTCATTCGCGCTCATCATCGTCTCCATCCTGCTCTGGATGCGCTGGATCAGATTGTTGGCCACCGCATCGGCGGCCCGGCCAAGCGCCTGCTCAAAAGCATAAGCGTCAGCCGATCCGTGACTCTTCAACACCACACCGCCGCGCAACCCGAGCAACACCGCGCCATTGTAGCGACCGGGATTGGCCCGATGCTTGAACCGTCTGAGTACCGGCATAGCGACCAACCCCATCAACATCGAGAGCGGTCCGCGCATGACTTCCTCGCGTAAAAAAGTTCCAAGCATCTTCCCCAGTCCTTCGCCGGCCTTGAGCGCCACGTTACCCACAAAGCCGTCGCAGACCACGACATCGGTCGTCCCTTTGAAGATGTCATCCCCTTCGACATAACCGTAGTAATTGAGATTACTCGTGCGCAACAGCTCGGCGGCCCGTCTGATCAACTCGTTACCCTTGATCTCCTCGGCCCCGATATTGAGCAGCCCCACCGTCGGACGGTCGGTATGATCAAGCGCCGAAGCCAGCATCGACCCCATGACCCCGAACTGGAACAGATGCTCGGGCGTGCAGTCGATATTCCCCCCCAAGTCAAGCGCGTAAGTGTGTCCTTTGATCGTGGGCAACGCGAAACAAATCGCCGGGCGGTCGATGCCAGGGAACGTTTTGAGCGCAAAACGGGAAATCATCACCAGCGCGCCAGTATTGCCCGCCGACACAGCGGCCTGGGCCTGGCCGTTCTTGACCAGGTGGAGCGCCACGCGCATTGAAGAATCCTTCTTGGCGCGCACGCTCGCAGGCGGCTCATCCATCCCTACCACCTGAGCGGCATGATGAATATGTAAGCGCGACTTCAGCCCGGCCCGAGCCTCTTTCACCAGAGGCGCCAGCTTTTCCTCATGACCAACGAGAATTGCCTCGGCATCCGAGTGCTTACTCAAAAAAGCCAGCGCAGCCGGCACGGTGACAACCGGACCATGGTCGCCCCCCATGCAATCAATTGCAATGGTGATATTCATCACTCCCTCGCATGACAAAAGCTATGGAACGAAAAAAACGGCGAGGGCCTCCACGTACCCTGCGCCGATTTCTCGGATCCATGAACTAGAGGCTTACTCGCCCTTACCCTTTGTCACTTTTCTGCCGCGATAAAAGCCGTTCGGGCTGATGTGATGACGCAAGTGAACTTCTCCCGAGGTCTGCTCGACAGCCAGCGGCGGTGCGCTCAGAAAGTCGTGGGCGCGACGCATATCACGCTTGGACGGAGACTTTTTGTTTTGTTGAACAGCCATAAAACACTCCTGAATTACAAAATTCCCTTGCCCTGCAAGCTCGACAGCACAGCAAAGGGCGATTGCCCGCGCGTGCCGCCATTCGTTTCTGCCGCCTCCGGCATCCCGCAGTCCGCATGCCTGGGCGCTATCGGCAAGGCCAGGATGATTTCATCCTCGACCCGCGACAACACGTCGAACTGGCCATCGCCGTCGACCTCGATTGCGTCGACCTCGTCATTCTCCAGTTCATCCTCGGGCAAATTCTGCCCGGCACGAACCGGCAGCAAAGCCGCCTCGATCGCCAATCCCCAGTCCAGCCCGCCGAGACAACGCTGGCAACGCAATACCAACTGTCCGCTCACGACGAGGTCGAGCCTGGGTTGCCCCTCAGCATCGAGGCTGCCGGAAAGTTGCCAGCATACCATGCCTCTATCAGCGACAAGCTGATCTACGAGTCGACCAAAGCGCGCCACCGGCGCTTCGCCTTCCAGCACACCGCCTCCCGCGGCAAACTTGAAAACGTCAGCGATACGGTCCATGCCTGCCCCGACGAAGAGC
>Ga0209737_10001778_pt1 | contig 15231 bp, 13 predicted proteins | sample TergutCu122P3_FD_187284 | JGI IMG/M metagenome (GOLD analysis project Ga0209737, IMG submission 187284) | Cubitermes ugandensis P3 segment gut microbial communities from Kakamega Forest, Kenya - Cu122 P3 (SPAdes) (version 2) | ecosystem: Host-associated > Arthropoda: Insects > Digestive system...
TCACCTAGCAAATGTCACAAATGCTCCAGCAGCTCCTATGCTTGGCACAAGAACGGGGCTAGTGGATTCTTGGAATTACAACACCTTAGGCAGTATACTACGCTACTACATGAGTGGCAGCAATCTAACATGTTGGAACTCAACAAAACTATTCACTAACCGTGTACAAGGCCAAATTGACTGGTCACGTGGGATTGAATGGACACACAACGTTACACTGACTTACCCTGAAGGAACACCAACATCTATAGGTGCAATAACTGCTGACAGAACAACTGGTGAGGGCGTAATACTTCTGCGTTCAGCTCCCAACGAAGTTGTCTACACCTCTGCAGGCTATCAAGTTACAGCAGGCATCGACTTAAACGGCAAGTTGTTATGGGGTCCATTGAATCAAACAATACCGCAGTACCAAGACATTTCATTGGTTGCAGCACGGGATGATGTCTATGTCTTGCATAACAAAGACAAAAATGAAGCATACGGTTACTCTTTGAAGAACGGTAAGTTGCTGTGGGGTCCAGTAATGCTTGAAGGAAATGCCTTTAGCTATCTTTCACGTGGAGCAGAAATCGCATATGGACAAGTCTACATTTGGGACTTTGGAGGTTATGTGCATGCTCTTGATCTTAAAACAGGTAAGATCAATTGGGTTTTCACTCGTGGCAGCGCTGGATATGACAACCCCTATGGTATATGGCCAATATGGCACTTCGGATCCCACAGTGTTGCTGATGGCATGCTGTTTCTCTCAGAGAGCCGAATGTATGACCCACCCATGAGTCCAGGGTACCACCGTCTTGCCATAAACTGCACTGATGGGACACTTGTTTGGAAGATTCAAAGCTTTGCCGGCCGTGCACCTGGTGCTATCGCGGATGGAATGTTAGTTCAGTGGAATAGCTACGACAAGCAGCTAAACGTATTTGGACAAGGCCAAACCTCCACAAGCATCTCTGTTGCTAACAAACTCTCAATCCTTGGAGAAAAAATACTAGTAGAGGGCACCGTTCTTGATCAGTCTCCAGGCACAAAAGACACCGACCGTGTGGCACGTTTTCCAAATGGAGTTCCAGCTGTCTCTGAGGAAAGCCAAGAAGACTACATGGAGTACGTATACATGCAACAACCTAAACCAAAAGACACCACAGGCGTCAAAGTGGTATTGAGCGTTATAGATCCCAACAATAACCTCTATGAGGTCGGCACAACTACATCAGACGCCAATGGCGCCTACAAGATGACATTTACACCACCCGTTCCAGGCCAATACACGCTAGTCGCTACATTTGCCGGTTCAGAATCTTATTATGGCTCATCTGCACAAACCGCTTTCATCGTTGACGACGTTGCACCAACACCAGCACCAACAGCAAAACCAACACCACCACCAACTGAAATGTACTTTATAGCCTCAACCACCGCCATCATAGCAGCAATCGCTGTAGTAGGCATATTACTATTCAGAAAAAAACCATAAACAAAACCATCCCTCTTTCTTTTTCCCTTTTTATAGCCGTTTCTTTTTCGCCAACTATTAAGTTTTTGTATTGTTTTTTATGTTGCTTTGTTCAAAACTGCCGCTAATGGTTATGTCATGAAATATTTTAATTGATGGGTTTTATTAGCCAGAAAAATCTGACATTCAAAGTCACATCTTATGCCAAAATTGCCATCGGTTGATTATAGTCTGTTAATTCTTCAACAAAACCTCACTTCATCACTTAACTTATGACGCTACCAGATTCTTGACTATTTGAATGGAACGTTAACATAATAGTTCAATCAGTTGCTAAACAAGCTTTAAATGTTCCATTTGCTACAGCAAACACAATGACAACTGCCCAAGAAGTTCGAAATCATCTACGGAACAAACCTTACTTACTTGAAGCCCTAGAAAAGGGCATTGTAAACCTAAGCGAACTCTCACGTCAACTGCAAACAGATCTTAAAAATAGCGACACCAGCGCCATAAAAGCAGCACTGCGCCGATATAGCCAAGATCTGCAAAAACACAGACAAAAAAGAGAAGAAAAAGTCCTCCAGCTCCTCAAACGCAGCGGCATAGCAATTTTTGACTGCAAATCAGTCATTATAACCGCCAAAGAACTCAGCTCTGAACCAGGCATGAAAGTAGACTTACTGGATAAATTTGTTTACCTGATGGATCGAAGTGACTTACCCGAACGCATAAACGCCTTGGTAAAACATGAAAACTGTACCATGATCGTGGTACACTCACCTGAGGAACTAGAAGCAACACCAGGAGTCGTCGCGTTTTTGGCAACTTTGCTTGCAGAACAAAATATCAACATCGTAGAATTCATTTCCTGCTGGACCGAGACTATTTTAGTGGTTGAGAAAAAAGACAGCCTCAAAGCCTATGAAGTTTTATCAAACTTGATAGGCTAAGAAGTCATCAAAGCACCAAAATTATTAATATGATAGCCGACTAATTTTTACTCTCAGAAAGCTAACTAAGAAGATAGAAAAATATGGCCCACCAGGAATGCATAAACTGCAAAACCATCTACGGTACAGAAGAAGTGATCTATTTCTGCAAAAAGTGCGGAGACATCCTCGAAATTAAAATCGACCCAAACGACTTAGCAGAAAACGCAAAAAACACCGAGTGGAAAACTAGACCACTCTCAGTGTGGCGTTACCGCCCCTTTATGCCCATTCACGAATCCACCCGACTAATCACACTAGGCGAGGGCGGCACAGGTCTGCACCGTTCCGAACGCTTAGGAACAGAGTTAGGCATACAAAACCTCTACATTAAAAACGAAGGTGAAAACCCCACCGGCAGCTTCAAAGACCGCGGCATGACCGTAGGCGTAACTAAAGCCGTCGAGCTGGGCGCACGTCACGTAATTTGCGCCTCCACAGGCAACACCTCAGCAAGCCTAGCCGCATACGCAGCCCGCGCAGGCATCAAATGTACCGTACTTATACCCGCAGGCAAAATCGCCTACGGCAAACTCAGCCAAGCCATGATCCATGGCGCAAAAGTGTTGCAAGTCAAAGGAAACTTTGACGAAGCCCTAGAGTTTGTCTTCAAACTCGCAGAAAAACACAAAGACATCTACCTGCTCAACTCCATCAACCCCTTCCGCGTGGAAGGACAAAAATCTCTGGGATATGAAATCTGTGACCAACTAAACTATGAAGCCCCCGATCGCATCATCATCCCAGTGGGCAATGCAGGCAACATAAGCGCCGTCTGGAAAGGACTCACAGAATTCTACCAACTCGGCCTAATTAAAAAACTACCCAAAATGACAGGCATCCAAGCACAAGGATCCGCACCAATCGCACAAGCCATACAAACAGGCAACAACCAAATCATCCCAGTTGAAAACCCCGAAACTATCGCAACCGCCATCCGTATCGGCGCACCAGTAAGCTGGAAAAAAGCAGTCAATGCCATCCGCGAATCAAAGGGCACAGCCGAAACCGTCACCGACGACGAAATCCTCAACGCCCAAAAAACACTAGCACACATCGAGGGCATTTTTGTAGAACCAGCATCAGCCTCCTCCATCGCCGGACTTGGAAAACTAGTCAAAAAAGGCATCATAACAAAAGACGAAAAAGTAGTCTGCATAACAACCGGACATGGCCTAAAAGACCCCGATACCGCCATCAAACAAAGCGAAAAACCCATCGAAGTTGAAGCAGATATAGCCGCCATAGAGGCAGCATTGGGCTTAAAAAAAGCAATCCTAGCAAGGTGATATGAAATGAGAATTATCCTAATTGGTTATGGTGTCGTCGGTAAAGGCGTAACAACGATTCTAGCACAAAAATATACTGAAAAAGTAAAAGACTACGGATTTAACCCAAAAATCGTAGCCATCGCAGATATAGATGGGGCAGTCATAAATCCCCAAGGCCTAAGCCCTGAAAAACTCGAAGCCATCAAACAAAGAGGCTATCCCATATCATCAGATCCCGAATTTGGCAACCCCGGCATAAACGCACTGGAAGTAATTGAATCCGTTGAAGCCGAAGTTGTAGTAGAAGTCACTCCAGTAAACATTCAAACCGCCGAACCCGCAATCTCACACATCACAAAAGCCTTCAAAACAGGCAAACACGTTGTCACCACCAACAAAGGACCCCTAGCCCTAGCGATGCCAGCACTAACCGAACTTGCCGAATACAATAATGTGTATTTGCGCTTCAGCGGTACCGTAGGCGGCGGAACCCCCATGTTAGAATTTGCCAAACGATGCCTGGCCGGGGATAGAATCAAAGCCATACGGGGCATATTTAACGGCACAACAAACTATATCCTAACAGAGATGAGCCAAAACCAAGTAGGCTTCCAAGATGCACTATCAAGCGCTCAGAAGCTGGGTTATGCCGAACGCGAACCCTCTATGGATATTGATGGATTTGACACCGCCTGCAAAGTGGTTATTCTCTCAAACTGGATTATGGGCAAAAAAATCACACTAAAAGACGTGGACCGAACAGGTATCCGCGACATAACACTCCAAACACTCACTGAAGCCACCGAACGGGGTAACACAATCAAACTTATTGGCTCCATAGATGACAACAAACCCACCGTTAAACCCACCGAAATCGCTAAAACTCACCCGCTCTGTGTCAGCGGAGTGCTCAACGCAGTAACCTTCTCTACCGAATACGCCGGTGAACAAACCATAGTAGGCAGAGGAGCAGGCAGCATAGAGACCGCAGGAGCAGTTTTAAGAGACCTCTTAGACATAAAACATAAGTTAGCTAATCGAATGCTAAATAGCAACTTGGAGTCCTACAAATGAAGCTAGTCATGAAGTTCGGCGGTACAAGCGTTGGCTCAGGTGTAAACATTCGCCATGTAGCCGGTTTAGTCACAAAGTATGCCAAAGAAAATAACAAAATAGCGGTGGTTGTCTCAGCCTTAGCAGGCGTCACTAACAACCTTATTGAAACAAGCCTCCGCGCACAAAAAAGCGATGAGAAATACATCCAAGCATTCACCAAAACTCTGCTAGCAAAACACACAGACGCCATAAAAGAAGCCATTACAAGTGAGATAATCCAAAAAGAAGTCATAGAAATCACCGAGAAAAACATAGCAGAACTCGAAAAAATCCTAATGGGTATCTGCTACATCGGAGAATTGACACCCAAATCTAAAGACTACGTTATGTCCTTTGGAGAAAGACTATCAGCACCAATTGTTTGGGGAGCCATAAAAGATCACAACACCCAAACACAGTGGTTCACAGGTAAAGACGCAGGTATAGTCACCGATAGCAACTTTGGCGACGCAGATCCTCTTATGAACTATACAACTCATCTAGTCCGAGAACGCCTCGAACCTCTGCTTGAGAGAAACATAATCCCAGTTGTCACCGGATTTATTGCCGCCAATCAAGACGGCATAGTCACAACAGTGGGACGCGGCGGCTCAGACTACACCTCAACCATACTAGGCGTCGCACTACAAGCAGACGAAGTCTGGATATGGACCGATGTCGATGGTATAATGACCACGGACCCCAAAATCGTTCCAACTGCCCAGATGCTATCCCAGCTTAGCTACAAAGAAGCTACCGAGATGGCAATTTTTGGCGCCAAAGCCATGCATCCCCGAGCACTTGGGCCGGTAAGCAAAGCAAACGTACCGGTGAGAATACGTAACACTAACAATCCCGAAAACTCGGGCACCCTTATCACCAAAGAGACGCAAGCAGACACAAAAGAAGCCGCCAAAGCAGTCGCCATGTTAAAAGATGTGGCCATGCTAAACGTATATGGAGCCGCCATGGTGGGAGCACCGGGCAGTTACGCCAAGGTTTTTGATGTGCTGGGCAAAAACGGTATTAATGTCATGATGATATCCGCAGCCGCCTCAGAAGCTAACATATCGATGATAATAAAACGAGATCTGCTGGGCAGAGCCATAAGTAACCTTGAAATAGCACTGCAGGAACACGGAGGCATAATCAGTGAAGTCACCACAGAAGACGATGTTGCAGTTATAGCAATCATAGGCGCTAATATGAAAGGCACACTGGGAGTTGCTTCAAAAATTTTCAGTGCTGTTGCTAAGAAAGGCATAAACATTCGCATGATAGCCCAGGGTAGCTCAGAGCTAAACATCAGCTTTGTCGTTAAAGAAAAAGACGGAATCACAGTCGTACAAACAATCCACGAAGAATTTAATCTCGGCAAACAATAACACCCAACAATATTTTCTTCTTTTTGATATCGTCGTGTTCTTAGCCCAGCAAAAGGGCAACCTCTTTTCTGGAGATATAAACAAAAGTTTATGAGCGCTAGATACGTTTGTTTGATGAGCGTTCCATATTGACCGATCCCGAAATAGAAACCCAAAAGGCTCAAGCACCCAAACCAACAGGAGATAAAAGAGTCGCCATACAGTTTCCGCTAATTATCATCAGAACGAAACGTTTCTCAAAAATTTTCGACCGATTGGGGTCGATGCGAGCTTCACACTACATTTCATGGATTCTGCTGGTGCTGATACCGTTTGTAGCTGGTGTAGCGCTCTATCTTATAGTTAACAGCCTTATTGCGCTGATAAATAACCCTGCACTTGGAGAAATTTCACGCGAAATGGGACCTCAAGCGATTTTGATGTTGCCTGGGATTAACCCTATGTTGCCTATTATTTACGGCTGGATTGCGATAGTAGTTGCTGTTGTGATTCATGAAGGCGGTCATGGTATTATTGCCCGCAATGTAGGTTTCAACGTTAAATCAAGTGGGCTTTTGTTCTTTTTGTTTGTTCCCATAGGTGCATTTGTTGATGTTGACGAAGAGCAGATAAAAAAAGCCAGGGCTAGACCTTCGCTCAAAGTGATGGCGGCTGGAGTGGGTGGAAACATTACTTTTGGTGTAACCTGTCTGTTGCTACTCTTGGTTTTAGTGAGCGGCGTAAGTCCAGCGGTCAACGGGGTATATGTTAACACAGTTACAGAGGGGATGCCAGCAGAGGGAGCAGGGCTTATGCCCGGAGACATATTTGTCTCAATTGATAACATACCAGTTAATAACGCCACAGAGTTACAGACGATAATGAACAGTAAAGCCCCAGGAGACACAGTAGAAGTAGAGGTGATTCGGGGGGATAACTGGCAACAACAGTACGCAACCAACATTACCCTCACAATCTCAGATAACCGTACAATCATGGGAATAACCACCTATGATTTACAAACAGAGTTGCGGCTTGAGAATTATCAAACATTTTCCATAGATAGACTCTCAATGTATATGGTGCCCCCTACGCTTGCTTCGGGGTTGGTACCATACTCTGATTTTCTGGCGCCCTTCTACACTCATAGTCTGGGACCGATATGGGTAATTCTTGCAAACACACTGTTTTGGCTATGGTTTGTCAATCTCAATTTGGCCATATTTAATGCTCTGCCCATCTATCCCATGGATGGTGGCAGAATTGTAAATATACTGCTCAAACGCTTTGCCGGCAACAAATTAAGCGGAAGAACAATCCGGGGAATAACATTGGGCCTCACCGCTATCTGTGCAACTTTAATCATAGCAACCATCGTATTACCCTTCATACTCTAACACTCTTTGAGAAAACAAAAACAGCTACAACACAAACAGATGGATGGTAAAAAGCGGGTCTATTGTGTCTTAGCGGATCTGGGAGTTTGGAGTAGAATTTTAGTTTGCTGAAAGTATGGGTGTAAAAGAATCATTAATTAAATAGGCTTTATCTTCTTTGGTGCCGATGAAGAAACTAAAAAGCTGATTGATGATGCACTCTAGGGTATCTGAGGCAAAAATGGGGTTAGGTTATGACTTTTTTGCGAATAAGGTAGATCAGCATGCCTAAGCCCATGATGAATAAAGCGACACCGATACCTATGGATGCAAAGTAGTTTATGCTTAGTACACCAGACAATATGTAGGGTATGTAGGTTGGTCCGACGAAGATTAACAACATTGCAAGGATGGTTAAGACTATTTTATTGAATTTTGATTCCATACCACTAGCTTGAATTTCTTCTCTACGTTCAGACATGCACTGCACCCAACTTATGACTCTTCAATTTGATTGTTCTCAGCTAAACCTTCTTTTATCTCTTTTCCTAAAGCTTTCATTAAAAACTTGAAAACTGAGAACCCAGCGTTCTTATCAGCCTTAAAACCTAAGGTTGTTCCAAGCAGGCTGACGCCGTCGATTTTACGCTCCTTGGCCAAAGCCAATGTTAGGCCTGTACCTCCGACGATTCGACCTTTACTGTAGATGACACCACCTTTTTCCATGAACTCTGTTGCAAGTCTAGGTGAGGTGGCAGCGATATAGACCTGGGTTTTGTCCTCTGTTATGGGTACACCGCCCATGGTAACCATGAAGTGACAACCGAGTTTTTCTGCAAAATCAACCACATAATCGCAGACCTCATAGTGTGCAACGACATCATCGAAACTGGGTTGAATTTCTCCGGTCATGATAACCAAGGTGTTTTTCTCCATGGGAGCATAGTAGAATTCATAACGTGGCAGATGTGCGATGCCCTTGGAGGTTATGGAGATATAATCAGGAAAAGATGGTGAGTACAATTCGGCAAAGGGTTTAGCATCACAAAATTTAATAAGAAAGTGAGCGGCGATTCTGCCTACGTTTCCAAAACCTGGCAATCCCTGTATGAAGATAGGATTGTCAAGTGGAGAATCTGAGAGTTTACGTAAATACGGCGTGTCCATTGTAGCCATCTAGCCTTAGGGAAAGGCACCGCCTCTAAAATCCTTTTGCTGGAACTGGGCATATTGGGACAAAACTATTTCGGGTGTATTCGGATGGTGTAAATGTTGTGGAGAAAAGCAGATAAGAACAGCATTGTTTGTTGTCAATCAACTCTTCTTTTTAATAACACCACCAAAACACCCCTCTGCCAAGAAACCACCCACAAAAAAACCCAAAAAAAACACTACCACAAAAAACAACAAAAAACCAATTTAACCAAAATAACAACCAAACACCAATTTTTTAATACACATTTTAGAAATCAAACACAACCAAACGATACACCCAAAAAGCATGACAACCTGACAATACCAAAACACCCGTCAAACCACAAAAACCTAATAACAATACCTAAAACCCCAACATAACCAAAACCTTTTAAAAACCACCAACCCTAAACCATCGAGAGTGTTAAGTTGGGAATGATGCAATCAAGTCTGGAGTTCCGATTACACAGAAACAAACAAACAAAGACATAGCAAGACCAACCAACTTCTTGCATCACAAAACTATATAAATCCTTCTACAAAAACAACCAAACCAACACCTCTAACAAAAATTACTCCACCCCATACATCTGCAGCCTAATCTAAACCAACAAACCCTTAAAAATAAACTCCACGTAGGTTCGCGTGTTTCCTTAGGACTGCGAGCATTTCTTTGGTGCTTTTGATCATTAGGCGTTTCATACACAAAACATTGCTGAATACAGCCAACGTATTTAGTAGGAATAATTATATATATAAAGCCATATAATTTTATTTGTGATTGTATGGCACGGGTAAAATACGAAGAAAGCGCGAGATGCGTGTTTGAACGAAAATTCGAAAAACCAATAGAAGAATTTGAGGCCATTAAACATTCAATTGAAGCCCTAAATGATACAACAAAACAAAGTTACTATTTTCAGCTTGCACCATTTTTCATCTGGCTAAATGAATCTCCCGATCAGGTAATAGCTAACCGTAAAGCTCACATAAAAACCGATGATGAAACATCTGACTACTATGAACGCAAAGTCAAAGCCTACAAAAAGATGCTTGAAGAATCGATGACTGGAAGAACGATCGCAGGCCAAATCGGCAGAATACAAGGATTTTTTGCCAACAATTCTAAGAAATATGCTCTTAATTTAGGCAGTATGAAGTATAACAAAGCCCGTAAAGTTGAGAAATTCAGCCCCGATAACACCGTAGCACGAGAAGTGTATAGTTTTGCTGACTCAGCGCGCGACCGCTTAATCATAGCATTTTCCTATCAGTGCGGCTTAGCACCCATCGACATAACCGAACTACAATGCTCCAAAATCCCAGCTGAGCCCTTCAAATATTTTCAGGGCAGCCGCTCAAAGACTGGTGAAATCTGGCACGGCGTCACCACCCCTGAGATCATACAAGAATTTGCCGCATACAAAAAAATAAGAGGCGAACCCATCAACGGAGAACCCTTGTTTAAAGGCCGAGAAGGCTACCTAGACTCTGCAGGCATAAGCCAAATCATAACCATATTGATTAGAAAAGCAGGCTATGGTGATACTCCGGGATTTAAGCCCACTGCGTTTCGTGATGGCTTTGAAGATGCCTTGATGGATGCTGATCTTCCTCAAAAAATCAAGGAGGCTATGATGGGTCATGCTGGCGGCATCGAGACACAGTATGGTGGGTATAAGCAGTTTGTTGCTCGCATGGAGGAGGCTATGCAGAAGGCCTACAAGTATTTGGTGCTCACCGAGGTTGTCACTTCTAATGGCAAATCCGCCCAAAAAATCTCTGAGCTAGATGATGCGCTTATTGAGAGTCAAAAACGTCTCACAGCCGTTGAGACTGCCAATGAGAGTCTACGGGTAAGAATTACCAGTGCAGAAACCGAACTGACAGAGACAAAGGCAAAACTTGCCGATACAGAGATGGAACTTGTAGAAATTAAGACACGACTAAGAGCAGTGGAGAGTTCAAAACCAGCCCTTGAGGTGTTGCTACAAAAAGTTGAGAAAATAGAGGGAAAACTCAAACAAGTCTAACTCAACAGCAGCTATATTTCACCCATCTTTTTACCATATAACTGATTTCCCACAATAGCACAATGCCCAGGCCTCCCAGGCAAACCTATCATCGCCCTATAGATATCCCGCCTAATACCATCCTTGCGATAGTCAAAGAGATTATCAAATTTTTCCTCAATAAGCTCCGCATATTGAGGGTCTTTCTCATTCATTAACTCCAAAAAACTCTTCTCAGGATGAACCCGAAATCTACGGTTCATATCAACATCTATCCAAAAGCGCCCAACCTCCTTATTGACAGGATAAATATAAAATTTTAAAAACTCAAAACCAGTAGCCTGCCCCTGAAGTATTTTCTCACCCAAATCAAGCACCACCCTAGGAACCGAGGGATCAGATTTAAGTTTATTTAAAAGATACTGTGTTTTTATAGCCGGTATAAAACTCAAATAATCCGCAGGAACCCTATCATCAAGCAAATGTGAATCATGGATGGATAACAATTTGCAGGGCGGCTCAGAAACAATATAATCCGCTAACTCCATAAGCTCTTTTTCTGTTTCAGCCAAATCACGCAACCCAGTCAGCTTCACATCAAAACGTAGTTTTGCCAAGTCCATTCTGACTTGCTTAATTTTTGTTTTAGGAATCTTGTAGAATACTTGTTTGTGTTCCCCATCAACTTCCACCAACCCATCCAGCCTCAAATCATGCAAAACCCTAGTCAAAGTATTTCGAAAAGCACTCTCAGAATACACCCCCCTGCGTTTAGAACCCTGCACAGAATCAACAACAATTTTACCTCCGTCTCTATTGTTCGCTTTTTCGACAAATAAGACCTTGGTTTTTTCGAAAATAAATTTCCACCGAAGCCTATGATCAGGCTCACGCTCCAAAATTTTGAGTACTTCAATTCGCAACCGGTTGGGCCGGTCAGTATGTGCTGTCATACAGGTCATCTCCTAAACAACTATACCAAATAATAAATAATATACAACTTGTAGACTAATAAACCTGTTGTTCTTCATATAATTTAACCGAAAAACTCAGGAGATAAAGCCGCATGATCAAAAACTGTAATAAAAAAATAGAAATATTCATCCCCCAAGAATGGAAACAAAAACTCAACACAAAAGCCACAGAACAAGGCTGCGCAACCATCAACGAAACCGTCCGATGCGCCATCCGAGAATACATAAAGGAAAACCAAAAAGAATGACACAAACAACAATAACCAACAACAAACACACCAACAACACCAAAAAATTTGACCAACACAAAAACAACACACCCAACACAAACCCCAACAACAAACACCCCCCACAAACCCCAACCCGCGACCTGCTAACAATTACGATTGAACTCAAACAAATCATCCAAGAAACAATAACCCTACTCACAACAGAACCACAACCATGACACCACAACCAACCCAAAACAAACACCCCACCGCCACCACCACAAACCCAAGGAAACCCAGCCATGACAACTAACCCAACCAACCCCACCCCCTCAGAAGAAACCCACAGCTCAAAATACGCCCGATGCACAAGCTGCCAAACCCAACAAAACTGCCCAAACAAACCAACCCACCCAAACACCATATGCCCCAACTACACAACACAAATCACCTACAAACTCAGCCCAACACTACCCCTCCGCATCCAATTCACCTGCACCCCCACCAACGCATCCACCGAATACTTACCCTTCGACACACTTGAAGCCAAAGAACAAACCCAATACAGCGCTGCTGAGCAGCTACAGTGCCGGGTAGGTAACATCTGGACACAAACAATCCACGCCGAAACCCAACAAACAGAACTCCAAAAAAGATATGGAGAACACGCAACACCAAAATTTGAAGCTGATCTTATTGAGTTAAGCCAAAATCCCGATATCGAACAATACTTAATGGACGAAATCCACAAAACCGTGAGCTGGCACGATGATCACATCATAAAAATTGTCTTCTACACCGCCCTCTCAGCCTATCTCTCCCCACTAAACCTTGCACTAAAATGCGAATCAGGCTCCGGCAAAACCTATAGCACCGTACAAACCGCCCAATTTTTCCCACCTGAGGACGTACAAATGATCGCCAGCCAATCCCCCAAAGTCATAAGCCACGAAAACGGCATCCTCACAGACAACCAAGGCAACCCCATCCCAAACGAACCCCCACAAAAACCCAACAAAAACCAATACCCAAACGATGACGAAACCTACCACACCACCCTAAACAAATACTACCAAGAAACCAACGAATACAACGAACGCCTAAAAAATAGCCACTGTAGAGTCTATCTGAAAAATAAAATCTATATATTTCTAGAATCCATAAATGCCGAAACATTTAAAATGATAAAATCCACCCTCAGCCACGACTACGAAGAAACTAAACACAAATACGTAGACGACAAAGGCAAAGTTCACACAACCCAACTCATACATTACCCCGCCTGCATCTTCAACAGCCTAGACAACGACACCACAAAAGAATTTGCCACCCGCACCCTGACCATATCACCCACCATTACCACCCCAAAAATAGAACATGCCAAAGAAATCAGCAACCAAAAAGCAGCCTACCCCCACAAATACCCCAAAACCAGCCCCAACAAACGCCTTATCCAACAATACATCCGCCAAATAAAAAAAGCCATCCAACACTACCAGCTAAACCCCCTCATACCCTTTCCCACCATCCACCAAAAATTCCGCAGCTCAGAGGTACGTGACATGCGCGACTTTAACCACTTTCTTGAACTTGTCCCCGCAGTTACATTATTTCGACTATTTCAACGCCCTATTTTAACCCTAGAGGATGAAAACTATCTTATATGTACTGTTCAGGATGTGTTGGATGCTAGGGATCTCTTTGATAGTGTGTCACTGACAACCAAGACAGGTACAGAGCAAAGAATCATAAATTTCTATTACCGCTATGTTCGAAAACAAACCAATGGCATAACCCTCAATGACTTGACTGATAATTACAATCATAGTAATAAAAAGGTTAATTCGAGAACTATTCGCCGCTGGGTTGAGCGTCTAGTTGAGATTGAGTGGGTGGATGCTAAGGAGGGTAAACAAACTGACAGCCGAGCCATAACTTACTATCCTCTGCAGGGCATATATGATGACACAAATCAAAAAAAGCTAAACGATTCTAGTGACATGGTAGGGTCATCTAGTGACAGAATGGAGTTGTCACTAGATTTGGAGAGGTTTTGTCAGATGGACTTTGATTTGTGGCAGAAAAATATTCTGATGACATCACCACCCCAACGATGCATACAAATAAATTTAGACGGTTCTTGTGTTGAGCTCTCTGAGGAGCAACTCCAAAATATTGTGCGGTGTGTGAGCCACCCCTGTCATCAGACTGAAATCCGAACTGATTTAGCCCCTAAATCAGAAAGCGAGGCTGGATCTGTTGACATCTCAGAAATGTCACTAGATAGTGATGTCATGTCACTAGATTCTAAACCCCCCGAACCCCTCCACAGTACCCTGCCAGACTTTGATCAAATCGTTACCTGTACTGTGTTGCCTGATATGAAGGGCAACATGCGCAAATTCAACGCAGTCTGCCCCAGATGTCAAAAACTCTCTGATCTGATCTATCACCTTCAGTTCTTTGATCAATCTGAGGCTGATGTGTGTTTTGCATGCGGCAGCCAAACCTTGGAGTATCTCCAAAAACAGGAAGAACAAAACCATACCTACTAACAAATACACTGCTTAAAGCTCACCAGCATCAAACAACAATCACCCAGCAACCAGAAAGTCTGCATCAACCCGCAGGATACCCCATCAAATACAAAATAAGCAGGCAAAAACACAACAAAACCAAGATCAAACATAACCAAACCCGACACCAACTGTCAACCAAATAGAACCCAACAGCACACACATGATAAATGAGCAGGTGATATAGAACAGAGTGAACCAAAGAGCAACTAACAAATCATCTTTAACCAAACCAGCCTCTCCATTTTTTTCTCTTTTTAGAAAATAACCCAAAGAAGTAGGGAAACAGTATGGAAACTGAGCGAAACACATCGGTAACAGAGACCAGAAAACGTCTCTTTTCAGATTTAGATGCAGTGATAGAGTTTGCGCAGAAAAAAATTCATGTACCTAAAAAGTTGGAGGCGGATTATCAGTCGTATTTGCGTATTTTGATCTCTGCGGTTTCTGTTTATGGGAAGCTCTTAGAGTTAAATGAGTTGGATCTTTTAGCACAGCGGCTGGAGATTTTAGAGCAGACCTCAGGGGGTAGGTCATGAGTTTTAAAAGTCGTTTGTTGCGTTTGGAGAGGCATCTGAGTCGGGTTCAAAATCAGGCTTGGCCGCTTTCGGAGCGTATGCAGCGGCTTTTGCGGAATTGTGATGTGGCTATTATTGAGTTTAGCCGATGCGAGTCGGAGGTGGAGCGGGAGGTGGCGTATTGTAGGTTT
>Ga0209737_10001779_pt1 | contig 15229 bp, 15 predicted proteins | sample TergutCu122P3_FD_187284 | JGI IMG/M metagenome (GOLD analysis project Ga0209737, IMG submission 187284) | Cubitermes ugandensis P3 segment gut microbial communities from Kakamega Forest, Kenya - Cu122 P3 (SPAdes) (version 2) | ecosystem: Host-associated > Arthropoda: Insects > Digestive system...
AACTTCGCCGGTGCCGGTACGATCGTTGAAACCTTGCATCTTTTGCATTGGTCCTTTAGCGTATATTTACCGCATATTGCGCACTTTTTGATGGAGGTTCTCATATCACTTACTCTCGCGCTTGAGTGTGACGACCCCGCCGGAAGCTGTGAACTCGCTCATCGCTTTGGCGGTTATCCTTTTCATGATGTCTTCCGCATCTTTGTATTCGCTTGCGGTCACAACTATCCTGTATCTCGGCGAGCCTATTGATGTTATTACAGCGCTCTCGTCTTCGGCGGCTTCAAGTCCTGCCATGAGTGCTTTTTTTATCAGCTCGACCCCATTCGGTGCCGAAGACGTCATCTCCAAAATGCTGTCTATCTCAACGAACGGCGGAGTAACGTTCTCCTTTGCAACCTCTATGAAAGTTCCCGTCCATTCGCCGTAGAATTCTTCAGTGAACTCGTCTGGGTAAGCGACAGCTGACTCGAAAGCTCCGTAGAGCGTTTCGTATACTTCCAGCAGATCCTTGGCGAACATGTCGTACGCATCATCGATGGAAACACTCATACGTTCAGCGATTATCTCAACGAGTTTTTCAGCTTTGTTCTCGTTCTTCCATTGCTGGATCTTCTCTCTTTTTTGGTGGTCGTTGACCGATTTAAGGGAAAGGTCGATGTGTCCTTTTGAAGAATCTACGCCCAGAACCTTGCAGACGATCTTCTGCCCTTCCCTTATGAAATCCCTTATGTATTTTACCCAGCCCGTGGCTACGTCCCGAACATGAACGAACCCCTCTTTTCCGTCATACTCGTCCAAAGTGACGAAGGCACCGAAATTTTTAACACTGGTCACGGTGCAGACGACGAGTTCTCCGTTCTCGGGAAAGCCTTTGGCCCTGGACATTACCCTACTACCTCAATGAGCTCGCCCTTGATCTCCCCTTTGCCGCCTTTGGGCACCACAAGGGTGGATCCGCATACGTTGCACTTTACGACGGTGGCCGCTTTTCTGAACACGATCTGCTCATTCGCGCAGTCGGGACATTTTATCTTTATGAAGTCGCCTGTCATATTATCACTCCGTAAGTTCGAACTTCTTTGCTCTGATGCATGAGGTAAGAGAGCTTTTCTTGCATGTCTCGCATCTGAACCTTATGTTCACCCTTTTTGTGGGTTTCTCTCTGCCTTCCGGCTTCGGTCTCGGGAAACCTCCGTATCCGGATGTGGCCTCTCTGAATCTCCTCTGACCCCATTTAAGCTCGCTGGCTTTCTTTTTCTTGACCCTTTCCACATCATGCTTCGTATGCGTCTTGCAGAAAGGGCAATATGTTTTGATCGTCCTGGGCATTTTCATTAATATCACCTGAAGTGAAGTGAGCGCTCTATTATCGAGGTTATATTAAAACCTCTCCTATCTTTTTTCTTATATAGGAGGAGGATGGCTCAGTCCATTTTTGTCACTGAGCCGTCGGGATGAGATATCAAAACTATATTCGCAGTGTTCAAAAAGAGCCCGTTCTCCACCACTCCGGGAATGACATCTATCATGGACTCAAGGAAGAAAGGGTTCTCGATGGACTCGAATTTGCAGTCGTAGATGTAATTGCCCGCATCTGTCACGAATGGATCATTTCCCTTCATTCTCAGGACCGCTTTGCATCCCTGTCTCTCCAATGCGTAAGCTGTCTTCTTATGGCCGTACGGAACCACCTCAACGGGAAGCGGCGTTTTTACGCCGAGCTTGTCGACGATCTTCGATTCATCAACGATGATCACTTCCGTCAGGGTCGCGGCGGCAACGATCTTCTCTCTCAGGAGTGCTCCTCCGAGGCCTTTGATCAGCTGTTTTTTTGGATCTACTTCATCCGCTCCGTCGATCGTAACATCTATCTCCGGGACATCGTTAACATCCACCAATTCAATACCGAGGCTATGTGCCAGATCGGCAGTCCTTTGGGATGTCGGGACACACTTCAGTTTGTATCCGCCCTTGACAAGTTCGCCCACTCTCTTCACTGCGTATTCAGCTGTTGACCCGGTTCCAAGCCCGACGGTCATCCCGTCTCTGACGTAATCATTGACTGCTTTTTCTCCTACGATCTTCTTGAGATTGAGTTCACTCTGGGCCATGGTTCTCAACTCTGCAATGTAGTTATCGTTTATCATCTTTCCCAGTATCAATCGGAAAAAGAGGCCGATATAAAGAAAAACGCTTAGGATGGGAAGCCCGGGTTCGGTGTCTTCCACAGAGACGGCGAACCCGGGACCATCGGGCAGGAGGCGATATCATTTCCTATCTGAACGGTTCTGAGATCCGTATCAGGATTAGTGATGGGGTCATTACGATCACCATCAAAGATCCTTGATGCTGACGATTGATCCACGTTACGGATCCGACTCCTCTCACGAGGGGTCGTTAAACCCTGCCACCTTGTCATTTACCTCCAATAATAAATAATCTCCGCTGAAAGCGGTTTTTTTCATTACTTGAAGCAGGTACCACCTCTTTTATATTTTTTCACCATACCCAATATAGTCAAACGGCGTTTTTATGAAGAAGGACGGACGACCATGAGCGATGTTTACAAAGGGCCATCTCGCATCGGCAGGGTCGATGTCGACGGCTCTGTATACGAAGGCAATACCTCGTGGAACGAGAAATGCGTCGGCAGGGTGGATGCCGAGGGTTTAGTTTATGACGACGAGTCCTCATGGAATGAGACACCGATCGGCAGGGTCGATGCCGAGGGTTCAGTTTACGAAGCCGATAGATCAGGGTACGAGACAAATATCGGCAGGGTGGATGCCTTCGGCGTCATATACAGCGGCTCTTACGGCTGCGGCCGCGTGGGCAGGGTCAGCGGTAATGATGTATTTGCGGGGGGAGCGGCGCTGCTCCTGCTGTTCAGGAGATTCGAGAACGTACAGTCCGGGATCATATACGAACGGCCTTCCTGGGATCCGGTCGGCAGGGTCGATGTGGATGGTATCGTATATGATTGGTTCACCAGACGGTCTATTGGCAGGGTCGATGTGGCAGGATTTGTTTACAAAGGGTCTGCGGAGAATGTCGTCGGCGGCATAGACAGGCAAGGCAACATTTACAAAGGATCATCGGGGGATCCCATAGGCCGGGTAGACGGAGATGGCAACATCCACGAGGAATCTTCGGGAAGCCTCGTGGGCAAGGTCGACGGCGGCAACATTATGGCCGGCGGTGCCGGTCTGCTTTTACTGTTAAGGGAACAGACGCTTTGATGCAAAGATAAATATTCAAATGAACGTTCTTTGTCTATGCGTCTTGCGGCACTGTACTCGGGAGGAAAGGACTCGACTCTTGCGTTATATCTGGTGCGGCAGATGGGTCACGAGGTACCGTATCTAGTAAGTATTTTTCCAAAGAATGAAGAGTCCTGGGTATTCCATGTTCCTAACATTGAAGTTGTTCCGCTGATGGCCGGATCTCTTGGGATAGAGTTTGTAAAAGCGGAGACATCCGGCACAGAGGAGGATGATCTGTTCTCCTTGAAAAAAGCGCTTTCCGGCTTGGATATCGATGGGATAGTGATGGGTGCCGTTTGGTCCGATTACCAGTGGGATAAGATGAACATTGTCTGCGGAGAGCTTAACCTGAAAGTCATCGCACCATTGTGGAGAAAGGATCAGGACCTTGTTCTTGAAGAAATACTAGCTTCGGGCATCAGAGCGATAATAGTCGGATGCTATGCGGAAGGTCTCGATGAATCGTGGTTGGGAAGGGAGATCGATGTTCATTCCGTTAAGGGATTGAAACAACTCAGAGAAAGGTATGGGATAAGCGTGATAGGAGAAGGAGGGGAATACGAATCGTTAACGATAGATTCGCCTATGCACAGCAAACCTCTATCAATTATTGAAAGTAAAAAAGAATGGAATAAGGGCAGCGGTACCCTTATTGTTACGAAAGCTGAACTCGTTGACAGATCACTTTGATGTTCTTTCGATCGCTTTGACGATGTTGTTGATCTCTTTCTGAGGGTCCTTCCACATCCCCGGGGTCCACACCCTATGGATGTGCCATCCCCTTGATTCAAGATACTTCTGCCTGTGGTAATCCCTTTCTCTTGTCGAATCCGACATTTCGTAAATGTGGCTGTCGCTCTCAATACCCAGGATGAATCTGTTGTCCTGCTTGATCGCAAGGTCGATCTGGTATCCTCCTATTCCGACTTCCTTTTCCACGCTGTATCCTTTCCTTAACAGTGCATTGTACACCTTTTCTGTTATTGGTGATTCGCCAGGTACAGGTGGAGTAGATTTCCATCTGTTGTCGCCGAAGGATTCTAGAATGCTAGCAGCAAGGTCCTTCCGGCCGTTGCTCACTGCTTCGGCGTATTGGAGATATTTCTTCAGTATCTTGGGACCGTCGTTCTTTGAATTTTCGACCTGAAGTTCTTCGGGATCGAATGACAGCATGATGTGAACTTTTTTCTTTGCTCTTGTAATTGCGACATTCAAACGGTTCTCGCCGCCTTTGTTGTTCAGCCATCCGAACCTTTGCATCAGTTTTCCGTCCTTGTCCTTGGCGTAGCCTATGGAGAATATGATCACATCCCTCTCATCTCCCTGGACGCTTTCGATGTTCTTCACGAATAATCCTACATCCTCTCCGTTATCGAACCTCACCATCTCCTTGTTCACCATTTTTCCGAATTCCGGATCTCTTGCAGACTCATCATCAATAAGGTCGTTGATCAGATCTCTTTGGGAAACGTTGAACGAGATGATACCAACGGATTCGTTCTCTTTCCTTGTGCGGAAGAACTCTTTCAGCAGGTCCACTATCATCCTTGCTTCTTTGACGTTGGCTTTTTTCGCCCACTCCCCGCTTACTTTGTGTACTTCGATAGGAGGTCTTTCAGGCTTGATCACGTTAGGTGAAACGTATAGTCTCCCGCCGTAGAATGCGTAGTTGGAGAATGCTATCAACTCTTCGTATTTCGACCTGTAGTGGAAGTTCAGAAGGATGTTGTCGTATCTCGTTCTGGCTAGATCCAGAAGGCTTTCCTCTTCCAGGACTGCGGATACTTCTTCTTCCTCATCATCCTCGTCGCTGCCGTATTCGATACGCCCGGCGCCGAGGTTGGACGGACGCAGTTGTTTATGATCTCCTGCGATGACAACTTTCTTTGCGCGGTATATTGACGGTATCCCCTTCTCCACGTACATTTGAGAAGCTTCATCAAATATCACGAGGTCGAAAAGCCCCATTTCCAGAGGCATTATGTCGGATACGACCTCAGGCGTTAGCAGCCAGACCTTCACTCCTTTGAACAGTTCGTAGCTGTATCTGCTTATGAACTTGTTAAGGCTCCATTTTCTCTTGTTCTCTATTATTCGAACGATGTCTCCGCGGCGTTTCGATTCGGTAATGAATCGAATATTATCTTGCATTATCTCCTCGACGCGGTCCTTTGTGAGTTTCTTCTTCTCGTTGATCTTTCTATCCATATCTGCAACGATGCTGTCGAAGTCTTGGATATCTTGTATCAAAGCTTTATTCTCCGCATCGAACTTCTGCAAATGGTAGTTTAGGATATACTTCAGGATCATGTTGTTGCATTCGGTGAACGACCAGCCCATCTCCTTCGATAAAGCAACGATATCCCTTCCGTAGATCCTCTCCCTCTCATTCATCCTGTCGTATACGGTGGCTCTTGATGAATACATTCCATAATCGGCCAACGCTTTGATCATCCCCGCGGGATCGTCCAGCACCGACTGAACTGTCTTCTCGCTGTATGAAGTGAAATATTTATCGAGCATCAAAGTTGCTTCTCTGTGTACCTTTCCCTTACTCATCATTTTCGACATGAAGCCTTTGCTCTTCCACTCGACCATTTGTTTCTCGATGTTCATTAGATCGGCCTTCATCTCGCCGATCTGATATTCGGAAAGATTCGGCTTCATCAGAGTGAACCACGGCGTCTTATCGACACATTTGCAATACTCGTCGAAGTTGCTCATGAGAACGCCGTCGTTGAACTTCCTGTTGAGTTCTTTGATGTCTGTGTACTTAATACCCAGCAGCTTCGTTGACACGCCGTTCTTTATAGACATGTACTTGGCGTAATCTATCTTGTCCTCGAGGTTCAGCCACCTTTCCATCGAATACAATTTGTAAGGTTCGATGCCGAATTCTCCAGGGGTGTACATCTTGTCCGCTATATTTGTGAGAACACCGACGTCACGATCTATGCTGTCCGAAAGTGCAGCGATATCAGAACCTCTTCTCGGCGGCACCGATTCCAGCATACGCGCTAACTGCTGATAGAATTGTTCTTTGTTCCCCACATCATCGATCATCAAACAATATTTCGACAATGCCCCCAATCTTGAATAAACGACATCCAATGCTGTTTTCTTTTCGGAGACCATGAGAACGGTCTTCCCTGTGCTGATAGCAGAAGTGATCAACCCTGTGATAACCTGGGATTTGCCGGTCCCGGGAGGGCCGTGCACTACCAGTCCATCTTTTTTGTACACCGCAGTTAAAACATTCTCCTGGGCGCTGTTGAGCGTGTTGATATAAGAAATATCCTTTTCCGATGCTTCCAATCCTTTTTCCCTAAGGGCTGGAAGAGAAAGAGGAGAAGGCATTTCGGCATAGAAATCGCCTTTGTTCAGATCAACTATCAGATCGGACAGGACGGCATTGATCTCCCTTCCTGCCAGTAATTCATCAAAATCCCTTTGGATGTAGCTCGAGTAAGAGGGGAATTTTCCCAAAATCACATTTTGTATCATATTGAGATCCCCGGGCAGGAACTTGGGGAATTCACCGACCCTGTAATCTTTGAAGTTAACGGGCGTGCCGTATGATATCTTGAGGGGGAATCCTTGTTCTTGATAGAACGAGACGAGATTGCTTATGAAGGTCTCTCCGTTGTAATCTTCCACCACGTTGTTTGGAAGCGGTTTGTTCTTTCCGCTGAATTTTATGAAAGCAAGAATTAGAGAATTGTTGTATATCACGTCTCTCGAATCATCTAACTTCAGAGTAATGCTCTTGGAATCCTTATCTAAGATCACGGGGAACAACGCAAGCGGAGCACGCACATCGAAATCCTCTCCCGGAAGTCTCCCTTCAACGAATGGATACCCGATGTACAGGTCGTATTGTCCCTTGTCTCTTACGTCTCTCGTAACTTCTCTGATCAGTTCGTTGAGGTGTTTGTATATGCGGCTGTCCTCGGCGCTTTTCGTGGTGTCGCATAATTTCAGGGATTTCTTCTTACCGAACAGGAGGCCCATGATGTCCTGATCTTTCAGGGTGGTGAGATCGAATGCGTTCTTACGATAGATCTTACCCATGAAAAGAAGGCGGTTGTTCCTGCTTATATTGACAAGCTTCTTCTGAAGTTCCCGTAAAGTCTGAGCGACGTCCTTGTCCATATTGGAGCCTTTGGCCGCAGTTACAGCATATTTCTTGGTCACGGCAAGGAACTCTTCGCCGTATAACTCAACGAATTTTTGGCCGACCCCGGGTATAGCAGCAAAATCCTCCGCCTTCGTCGGAACTCTGTGTGCCATCTCTCTGAGGGCTTCGTCTGTGCAAACTGTCGGTGCTCTTCCGGTCGAGTGGGTGCGGTCCTCTCTGATACTATCCCTAAGTTCTACAAGCTCAGAATATAGGTTGTCTTCTAATCCCATAAGACGGAATTGTCTTTCTTTAATAATATATCTTGTAAGAAGTTCCTCAAGAGATTAATACCCCGGAAAAGATGGCTTCTTATGATTCAAGAAGGAACAGCCTGCGTAGCGAGAATAGAGGTAACCGAAGAATTAACAGCGGAGAACATGGGAAGCGGAATGTTGCCCGTTTTCGCAACTCCGGCCATGATCTTGTTCATAGAAACAACCGCATCCGATTGCGTTAAGAAATTCCTTCGTGAAGGCGAGAGCACTGTCGGTTCTCTTTTGGAGATCAAACATTCCGCCCCATCGGTGGTGGGAACGGAAGTGTTCTGCAAAGCAGAAATAATAAAGGTCGACGGGCCGAAAATACTCTTTGAAATAAGGGTCTGGGACTTGGGCGGAGAAGTAGGTCACGGGAGACATGAGAGGTTCCTTATCAATAACGAGAAGTTCATGAAAAAAGCGACGGCAAGAATCGATGGCCGATGAATTAGATCGGGGGTTACCGATCCTTAATGCGAATATTTTTTTGTGTTCTTTTTTATATATATTCGACTTTATTACAGACGGCGGTAGTCAATGAAACAAAAAGAAATAAGTGAAACTATAAGGAACGCTCAAAAAATAGTAATAAAAAAATCAAATGTGGTTTTTACCCTCACCAAAGACGGCATGGGATGGTGTCTTGTACCAAAGCGCAGTGGAACAGGAGCGACAAAGGATGGAAAAATATCAGGAAGACAGAAAAATGAAAGAATTCCTGATATCGAGGATTGTGTGAAGGGTTACCTTAGAGACGGATTCAATGTTACTATCAGCTTGAAAGACAAAGAGTTCCAACTATCACAACATAATCTCAGCGCGTGTGTCTTTGCAGGAATCAGAATCAAGATACCGGAGCTGTCACTAAAGCTTCTTTTCAATGATGCGCTTAAAGTGTGGCAAATGATGGACGATTGTGGTCTTGTAGATGGAAAAAATATGAATGTGGCCCCTCCAATTCAGGTAAATAAGGTGGGAAATATTGAGCAGAAACTCACAGAATTCTATAACAAAGGTTACACTTTCGAAGTAGACATTGACGAGTTTGAAAGTGTGATTGCAGATTTTGACTTATGAATAATTTTTTCTGGTGACCAATCTCTTAATCGGGTCACTTTTTTTCTGAAATCAATCACCTCTGGCTTTTAACACCTCTGTATATTCCTTCAAAAAATCGGTCCGATCAAATTGTGAACGAGCACCGGGAACATCAGACATCCCGCTAACGGGATCCTGCTGACCTCCATGTCCAGAGGTATCAATCCGATGAGCAATGATATGAATAGGATAAGCAGACCGAACGGTCCCGTAAGCAGAAGAACAAGCACAACTATGAAACAAACGACGATCTTGCTCAGAAGCCTCGAATCGATCTTGTCGGTCATGCGGCTCATGATCTTTCCCGCCCCTATTGTAAAATGATAACCGAGCAAAGATGCGATCGCGGTGCAAAGAAGCAGCAGAAGGAATTCCGGCGAACAGAACCCTGAAATGCTGTCCCCGACTATCTCTCTTATTACCAGCACGGTCCCGGTCCTTCCGCTTCCGGATACCGATAACGTAACAAGTGAGAAGATCGCGGTCACCGTTCCTATTGAAGAGACGACAGAAATGAACCTCTCCGGTTTATCTTCGGGCATGAACACGGATGATAACGAAGCACCGGCCGTTGCGGTGATCCCGGGGTACCACCCTGCGATCGTGCCCATGATCACTCCTTTGATCCCGGGGATGTGATCTACCGGCGGGGTCTCATCATCCTCTTGCGGCGGAACGGAAGCATTCTTGAAAGATGAGATAAGAGCGGGCATGCCGAAGAGCCCTGTGAGAAGGGGGAACAAAAGCGTCCCTTCTCCCGCTATCCCAGTAGAGGGGAGAGGAAGGTCCATACAGATCAGCCCCATCGCCCCGGAAAGGAGCACAAGTCCCGCAGCCCACATCTTGTTCTTTACGCCTCGTTCCTTCAGAACGATCGCCAACAGAGTGAACATAAGGATCGCTACCGTCAACAAATTCAATTTGTCTGCGAGTCCGTGAAGCATCAGATATTGGATGGGTATAGCAAGAACGATCGCGGAAGCCGCTCCAACGGCGCTGCCTATTGCCGCTGCACGTATCGCTCTCATCCCATGACCCTGCATCAGCAATCTGTGCCCCGGCAGAACGGTAAGAACTTCATCGGGGTCCGGCGCGCCGATGAAAACAGCAGGAACGTATGCAACAAAAGAATGCACCACGGAAGCGCTCATGATACAAGCGGAAACTATGACGGGAACATAGGCCGGGTCAGCGAAAGCAGATATGAAAGAACCGATCGCCGGATAGGAAACAAGCATGATCGATGCCAACGTGTTGACGTGAATTCCGGGAATGATGCCTGTGCACGTACCGAGTGCAGAACCGGCAAGACATGCCGCCAATACCAAAAGGATCAATTCCGCTTCCACACGGGAAGGACGATCGTTATTACTCTTAAAGCCCCAAAACTACAGTTATACTAACGGGTCCCGTATTGTGACCGAACCGTACTCGATGGAGATGTCTATCATCCTCTTGATCTCAACCCCTAAACGTTTGCAAAGTTCTTCTCTTTCTTTGTTTTTGTTGAAAATGACCAGGACATCCGCCACTGTTATCTCATTATCTTTCAGAGCGTTGACGATCGCCGAGAGCGTCCCGCCCGTGCTAAGCATATCGTCAACGATCACTACGCTGTCCCCTCTCTTCAATCCGTTGATGAACACTTCCCGTTCCGAGTATCCAGTTCTGTATGAAACTCTAATTTCTCCGTCGATGCCGTACGGCCTTTTTCTGATCACTGTGTAAGGTATCCTGAGTCTCAGAGAAAGGGGAACAGCAAGAGGGATCCCCATGGATTCCGGCGCCGCTATGCAATCGCAATCGAAATCAGACGCTGAGGCCATCCAATCGAGGATCTCATCCAGTACATCAGGGTCCATCATCGGAACGCCGTCGGTGATGGGGTGGACCAGGTACGGATAACCGTTCATGTTGACGATAGGACTGCTCATAATGCTGGCCTTCAGTCTCTCACTCATAATGATCGAAATACAATATCTGTTTTTAATTGTACCATCCAGTGACCTTTTTATAAATACCCGAGCATTACGGCATGATTTGAATGGATCTCGATCAAAGAATGGCCATCGTAACCCGCGGCGCAGAGGAAGTTGTCACACCGGAAGAGTTAAAAGAACTTCTTTCTAAGAAAAAGACGCCGAGAGCATACATCGGGTTCGAGCCGTCCGGCCTTGTCCACCTGGGATGGGCGCTGGTCACATCAAAGATCAAGGACCTTGCTGATGCGGGATTCGAGGTAATTGTCTACTGGGCGGATTGGCACGCTTACATTAACGATAAATTAGGCGGCGACATGAACAACATCAAAACGTGTGCAAAATACATGGAGGATTGTTTCAGGGCCCTCGGTGTTCCCGACAAAGGAGTAAGATTCGTTTACGCAAGCGAGATCCTAAGCGAAATTGAATACTGGGAAAAAGCGATCAAGGTAGCAAAAGCCTCATCTCTTTCAAGGGTGAAGAGGGCGATGACGATTCTGGGAAGATCCGAGGATGAAGCGGAAGTCGATTTCTCGAAACTCATGTACCCCATACTTCAGGCGACGGATATTTTCTGCATGGATATCGATCTTGCTTACGCAGGAATAGACCAAAGAAGGGCGCACATGCTCGCAAGGGACGCAGCAGACAAACTGGGATGGAAGAAGCCGGTTGCGCTTCACACTCCTCTCCTGCCTGGATTGAAAGGCGGGGACAGGATGGACCCTGCCGCGGCGAAGATGTCAAAAAGCGATCCCGGCAGCAGCGTGAACATTCACGATGATGACGAAGCCATCAGAGCAAAGATGAAAAAGGCGTTCTGTCCGCCGGAGAAAGAGAAGGAAGGAGAGAATCCTGTCCTAATGCTTTGCAGGTACGTCATATTCCCAAGACTTGGAAAAATGGATATATCCAGACCTGAGAAGTTCGGCGGTAATTTATCGTTTGGTTCGTATGAAGAATTAGCGGGATCATACTTCTCGGGGGCATTGTTCCCTCTCGATCTGAAGAACGGGGTCTCCGATTCTCTGATAAAGATGCTCATTCCCGTCAGACAATATTTCGAGAAGAATCCTGATAATTATGAGGCGATGAAGAATCTCTTCGAGAAAATGGAAAAGCTCAGATGATCTCTTTGCTCTGCTGATTTTTCTTTATTTCCCTGAATTCGTCCATGGTCCTCTGCATGCAGATATGAAGCATTGCTTCAACATCCCCTATTCCCGATATGCCTGCGGCGCCGCTGTGGCCTCCCCCGTCGGTCTCGGTCTCTCCGCTTATACCGCCGACGATGTTCCCGAGGTGGATCCCTCTTCTCACAATGTCCTGCGTCGCTCTGGCGCTTATCCTGAATTCCTCATCACGTTGTGAACCCACGAAGACCACATCCGCACCTCCGGCCATCAATACTCTGCATGCCGATGCTTCAAAACTTCCGCCGAAGGATACCGAGACCATCATGTCCCCGATGACATCATACTTCACTCTTCCTATCGTTTTCATGACTGCTATTCTTTCAGACATGACCATTTGAGACCTGGTCAAATTGAACACTTCGTCCATATGAACACCGGAGGATTGAAGAAGATCGGCGAAGGACCTCATCATATCGGGTTTGGCGTATTGGAAGTGCCCGCTGTCCGTAAGCATGCCTCCCAGAAGAGCAGTTGCGGCATCTCTGGGTATATCGATCCCCTGTGAATCGATGATCTCTTTTATTATCTCGCAGCATGACACTTTCGTGTTGTCGCAAAGGAAGTGCATGCCTTCCCATTTTCCTGTTGGCGAGTGGTGATCGATCACAACGCTTCCGGGCGGGACCTCCTCCACAGAAGGCTTCAGCTGTTCGGGGGAAGATGTATCAACAACAACTACCAGATCATAATCTGAGATGTCGCAGTCTTCTAGTATCTTCATATTTAATTTCTCAGCGGCCATTCCTGCTATTCTATCGATCCCTCCCGGAGCGTAGACATCTCCCTCAGGGAAACAGACGGAGAGAGCAAAGGCTGATCCTACCGCATCCATGTCCGCGTTCCCGTGAACAAGGATCACTTTGTTCTTTTTCTTTAGCATCTCCGCTGTTTCTTTTATCATGTCTTTCTCTTCGTTACTACTTGTTTCGCCATCTTTACGCCTTTTGTTTGTCCCAATCCGGTAATCAGGATATCCGACTTATAGAGCCTGACGGTAATGAAGATTATCGCCAAGGTGAACAAGAGCAGATACGCTAGGCCTGCCAGGACCAGGTTCAGTTCGCCGAACATCAGGTTGTTCATCACCATCATCGGATGAGAGAAAGGTATGGCGAACACAACACCCTTCGCCAAGAGCGGAAGGCTTCCCCAGCTGGAGAACATGGTTATGAACATTGGTATCATTGCAAGGATAGTTATTGGCATAAGCATCATCTGCGCCGACTTCATGTTCTTTGTGAACGCGCCGAGGATCATGCAGAGGCCCAGTGCGCTGAATATGGCCAAGAAGATCATTATGGCTATGATGATCCATTCCAGGATCCCCAGGGACAGTCCGTAATCTTGAAGGCTGATGCTTCCCGCGGAACGGGTGAGGCCGCCTATGTAGAAGCTCATTCCCAGCATGTAGGCTATGCCGTAGATCAATCCAACGATAGCAGCAGCCAACAGTTTGCCGCTTACGATCGTTGTTCTTTTTACGGGCATCGTCAGCAGTGTTTCAAGCGTCTTGTTCTCTTTCTCGCTTCCCATGGAGTTGATGACCATTCCTCCGATGATCACGATGATTATCATTATCACAATGGGCATCATCATTGTCTGGCTCATTATCGATGTGGAGATCTCGATCGGTGTGACGCCGTCATAGATCTTTCCGTTGATGTACGTGTGGGTGGTGGTGGGCTCGATCGGATTCAATAGGAATGCGGCTTCTTCGGGGCTTGTTATTTCCGATACAAGCTTTGCCGAAATGCTTACAGAAATAGCAGGAACGATCGTTGCCGATACAGCCGCCGTGGCCGATCCTAGAAGCCCGCTGTTTGTGAATAGGTAGTATTCCTCGATCTTTGCCTGCTTTCCGCTATTGATGTTGTCACTGAAGCCCGGCACTATTCCGAATGCTGTGTTCACGCCTTTCTCCGACATCTCTTTCATTATCTCTTCTTTTTCGCCGAACGGGCTTTCGAGCTTGATGATAAAGGATGTAGCTTCTTCGTATGAGATGTTATAAGTGTACTGATAGTAGGCATGTATCGTCTCGATAGCGAACAGCGACCATTCGCTTCCCTCGTCACCGTCCGCATAGCCGACCTTTGAGGGAGATGTCGCAGAATCAACTTCTCCTCCAATCAAAGATCCTATGGACATGAACATGATCATCATGATCAGGATGGAAAGGATCGCCCCGGGCGCCAAAAGCTCCTTGAGCTCTTTTTTTGTAAGATTGAAAAGATGATTCATCCTTTCACCGCCCTTACGAACACTTCTTCGAGGTTTGCTGCTTTGTATTGTTTCTTAAGGTCTTCCGGAGCACCGGTAAGGATGATGCGGCCTTCGTTGATCATTGCTATCCGGTCGCAGAGCATGTCGACTTCGAACATGTTGTGCGAAGACAGAAGAACGGTCACTCCTCTTTTTGCGATGTCCCTGATGATCTCTCTTATTTCATAAGCGTTAATGACATCAAGGCCCGACGTTACTTCGTCCATTATCGCTATCTTCGGAGAAGGCATGATCGCTCTTGCGATAAGAACCCTTCTTGCCATGCCTTTGCTGTATGTTTCGATCTTTGAGTCGATCCTTTCCCCGAGGTCTGCGATCTCTATCCCTTTGTTGACCATCCTTTCGTACTCTTCGCCCTCGGCGAAAAATCCGGCCATGAACTTCAGGTACGCTCGGCCGGTAAGGCCTTTGTACGCCCCCGCATCCTCCGGAAGGTAGCTGATGACTTTTCTTACATCGTCAGGAGATCCTGCGACATCATGTCCGCATACAGTGATGCTGCCCGATGACAGTCTCAGCAGGGTCGATATCATTCGGAGGGTGGTCGTTTTACCGGAGCCGTTCGGTCCGATCAAACCGAACACCTCCCCTTCCTTCACTGAAAAATTTATGCCTTTGACAGCTTCGATGTCACCGAAGACCTTTCTCACATCCCTTATCACAAGCGTTTCCACAGTTACCCCTTCTTGACCGCTATGTGTTCAGTTGCTTATTATGTTATACACTGAAACATTATTCAGAACTGAATAGTATTTTGTATTAATTGAAAGTGTTTATTCCTTGACCTGACCCATCGCTTTGTTGATGGTCTCTTGCAAGGACTCGTACTTCTCGCGGAGGCTCTTCTCCTGGCGGTCCAATCCTTTGATCCGGATGTCCAGGGTCTCCACTGATTCTTCCATGTCCGCTTTGAGCTTGTCCTTGTCGTCCACTTTGATGAGTAGGCCCCCGGAGCTCCTGTAGACAT
>Ga0209737_10001780_pt1 | contig 15225 bp, 15 predicted proteins | sample TergutCu122P3_FD_187284 | JGI IMG/M metagenome (GOLD analysis project Ga0209737, IMG submission 187284) | Cubitermes ugandensis P3 segment gut microbial communities from Kakamega Forest, Kenya - Cu122 P3 (SPAdes) (version 2) | ecosystem: Host-associated > Arthropoda: Insects > Digestive system...
AAGGTTGGGGCGGGCGACAAACTTCCAAATCCACACAAAACTGTCTGCGGGCATACACCCCCGCTTGCGTGAAACCGCTCGTTAGCGGCAGCCGTGTGTTATTCTTCGCTATTATTGTTTGTTGCCATTATTATTTTTTCTTGTAGATTTTTTCGTTTGAGACTACTTTTCCTTTGTCTTTATGATAGTATGTTGTAAATCCTTTTAATTCTCGTAGGTTTCCTGAAAGTTGGAGCGTCATAGTCCCCATATTGTAACCATTACTTTTTTTTTCTTGTCCTTCATCTTTGGAAAGCCGTGGATTGGACGACTAATATATGACAATATTTTTTCGTATTGCTCTTCAAGGGGCTCATTTTTTCTTGAAATTCCAGATGAGGAAAAGTAATTTTCAAAACTTTTCTGTAACTCATTCCAATCGACATCATTTTTAGCAAACCAATCATCATAACATTTTTCAACTTTCGTTTCCAGCGTGGTATAGTTTTCTTGTCCTTTAATTGCTTGACCACAAGAAAAAAAAGACAAAACTATTACAAAAAACATCATTTTTTTCATTTTACACTATTTTTAATTTATACATATTCATTTTCCTATTTTTCAAACGTTTTCAAAATCGTCAAGTTTCCAGTGCGCTGTCCCCGCCTTGCCGCTAACGGGATGGCGGCTTGGCGCAGGCGGCGGCTTTCCTGCACTACCTTTTAAATCCGCACTTCCCGCCGCCGTTGCGCCAAACCGCTCGTTGGCTGCTGCCGAATTGGTCGCTCTACTCGCAAAAATTGTACTTCATTTAATTACGTTTTCAAGTTTTTTATAGAACTCTTCGCCTTCGCCTTGTTCTCGAATTAGTATCGTTCCTTCCGGGTCAATGACAATCTTGGTTGGATAAGCCATAACGCCATATTTTACATTAACTGCCGACGAATTATCGTTATAAACGTTTATCCAAGGCAGTTCGTGCTGTTTTACGGCATTTCGCCAAACACTGACCGATTGTTCGTTGCAAGCGACCCCTAATATTTCAAGTTTGTCTTTATACTTTTCGTAGGTATCTTTCATTTTGGGAATACCGAAAATGCACGGACCACACCAACTACCCCAAAAATCAATAATGACGTATTTGCCTTGAAGCGACGAAAGAGTAAAAGGATTTCCGTCAATATCATCTAACGTAAAATCGGGCACCTTACTTCCTGCAACAACTTCTTCGTTAGCCTTTTTAGCATTTGTATATTCAAAATATCGTTCCATTGTCTTTTCGAGCCCATTACGAAATATTGAGTTGCGGGCATTTTCTTCAAGTCTATGGTAGTACATGACTACACTGTCTAAAGGTTGCTGAACTAAAAGAAACGCTGAAAGCGGATTGTCGAGATTTGACCGTATAAAATTACTACGCAATTCTCGGATGGCATTTAGTCTTTCACGGCATTTTGCCCAACCTAAATCCTCTTTTTCCTTATTTCTGTCTACCATTGCCTGCTCAAGCGCTATTTCTTCTTCAATCTCGTTCACTCTTATTTCGAACGTTTTGTTTTGAATTGGCGAGAAATCTTGATTTAGTTTCGACCCGGAAACGATGACGTTATTGAGCCCTCCTGAATTATAGCCGCCCTTGAAACTTATTTTGTCCCCCGGCTCGGCAAAGACTGTCAGCGATGAGTTATTAGGTGTGTAAAGTCCGCCGCCGGGTCTGTTGCGTATGTAAAATTGCTGAAAACTAAACATTAATCCATACGCTTCGTTGTCAGGAAAAGCGTATTCAAATCGCCCATTTTTTGCTAAAACAGTGTCCTGTACAGGCTCTTGTGTTCCCCAATTGTCCAATGAAACCAACATTACAAATACAGTGTCGTTGGAAAGCCCCTCAATGTATCCTCTAACAGTGTTATCAGGTTGTGTGCAAGCCATGAATGCAAATATCAAGGCTAAACAAGGAATAATTTTTGTTATTCCGAAGTTTCTTCTACTCGTCAGGCTTTTCGAACTCGCCCCGTTTTTGAAATGGTTTCTGGCTTCCATTACTCTGTCGAATTTACTACGCTGTGTCATAACTATTACATTTTTAGATTATTACTTTTATATTTGTTTTTATTATACTTACTTTCCGTATATTTGAAGACGATGCAAACTCAATTTTGTTACACGCTCTTTCATTTTTTTTGTGGCTCTGTCCACTGCCTTGTCGGATTGTACTTTTTTTTCGAGGCGGTACTTTCTCGACGACGCTGTCGCTCGGTTGCAGCCAACGTGATGGCGGCTTTGCGCAGGCGGGGGTTCCACAAAGGTTCGGGCGGGTGATGAACTTCCAAATCCGCACAAAACTGTCTGCGAGAATACACCCCCGCTTGCGTGAAACCGCTCGTTAGCCGTTCGGTTTTTATGTCAAGTTTATTCCAAAGTCGTTGAAGTTTTAGATTTTATTTCGTCTGCAATGTCTTGTCTATTCGGTTTTACCCATTTATCAAAGATTTTTTGAATAAATGGTGCCACCCAATATTGTGAGCCTTCTTTCGGGGTCATACCAATGTCAAGAGAATCTACATAGTCAATTGACATCATATAATGGTCGTTCAGATAAAATAGATAAGCAAAATGTTGAATAAAAATTGCTGTTAAGTCGGCAGAAAAAATGTCCAATTCTTTAATTTTGTTTGACAAACAAATTTCACCATCGTTTAACAATAGGTTACAATAATAGTTATAATGAGTATGGTCATTACATCTGTCTCTAATATTTTTGTATAATTTATTCTTTCTCAGAAGTTCAGTTATTGGTTTTAGCTTTTCAGAGTCTTGAATATATTTTGAAATTACTCTATACTCAGGAATTGTATCTGTTCCTTTTCTCCAATTATCAATTTTCTCTACGATAAAATTTTCAATACTGAAATGGTCACTTAAATAAAGATTCGTGTAAATGTTTATAATGGTAGAATCATAATACTTCCTTAGTAATGCATATGAATCGTTTATACGCCTTTTTGCCAAAATTTCGTTGATTGAGTCTAATGTACCTTGAATAGAGCTAAAAACATAAGTATCTAAATTTATTGCTTTTGTCCCTTGACTAAGAAAGCACATTGTCGAAATTGATAGCGACTTATAAAAGTCGGAAAATTCGGCTAATTGTCCGAAAATTTTATGTTCTTGATATTCTTTTCTAAGTCGTTCCATTTTCTTTCAATGTTGTCGCTTAAACTGACGGCTAACGTGGTGGCGGCTTGGCGAAGGTGGCGGTTCGGTGCTGTTTGTGCGGGGCACGAAACTTGAAAATTTGCACTGCTGTTTCTGCGGGCATACACCCCCGCTTGCGTGAAACCGCTCGTTAGCCGCATACTCTTTTCCTAATTTTCATCATCTTTTATTCTTTCTTTAATACACTTCTTCCAATGCGTTTCAATGGATTCAAATGTTTCACCGTTGAATAGATATACTTCATAATAATAATCCCCACAACCATTTTCATAGTCGTACATTCCATTTTGGTCATCTGATTCGTACTCAATGGTTATAGTTTTTGTTTTCACATCATAAGCAAATTGCTCTACACTGCCAAATCGAGAAGGTAATGCAATGTCAAAATCGCTGACAGGTTCGCCATTTTCAAAATGTAGCAATTTTATATATTGACGCAAGCAAGTATTACAGCCAATCACACTACCTTGTAATAAATATTTCACTCCGCTATTTGTTTGAATTGTATCTATTGAATTGTAACCATCGGTATTAAAAAAACTACTTCCGCTTTCCCAGCCTTTTTCTTCATATATAATTTTGTTATTCTCTCTGTAATATACAGCAGAAATTTGAGAGCGATAACTTCCCCCTGTTTTTCCATCTAACACAAAGTTAAATAACTTACTATCGGGCGAAACCAAGAAAAATTCACTTCCTTTTTTCGGAAAATCTTTGTGGTGCGCTATTTTATCTATGTTTTCAAGTATTCTCTCTTGAAAAATTTCAATAACATAATAACTCTGAATACTATCTCTATCCAGCATTAACTCTTCCATTAAATCTTTTGAAATGTCTGATTTTATCTCATCTAATTCCTGTTCTGTAAAGTTAAAATCTTTCACCGAATAACCATTATCCCAAGGACTCAATCTTTCATAAACAAATAAATCTTTTTCTATTTGGGTAATCAATTTTTCTATGCTTTGTGCTTTGGCAAAGAAAGCAATACTGCAAAAAATAATAAAAAGAATATTTTTCATCGTGTTTATAAATTTATTGTTTAACATCTTCTTATTTTGTTCGCTCTCCAATCGCACCACGCTGTCCGAGTTGCGGCTAACGGGATGGCGGCTTGGCGCAGGCGGGGGTTCCACAAAGGTTCGGGCGGGCGATAAACTTTCAAATCCGCACAAAACTGTCTGCGGGAATACACCCCCGCTTGCGTGAAACCGCTCGTTATATGCCGTTTTTTCAATCGCACTTACCTTATTTTTGCTTTTAAAAATTCGGACAATTCGGACACAATTCGGACACAATTCGGACATTTAGGGAAAAATGTATCTGGAAGACTTTGTATCTCCCTCATTTATAAGCAATTTCATCTCTGCTAATTCGGACAAATCTCTCCTTGCTGTTCTGTCGGCAACATTATATCTTGTGGCATATTCCGAACTTATTATTTCGCCTTTGTCTTTGAAAAACAATAAGGCATCAACTTGTCTTTCGTTCAATCCTAAATTGTTCAAATCTTCTTTGTTGTAAATATCTTTGCGGAAAGTTAGCCAAAAATCGTTTCCTTTGGGCGCAAATAAAGGTGTTGGCAATCCTGCGGCGGTGCATAAGTCCGTGATTTTTTCAACCCCACGTCCCCAAGCCTCAATATATCCGCTACGGAAAAATGTGTTGGCAATATCAGGATTGTGGGGAATTGACGAATGTTTTTCTTGCAAGGTGTCAATCGTCCAATTTTCGGGCAGCCTCCCCATATTCCACATCATAATTTTGTCGGGATAAACGCTGATTTGAATAGGTATGCAACCCGCATAATCCTTATGTGCTACAGCGTTTAGCAATGCCTCACGCAAAGCGTCTTCGGGATATTCGTAGGTTTCAATGCGCGACAAACCTTTGTAACTTATGAACGCTTTGGTGTATTTTGTAAGTAACAATTCCATTGTTCGCTCAATTTGCTCAAATAAATTTCCGTGAACAGTGTCTTGAAACAATAAATCGGTATTCGTTTTGAAAAAACCAATTTTGATAAATGCGCCTGTAACAAATTTTTCGGGGTCGGGGTGGAAAAGTAATAATGCGGCTCTTTTCAGATTTCCGTTTTCAATCAGTTTCAGATTGTTAAGCATTTGTTTGGGCGTGTCATTGCGGCTACTCTCGCTCAAACGCTTGCTTTCAATACCTTTTGTTTTAAAAAATTCAAAAGTTTCCTGTTTCAATTCCGAAATGGGAATATTTGGAATTGTTACACTATCCCACTTTCTACCGTATTTTTGCAAAAGGAATTTATCCAATGCTGCGCCTTTCAATTCTTGTTTCGTACTGCCACTTCGGTAATGATATTCGCCTTTGTAATTCACAGGGTTGGGCTGTGGCTCAACAATGATTTCGATAAAATCGCCCTGCTCGGTTTTGTGTAAATTCACATCGGAAACGATACCCAAAACAGTGGTTATCTTGTTGGGCAAATCTTCCAACAATCTTTTGGAATTTTTTACGCCAACAATATTGCCGTCATCGTCTTTTCCGATAAAGAGCGTTCCGCCTTGTGCATTGGCAAAACCACATATTTCCCGTAAGAACTCGTCTCGCCAAGTGGACTTATATTCAATATTTTGCGTTTCAGACATATTAAAAATTTCAAAATGCAAAGGTACAATATTTTGAGATAAAAAACACCATTATGCTTGAAAATGATAACCACAATGTTTGCAAATTGTTACCTTTTTGTCCAAATCCAACGCTATCAAACCAATAGGGAAGAAACATACCGCAACAATTATTTGCCACGTTTTATATCCACCTGCTGATGTAAGTTGTTTGCATTTCCGACAATACACATTACCTTTCATAACAATCTAATTGCTAAATAAATTAACCAATTTGCTAATATTGCAATCAACACAATCCAACTGAATGATTTTGAAATTTTAGTTATATTTCTCTGCATTTCAGGATTACACAAAGAAAAAAATCTCAATGGAATTTGAAACACAAAAAACAAAGCAACAAATAGACTTGCAAAGTTTATTTTGTATGCTTGTATGATATTCCCGCTCGATAATTCGCAAAATGCACGAGTAATTCCACAGGCGGGGCATTGAATACTTGTGATTTTCTCAAATAGACAAAAGTGTGGCAGGACATTAGCAAAGTCAATTAGTGTACTTCTAAATATGACAAATACACTAATTATCAAAATATTAGTTATCAATATATTTACTTCGTATTGATAATTACTATCCGAAGAAATATATTTTATTAGCCATTTAGGAATAATTGCTATTTCCATAATTTAAAGAATAAAAAGTAAGGCTGTTCAAATTCGACAACCTTACTTTTTTTGTTATGCCTGCCAAGTGTGGTTGCACTTTTGGCATACTGTCGGATTTCTATCGGCAAGTAAAGCCAATAAACCGATAGGAAAGAAACAAATTGCAACAATGATTTGCCACGCTTTGTATCCTCCCTTTTTTGTCAATTCGCTGCATTTAGGGCAAGAAAGTTAAGCCATACGTTTATTATTAAAAATTTCCGCCTACTCTTTACAGGATTTTCGGCATTACCTCCTTTTATATCGCTTATTAATTTACTTATTTTCTGCATTTTATGTTTTTTTTCGGATACGCAATGTCCCCAAATGGCATATAACGGGAGGGCGGCTTCACGCAGGCGGGGGTTCCACAAAGGTTCGGGCGGGCGACAAACTTTCAAATCCGCACAAAACTGTCTGCGGGAATACACCCCCGCTTGCGTGAAACCGCTCGTTAGCGGCAGTTTATTCTATTTTTATTTCATATCTACTGATAATGTTGTAATTTCTGTCTTTCATTATAATCTCATAAAATCCTTTGTCAAGAATGAGTGAGGGGATATTTTCCTTTTCAAGAACTTCAATTATATCTGTCGGAACTCCGTTATTTTCAAACTCATTTTTACGATACGCTAACACTAAAAGAGGATATTGAACTATTTTAGACCTCTCAATATGATACTCTTTTCTATTTCCTGCCCCGAAATACCAACTTGGGCGATTGTTGACATAATGAGTTTCAGGGTGTATTATTCTGCAATCAACTTGGTCGTTTCCCTTTTTTCCGTTGAACAATTTTCCGTTTTCATCTTTCAAAACAACAGGAAATTTTTTATTAACCATAGCAATATAGGGGTGATTATATTTTCTTTCGCTTTTTTCTGCGAATTGTGTTTGGTCTATTGTAAAAGGGTTTATTTGTGTGTATTCTTTTAATCTTCCCGCCATTGCTTTTTCCCAAGTTGAATTATTCGGTGTTCCTTTTATAACGTGGTCGTGTCCGCAATGTATTAACACTTTGCCATTAGGATTTTGTTCTATAAAATTGACAATATTTCGGGCTTGAGCAATTTCTCGTTCTTTTCCATTGTAGTTAAAATCGTCATAACCAAATAATGTAAATCCGATATTAAGTGCGGTATAAATTAAATTCCCAAATTCTGGGTCTTTGGTATAATAACCGCTTTCTATTATTGGATATTTTCGTTCATTGATAATGGTGTCAAAAAGTGCTTCCAATCCCAAATATCTATATCCATTATCATATAACCCTTGCAATAAAGAATGTGTAAAAGTTCTATGGTTTGAATAGGTATGAGCCTCATTTATAATAATGATTTGCTCACTTTTGGAACGTTCAATAATATAATCTCTTGCACTAACAGGTGTAAATCCAATAAAGTACAAACTGTCTTCTTCGGTTATTCTCGGTATTCCAACACCATTTTTGTCCCAAGTTTCCCGTGTTTTTTGATAATTTCCAACAAATGAAAAATGATTTGCTCCAATTTGATATTTCCACGGAACAGTATCTTTCTCTATCACATTTTCAATGTCAATAGAAAATCTGTACTCGAATTTTTCTGATTGAGCAACCACATTTGCAGTTGTCAGAAGAAAAAGGATGCTTAATAATTTTGTTTTGCTCATTTCAGTTCAATTTATTTAGTTAATTATTCGATATTTAACCCACTGTCGCCCTCAAACTGCCGCTAACGAGCGGCAGTTTATTTGGGTTGTCTTTCTGTTTTTCTGTTGTCATCTGATTGCCTAAAAATCATCTTGAAGTCAGTCTTGAAGTCCCTGTCATTTTCCAAGCTATTAATATTAATAGCGAAGTTTGCTGCACTGACAAGTCTTTCGTTAACAAAACCTTTATGCTTATCCTTTTCGTATTCAAAATAAGCAATCCCTACTCGAACTCCATTTTTCATTAGAGTTCTAACCAATGGAACAAAATCTCCATCTCCTGTTACGAGGATTGCAACATCAATTTTATCGTTAAGACCAATCTGTAATGTTTCTACTGCCATGTAAACGTCAATACCTTTTTCTCCCTGAGATTCGGACATTGGAAGATTTTTAGATTCAATCCCTGCGTGCAAAAGATCATGGTGTCTTTTTCTGTCTAATCTTAAATTGTCTTCGGAAGCTAAGCTCGCTTTATAAAGTCCCTGAAACCACGCGGAATAAACAATTTTATAGTCAGAATGACCTTGTATTTTTGTCTCAATATACAATTCAAGAAGCTTGTGAAATTGTTGGAAAGAAAGCCAACCATATTTTTGCTCCCAAAAATAATTCTGTGCTCGAGTAAAAAATGTCCCGTCATAGAAAACGCCTATTCTTAGAAAATCTTTTTTTGTCATAATTTAATTACTTTTAAATTCATATTTGTAAATTTTGTCCGTTGTCTGTTTCTCAAATTGCTCTACAAGTCGAAAAGTCCAAAAACTTTTCTGTTATTTAATTCGTTGTCCGCACGTTCTCAAACTGTCCGCAACGCTCTGTCTCACTTGATATTCCCGCTGCGCTGTCCGCAAATTGCCGCTAACGGGACGTGGTGGCGGCTTGGCGTCAGGTGGCGGTTCACTACCGTTTATGCGGGGCGCAAAACTTGCAAATTTGCACTGCTTTTCGAGCGGGATACACCGCCACTTGCGCCAAACCGCTCGTTGTGTGCAGGCTGATTTGTCGTTCGTTGTATTTCTATCAAGTTTATCAATATGCTTACAATTTTGATAAGCTAGTCACAAGGTTGCTGAACTTTCTCCCACAAATGTACTAAATTTCATGTTAATTATCCAGAAGAAAATAATCTGCAAAAAATAACGAATGAAAGCCGCCACATTTGTTTAAATGAGAAATTAGTGGTGGTGTAAATGGAACTTGCGGAATGAACACCACCACAGCAAAAAAGGCGGACAGCAAAAAACGAAACTAAACAAAGTAAAAATCGTGACGGCACGATTTCAGCCCGATACTAAATTAATCGCGTAAAACACACTAAGTATCTCGTCTTAGTCAAAAGTTATTTAGTTACCACTTATTGTCCTGACACAACGTAATAGTAGCGCAGATTCTTTAAACCATAAGGTACTAGGACCAAAGGATGGGGATAAAGCAAAGGCTTTTGTAGGGTCATTACTCCGACTGACAGACCAGTATCTTCCACCTTCACTTCTATCGTCCCATGTCCACCAATGTTCCATTTTTACTTTGTTCATCTGTTCCCTATATCGCATAAAGTCGCTACTTTCTCTATTTTCTCCAGTACCTCCTAATGCTAAATCCAATGCGACAAAATCTGCAACAGTAGGGACACGCCATCCATGTGGGCAAAGTTGTTTTTGAAAGCGTACAATAGCGCACCATGTGAAAAAATTGATAGAGTGGCAATCGGCATTGAAATTGTTTCTAACCCCGCCATTTTGAGTGTCTTTTTGGCAGTTGGTTGCTGTTACAATATCTGACCACTCTTGGTTCCCTATTTTCCAAGTTCTAGTGGATTTAAAACTTACTGTACCAAGACTTGTACCCCATCCATGGGTATTAGTGTTGCAACCGTTGTTCGTTTGCGCTGTCACTGTTAAGGCGTAGAACACTGCAGTTACAACTAAGACATTTTTTTTCATAACATTGTTTTCGTTTACAATTTTACTCCACTACATTCAAATCGCTGCGACTGTGCAGAGTAGTACATCCGTCATTTTCAGTCTTGATAAAAAAGTCATTACTATCCCCCAATTCGCCATATATGCGATTTATGGCAGCTTCCCTTTCAACTTTCCCGTCTTTGTCATCTGTAGACTTGTTCTTTACATTTTTTGTAGTCATAATTATTTTAATTTTACGTCCGCTCCATATTCGGACTTTTTTCCCGCTCTTACGGCTTTGCAGGTCTTGCCTCGTTGTCGCAAACTCCTATTAAGCAGCCCTGTTAGATACTGTCGTTAGGCTTGCACACAACGTAGGGGCGGCTTGGCGAAGGTGGCGGCTCACTACCATTTATGCGGGGCACAAAACTTGCAAGTTTGCACTGCTTTTCGAACGAGATACACCGCCACTTGCGCCAAACCGCTCGTTGTAAGCAGTAGCGTTTCGCTCACTTCCTCTCTTCTTTCTCAATCGTTCTTTATCGTTTTTTTATTACCCAAACCCCTGTTTTATCAGACCCTTTGCGTTCCAATACATCTAATTGTTTTAATTTTTCAATGTTCCGATAAACCGTCATTTCGGTTATTTTTATTTTTTTTGCCATTTCCGATTGCGATATATTCCCGTTTTTTGCGATTAGAGCAATGATTTTTTCTTGTGTCTTTGACAATTTTACACCTACATTTGCACCCACATTTGCACCTACATTTATAATTTCGCCTTTTTGATTTTTTTCTTTAAAATCCGCTGTTGCTTCTTTAATCGCCGAGAGCATAAATTGGGCGAAAATACCACTGTCGTTATGATGTGTAGAGCGTCTCAAGGCACGATAGTACTCCTGCTGGTTATGTGCAATAATAGTTTCAACAGGCAACCACGCGAAAACAGGATTTTCCTGATACAGTAAAAGCGTTTGCCACATTCTGCCCATTCGTCCGTTGCCGTCGCTGAAGGGGTGAATAAATTCAAATTCGTAATGAAAAATACAACTTTTTACAACTTGCGGAAGTTTTGCATTTTTTGCCCAATCAAGCAATTGGCTCATTAACAGCGGGACTCTTTGATGAGGCGGCGCAATATGAATAGGCACTTCGCCGTCAAAAACGCCAATGCCTGCATTGCGGTATTTTCCTGCGTCTGTTATCAATCCATTCATAAGCAAGCCGTGTTGCCTCAATAAGTCTTTTTCTTTGTAGGGATTACATTCCAATAATTCATCGTAGGCAACAATGGCGTTTTTTACTTCCAAAATATCTTTTTGAGGTCCTGATACGGGTTTGCCATCCACAATATCGGTAACTTGCTCTAATGTTAAACTGTTTGCCTCTATCCATAATGACGAATGAATGGTTTTTATTCTGTTTTCCTTTCGCAGTTGTGGCGTTAATGCTTTTTCGCGGATAATGTCTATCCGTTCCAAATCTGCCGCTATTTCATAGGCGGAGTTTAGAATTTCGGGAGTTATGTTGAATATTGGGGCGTAGGGTTCCATATTATTCGTTTTTCATTATTTCGATTACGATTTTACCGTTCTTTTCAGGGTGGCGGGTGGGTAAAGCCAAATATGGCATAGCCATTTTTGGCGTGGGGTTTGTTTGGTGGTGTGAGCGAAGCAAGCACGACAAAACAAACTTGGAAAAAATAAAATTCAATTTTTTAGAATGGTAAATCATCATAGTCAATTGTTTGAATATTCCTATTAGTTTTATTATCATTTCCAATTTTACTCATTACATTTTTTGCTCTTTCAAGTAAATGGTCGTATGTTAGTATTGTTAGGTTTACATAAGAAGAATTTAATATTCTATACGCTTCTCTTTTTTCATCGTCCCAACCATTTGATTTTCCAAAAACGAGCAAACATCTTGGCTTGATTATTCTTGTTTTTAACCTTTCAAATGTTTTTATATCGTTAACTTCTCGCTCGATTTCATACAAATAATTTTGACATTGAGTAATTGCCTTAATCAAATCAGTAGAAGGAATTAAGTTTTTGTGGTCTTTTGAATTCGCCCAAAAAGGCAAATCTGTTTTTTTGATTTCAACTATATCAACAAATCCGTCAAATGCTTGCACAAGAAAATCGGCTATATTATTTGTGTCAATTTTTCTTTCTTCTAAAATTTTCAAATATTCAGAACCTAAAATCCATTTGTTAGCGTTAAACCATTTTTGCCAAAATACTTCATTGTTATCATTATTCAATTCGGTTTCAAATTTTATTAATGCTTTTTCCTTTTTTATAGCGGTAATTGCAGTTTGAATATCGTCTGTAAAGAAGTTGTTTTCTAATAATGCTTTTGCTATTTCTTCATTGTTTTCTGCAACATTTTTAAATTTTAACAACAGTTTTCCTAAATCTTTGTCATCTTCGTCATAAGAAAAAAACTTGCGGGTATCTAATGAAAGTGGTTTATAATATTCTGCAATATATTCAATCAGAGCGTCAAGTTCATTGTTAGTTAATGTTAATTCGCTTTTAGGCTCTGCGGTTTCTAATTCCTTTGGATATTTATATCGCCCAAGTTTTAACGAAACTTCTATCGAATCAGAGTGCGGGACACCATAAATCCAAGCGTCAGCATAAACGCCTTTTTTTGTACTTAAACGCTTTGATTGTGTATGAAGTATGCCTTTTTTTGATTGTTTTATTTCGCTCATAATTTTAAGATTTTTCAATAATTTTCACTTCATCAAGTGACAAATCATAGAGTTCATAAACAATTTTATTTATTTTGTCTTCGCAGTACTCAATCCTTGATTTTATTTGTTCTATTTGGTTTGGCAAGGTTGCGGTTTGTAGTTCTTTGTTGAGTTGTAAAAGTTGGCTTGAAAGATTTGATATGGTTTCATAATCTTTTCTCTCATTGCTTTTACTGAAATCAATAACTCTTATTGGATATAAATTCAGAAATTGAGTTTTATATTCAAAAAATCCCCCTGCTTTGGGAACTGAAATTTGTTTATGAAAAAACTCTAACACTTTTGAATTTAGTATTCCCAACACATACAAATAGTGTTCTGCCCAATTTTTATTTAGGACTGTACTAAATACTTTTGTGTTACCCAAATAAAACTCTTCATCCAAATAAAATCTGTTGTTATCTGAAATTTCCGCGTTAACAATTTTAATTTGTTGAAATTTTGAATAAATCCTCTCACACCACAATTCATACCATAATTTTGAGGATTTATCAAAATAATCTCGACCTTTCAATAGAGGTTTTTTTTCGGTCAAGTAATTGTATGCTTTTGGATACTTGCTTTTAAATTCTTTTTCTTCAATAACTTTATTTGTGGTTGTGTTGTAAGGATAAATACAATAGGTTCCGCCCCATTTTGCCCGATACTTATTTATGTCTCTTCCTTTGAAAATCGGAAATATTATCTCTTTCTCTATATTGTATTCTTTTCTTATCGCTTCATCAATATAAAATACTTCGTCTTTTCCCGATTGTATTCCAACAAAAATATATTCTGTGATATCTTTCAATTGAATGCAATTGAGATTATTCTCAATTTTCTGCTTTAATTCAGTAATAGAATTGTTTGTAATCGTCCAACTATTTTCATCAAATGTATTCGCATTCAAAAAGTATTTGTTTGAATAATTATCAGAAAATTCATTGCATAGTGATTGTGTTACTATTTCGTGAGTTAATCCTTTTTGTGTGGGGAATAAAGTGATTTTTGTTTTTTCAACGGTACCGTTCTTAAAAAAGAAAATAAAAGGGAACACAGTAACACCGTTGAATACCTGAAAATCCCCAAAGTAAACTAACTCTTGTATAGATACATTTTTCGTTACGAATTTTCTTATTGATTTACCATAGTCTCTTTTCGTAAACATTGACGGAACTATAAATGAACTAACTCCATTATTATTTAGCAATTGTATAGATTTTTCAATAAAAGGAATATACAAGTCGTATTTACCATTTGCGCTTTGGTATTTTATTTCAAGATATGATTTAAATATTTGGTCTAATTGTTTAAATTCTACATATGGCGGGTTCCCAATCACACAATCAAATCCACCTTGTGCAAAGACTTCGGAAAATGCTTTTTGCCACGAAAATGGTTTTATTTTTCGTTCCTCGCCAAAATCAAGTTGGCTGTCGTAGTAGTCAAGGTCTATCAAAGAGTTTCCGCTTTTGATATTTTCGTCTAACGACGGTAAAATGCGGTCGTGAAAAAGTTTTGCCTGCGCTTCAATAGTTTCTTTGGTTTCACCTTCCATACATTTAAGCAACAACGAAAGTTTGGTTACTTCAACGGCATTGCTGTCCAAGTCCACGCCGAAAATGTTGTTTATCAAAATGCGTTTCTTCTCGGCGGTAGTCAGTTCACCTGTCGGTGTCAATGGACAATTTTTACTGCCTTTGCTTTGTTTGCCGTTTTGGCTGTAAAAATCTTTGTGCCAATTCAATAGATACTGATATGCGCCAATCAAAAAACTGCCACTGCCGCAGGCAGGGTCGCAAATTTTGATTTTTCCGACTTCTTTGGGCGTTTTATTTTCAATAAGTTTGCCGACCGTATTTTTTACAATGTAATCCACAATGTATTGCGGTGTGTAATATACTCCACCTGCCTTGCGGACTTCGGGCTTTTCTTCAATGGTGGCTCGTCCGCTTTTGGTAAGCGAAATAGTTTTTCCCAAAAACTGCTCGTAAGCGCTGCCCAAAATCTCCACACTCAGAACCGAAAATTCGTAAGGACAAAGAGGGTAGTATAACTCGGAAATAATGTTTTTGATAACCTTGTTGTCAATCGCAATTTTTTTGCTGATTTTATCCTTGCTAAAATCAAACAGTCCTGAATTGTACTTTTGGTCGGCAACCTGAAAGTTGCGCAGCAGATTGCGGTAGTAGTCTCCGCCTTTAATGGATGTCTGCAAATCTCCGTAGCGTTCAACGAGTCGGTCTTCGGCAATGCGCAGAAAAATAATACGGTCAATAGTGTGTTGCACCACAAAGTTGAGTTCGTCCTCGCCTATTTCGTTGCGCAACGCAATATTTTTGGCAAGTTCGATGCGCCATTTGTCTAACGATGCCAAAAAG
>Ga0209737_10001781_pt1 | contig 15219 bp, 11 predicted proteins | sample TergutCu122P3_FD_187284 | JGI IMG/M metagenome (GOLD analysis project Ga0209737, IMG submission 187284) | Cubitermes ugandensis P3 segment gut microbial communities from Kakamega Forest, Kenya - Cu122 P3 (SPAdes) (version 2) | ecosystem: Host-associated > Arthropoda: Insects > Digestive system...
ACACATTCTGACTGCAATACACACTCCACCTAACACCAAGTACACCAGAACCACTGATTGGCACAACTTCTAATTTGTACAGTTGTGATACGTATGCGACAGACCTGTGTATTTACCAACACTTTTATGGACTTTCCATTAGTCCAACACTTTATGCATATTATGGATTATTCATCAGAAACTGTATTAATGTTTGTTTTATCCAGAATTGGGCCCATTTTTTAGGAGCATATTTACTTGTATGAAAGAAAACTAGATCTGCTGTTGACTACCAATTATGTTAGTGTCATCAGTAAACCAATAAATCCTAAAAATGTCCTCCACTTGATACTTACTGCTGATAACTGTGGACTGCATCATCCAGAGTATGCTGATATACAGGGGAAGACACTGCAGAATGTAGCGCACACGTGTCAGAAGACCTTCCAGACCAACCACCACTAGACGAAACTGTGCACAAAAATATGCCACATATGAAGCGCATATAAAGAATTGAAACCCATTCAAGTGTACTCACAGTGAGAAAAAATCACCATGAGGACTGAGGCAGGAGTGCTACTGATGCACACGTTCGCATATCCGTCTGCAAGGAAATTCCTTAGGCAGCCACCTATACCACTGTACCAAAGCCTCCTGCAAATTGTCATTGGGTCTGTCTTGAAAAGACCGTAGATGTGAAAATTTCATGCAGGTAAGTCCATGGTGTATGCAGGATGTTTGAGCACCTCTCACAGCATGGCATTCAGTTGGTCAGGCCACATGCAAATGGACACTGTCCTAGAACAGGACAATTCCTTCGTTATATTTACTTACACACACACACACACACACTTCACAAGCAACCGAAAGCCATATTATGGCAATGCTCCGGCAACCTGCATACAGCTTGGAATTATCACCATGCAATTTCCACATCTCTGGACCGTTAAAAGAAAGCCCTTATAAGGCTGTACGTTCACAATGGATGATGGTGCACAGGAGGCTGTAGTGCAGTGGTTTAGGCAGCAACTCAAGGAATTCTTTGTAGATGGGTACACCAATTTGTGCATCAGTGGGACTCCAGTCTCAAGCCCTGTGGTGATTTTTTCTAATTGTTGCAATACTTTAATCCTATATGCATACTGGCAACAGGTTTCACTTCCATGGGCCTCATACATTTACATCTCGAACACCTATGTTAATTCCATATACCTTACTAAAGAAGTCAGAATCTTCTTTAATCATTTCTTTAAAAAAATCTTGGCCAGCAGTTGCAAAAAAAATGCAAATAATATTATAGTAAAGAACCACATGAAAGTCTGCTACATGATCAGGGCATAGAAGAAAGCATGAAAAATAATGCAGTGCAACCACAAATGACTGACTGAATTGAAGGGAATAAATAAACGTACTAGTGCTGCTACAAATACTTCTTCTTCTTCTTCTTCAATTGGCACTGCAACCTTTGTCGGTTTTGGCCTGCTCAACTATCGTTGAGTACTCTCAGCAGGAAGGTTTCTACAGAGTGCCGTTGCCAGCAGCACATACAATCCCCAACCTGGAGGACCAGTGATTAGAACGTTCCAACTCCTGCCACCAGGTGTCCCCCATGTCTGAAATGACGCGAGTGAGCCCCAGCAGCAGAAGGTGGAACTATGGGCAAGAAATTTCCGAGAATTTTGCCGAAAGTGGCGACTTCCATGTCACTTTTGGGTTCTTTTACATGCTGTAAATTTACGACTTGGGACCAACGGCTCTACTTCCCCTCCGAAGGAAGCCTTTGGCCGGGTTTGAACCCGCAAACTCGGGTACCAGAGGCCAGCACGCTTACCTCTAGACCACTGAAGCTGCTTGCTACAAATGCTACTTAACTGAATAGAACTAATGAGTGTACTACTACTATTACTGTGGGCCAGGATAGTGTAGTCAGTATAGCAACTCGCTATGGGCTGACAGTCCAGGGACAGCACCCCGATGCAGCAAGGTTTTTCTCACCTGTCCAGACTGGCCCTGGGGCCCACCCAGCCTCCACGACAGGTACCAGGTCATTGCCAGAATGCCAATCTTTTCCACCTTGTGGTGCCTAGCAGTTTGAGACGCACTTATTTGAGCCCATGCAATAAGGCAAGTCTTCATCAAACAGGCACGTAATAAATTGAGTCAATGTATGATTATATGAACTATCACCAGCACCGGCTAGGAAGTTGGTATTGCACCAGTCAGTGCCAGAGTTACACAGGATGGTACACTTAACATATCCTTGAACCTTGATACATAAAGTATTGGTTTATCTGTAGCTACCTAACAAGACTGCTGTGTTATCACCACTGCAGTCTATGCCAGGCTGCAGGTGCTCAATCACTTTTGTTAGATGCACAGATACTTTGCTTTTTCTTGCCACACGTAAAACTAGAGGGTGTAAAGTGCTTTGGTCTTTACTGCCATAGACGCAACAGATATGAGTGTCTTTTGTTCATTACACACCACAGCAAACACGATGTAGTACATGAATGTTGTTGGGAACAGGAACAGCAGAATTGTAAATGCCAGGGTTCCCACAAACAGTTGGTCTGGTGAATACTGGCATGAATCAACACGTCCTCGCAGGGGGTTGTGTTTCCGTCCCAGGAACAACCGCCACAGGGCTACTAATCCTGATACTTGCAAGCTGTACAATCTGTAATTGTTAGAGTGAAACCCCCATTTCAGCTTTGACATGTGGAAAATACTTACATAAAGCTTAAGACTACTGTCTTATAGAATGTGTTGCCATGTACTCTGGGAGAAATTTATCAACATTTTTTAGGTATGTGCTATCTCCATTTCAAGGCAGAAGAATATAAGAAGAGTAATTACTATCGACCCTGAAGATGTAAGCAGCACATTACTTCAAAAGTTTACACTAGATATAGTGTGACGTATCAGACGACAGTATTCTTCGTTCAGTGTCATGACAGCCTCAAATATCAAAATTTCTGTACCTTAAACTCAGAGAAATCTTAGACAAGGACAGATAACAATGAAAAATAAACACTCCATTATTAACTATCCTTATGAGCTTTAGTCTGACACATATGAACACTTAAAAACAGATTTGAATTTTGCAGACTTCCCTATGATACAGAGCTCCAGCTTTGAAGTGCCATATGTTGCAGCAATGCTGTTTCTGTTCTTATTTCTCCTTGGTGCTGTAAGCTTTACCTTTGACATACAAATTCTGTTCCAGCAATAAGGCACAGTACAGTGTAGTCTTGTCTGCATAAACAGTGTTTAACACTCCTCTCAGACAGTGAACAGCTACACTCCACTCCCACTTGTAACAGACTCTGGGCCAACAATGTAATCCAGTGGAAAAAATTATACATTCTAGCATATTTGCAAATAATGATTCATTATTGAAGCACACTGCAGCAAATAGGAGAAGTGTTTTAAATTACTTAACAGCAGAATGATAATAAATATGTGCTGCAAACCTCTGAAACCAGTCTAGTAATTTACATAATTTCTCTGGAAGGTGACAGTCCCTTTCACACTAGGCTTTTAGGTTAAAGAAGCCAAATACCAAAATCTAATGTACAGAATGACAGCTTTTAATCTCACTGTGCTATGACAATTATGTGTACCCAGTTTTGACGCAGCTCAAACTATTTACATTGACACAACAAATGTTGGAAGATTTGGGTCCACAGTATGTGTAGGGTGAAAAATCTGGGAATACAAAAAGAAATTCAAGGTCTATTTAATATAAGAAAAACATTCAGCATATATATTACTTCACAAATTAACCAGAACAGACTAAGAGAATTCCTGATGTATCTGCTGAAGAAGCTAAACTGACAAACCTGGCAGCATACACATAGATGCAGTAGACGTGAAAGCTGACTAATGCAAGAAGATCTGCAAGGATGGATGCTTGGAATGTAAGTCCAAGACGCCCAAGGCAAAGAAATATATGGAACATTACCTCTAGTAGAGGTTTGGTGACCACTGCAAACAAAACACAAAAAGTTCATTAAGTATGAAGCAAATATACAGACCGTATCATACTTTAAAATTCTTAGATGGGCAAGAAGCATTGTCTCTCCCTGTGAAGCAGAACAAAGGTCTCAGACACATTTCAAAATTATGCTTATCCACTCATAATCATCATCATTATCCATCAAAAGTTAGGCCTTGATAGACCAGTTTCAGCATCATCTAATAACCTCTTCCAAGATCTTCAAAGACGTCTTGGTCCATTTGATCTATAATTGAGCATTATTTTTGGCATCCTGTTGTTGTTCATTCTTGTTACATGTCATAGCCAATTTGATCTGTATCTGTATCTCATAATGGGGAAATTAAATGCAACTGGCAGCAAATATAATAAAACAATGTAATATGGCAAAATTCCTTTAATCTGTGATCTGATAATCCAGCACTTGAGGAGAGCACTCCCAACACTTCTTACCACAAAAAAGCTTCATCAATGAAACAGGTAGATCTCAGGGACATATTCAAAAAGGTCTGCATCCCCTGGTATCCCCTGACCCCTTGTCTCCTATTACATCAACTTATTCAGCTAGGAAGACTCCACAAAACACAGAAGAGAACCCTGATGACCCTCAACCGGCATATGAAGAGGATATGCAAATGCAGTACTCCTCTGATTACTTGTTCAGCCCAAGTATAGGAGCAGTAACAAAAAAACACCTCTAAGAACTTAGGTCAGCATAGGTACCAATTGAAAATCCAGCACTTGTACAGTCCCATGCTTGTTGGATTAACAAATTTTAGTGTAGTTTTATTCCCTAAGCTTAATACTTGATACAGAAGTTTTAAATATTTCCTCCAAAAATATCTGTATGAAACATGCTACATGGAGACCAGAAGTAACTGGTTTCTGATAAGTAGATACTTTATACTGTTGGAACTTGTGGTGGTAGCACAGAGTTGGACACCTAGTCATCAGTTTTGGTGCTACCAAACCACCAGCACACCCTGAAGAAGGGGACAGAGTTAGTTTCCGAAACATCATTACACCTTCACATCCTGATGCGGCTGTCTGCCTAAAAAAATTACATTGAATTCTGTCACTGCGAAAGCTTCAAGACTTATATCACAATTATATTTAGCGGTATTCTAATGCTGTTGTTTTGAGTTCTAACAGTAATGTGAGGATTTCGGTGCTTTTATATCTCAGACTATGTTGTTGGGTGAGTGGTTCCTGTGCCTGACTCTTGGGAATGAAGGCAAGACGTTCCTTTGAAAAGGTGGGAACCACTCGCCCAACAATGCATCACATCCCAGAAGACTGGAATCCTCCAGGTAAGGAATGTTGCTGCATCATCACCATCACTATTTCCTTTACAAGAAAACTTATTCTTAGGTATCCCTTATGCCACCAACTGTGGCATGAATTTCTAAATGATGTTTTCTTTCTGGTGAAATCATGAATATTGGCACATCCACTTAGTGAAATGTGCACACAGTTAAATCAGGTCAGTTTGTTGCTTGGCTCTGTGTCAAGTAAATCACCTTGTAACTTTGTAGTACACTTTTATCATGCCTTCATTATTGTTAATAAAATAACCAACACAGAACACAAATACACAAAATGCATACAATATTACAATCCACCTATAACTGATACTCAACAATGTACACAGACATACAGTACAGTGTCGATTATCCAAACTAATTGAGACCAAGGCAGTTCAGTTAATCAGACTGTTCAGATAATCAAACATGCATGACAATATTATAACACATTTATGTAAAAAATAAACAACAAACACAAGTTATTATATGGTAGAAACAAGAAATGTATACATGGGAAAGTTCATTTTTTAAAACAGTCTTGAATTTCTCTTTGAATCAAGTGTGATCATCTTTTTTTGCAGCTAGAACTCTCATCTTTTTTAATAACAACACCTCAGCAGAACTGCACTGTTGTGAGGCCAGAAAATAGCTAAAGTTGACATTCGATTGTGAATCTCCCTAACGCCTTAAATGGATTAGTGATATTTCAGTATAGTAACCAGTAACTAGAAAGTACACGTTAACTTTCTTTTACCGGTGGTGGTTCGGATGATTGACAGTTTGGATTACTGACGTTCAGATAATCAACAATCTACTGCACACACAAACACGACATTATGCAGTGTGGTGTTCACACTCCGTACTGTGTGAACTACATATATTGCTAATAAACAGCAATATGTCAAAACCCACCAACACAAAAATTTTCAGGAGACATTAACAGACAAACATTTCAACATGTTACATTTTTATGTAAATAAAAGGACAATAAATTTTTCTGTGGACACAACATTTTGACAGAAGGTGTGTTTGTAACCCAACTATCTAGTAATGCAGAAATCTCAGTTTGAAGAATTGTGTGGGTTACAACAAATTGCCATTTCATAAACAAAACATACACACACACACACACTATTCAAACTCCACACTGTAACATCATCATATTATATCTGTATACATCAGCATATTCCTTTATTCTATCAAAAATTTAACGCCTTCACACTAGTTCAACTTTGCCTTCTCATGTTCTGTGCAGATGCTTGTACCTATTGTTTTGATTTTACTTATTCCGTCTAAACTCAATCTGCAGGATATTGCTCAAACTATCACTTCTTCATACACTGAGTAATGAAAAATATTTCTTAACATGTTGTGCACAGAGCAATAAATCTTTATATTCCATAAACTGTGCAGTATTTCTTGCATGGATGTATTGTTAGCTTCTCAAGAAGTACTCTGCTTTATGCAGTTAGTGTGTGTGCGGGTGCACACGCGCGCAGGCATGCACACGCATGCAGTCATATGCATAGTCTTGTTATGGTAGTTGGCATGATTATGCAGTACAGTGTCTATGTGCAACATTTCTGATGGTCACTTCCTAACAGCAAATATGCAGGTATATCACCATTTATATGTGCAGGTTACCATAGGAGCAAAGGACTACTGGTTGATTCTTGCTGAAGTTGCACAAAAAGGGCCGTTCCTGAGCATGTGTGATCTTCCCACATAAGATTACGAACTTAACAGGTGGGAATGGAAGGAGATCACAAACGACAACATTTTTTTGCCAAAAAAAAAACCATTGTGATTTGAGAACCAATGATGGATGTCATCCCACGAATTATTTCTGTGCTATTTTATAAGTTTTCTTTGTTTATTGCATTATTTCTTTGGTCATTTGATTCATTCAAATCTGGCTAACTCACAGCCGACTAGACCCTCCATGAGTATGTATGACATAGCAAAATGACTGGAACCTCCTCCGTTCAGGTAAGAATGACTGTCCTCGCATCCATGATTACAAATAACTCACAGCAGGTGTACATAATGAAACACTGTATACAGCAGCAATGAGATCCAGCTCCACAGCTGCTACAAACTGACCCAAAATATAAGGGCACAACACTTTGTCAGTAAGGTATAAGAAAGGAAAGTAGGCTAAAAATTTATACTAAGTATCAGGTAGTACCTAGAAATGTCCACCACAGATTGATGTGATAGAGGAAGAACTGTCCCAACATATTATTAAAAGCATAATTAAGTTTCAAACCAGCTGGAATACCCATCAACCACTGCAGTAACTCTTGGAGAGTCCTTACCACCACCTGCAAGAAATTAACATTTAACATTAAACAAATCTGGGACCTTACAAAATACTAATTTGGTGCAATCACTTTCAAACCAAACTTAACAGTAGGCCGAGTAAGCTCAGCCACTAACAAAGAAAGAAATGGCAAAAAATAAAGTGGGAAACTGACATGTTCTGAGTTGCTAATGTATGATATCATGGCATTCTGATACACTTACCCTCAAAGTTGTCTCCTAACATTGAAAATGTTAAATAGCTATCAAAAACACGATTTCATATTTTCCAATATCATCTACAGATCTGTACTCTAAGGAAAAGGGGCTGTTACTTTTTATCTGTGCATAATAGAAGTTCATGAAGGTGAAACCTCCAATTGAAGTCTTCTGAACAATTCAAATCTCCTGGGAAGTGACACACTGTCATTAGGCCACTAGTTCCAGACATTTCAAGGGACTGTACTGCCTTCATCTTCGAGGTCTTACTGTCCAAGGAGATTGACTCCATGAATCAAATGACCCTGAAAATGAGGGCACCATGATCTTTTGAAATACTGGCAAGTATTTACAAATCAACATGGCATAAAATGCCAGAAGACTTCAGTCTTTAGTAGCACCTATCAGAACTTCAAAATGCATAGTGACCACCCTCTTCAGGAATGGCATGTACTGTGGGTACAGCTGTGCAACAGATGGATTTGCCCTGTTCTGCTGAAACCAAACATTCTCCACTACACAGCTAGACTTCAGGAACTCTCAATCATTTTTCAGTACCCTTCTTCATTTACAGCTGCTGCAGTTCTACTGACGTCTTGAAAAAATTAAGCCCAATAATTCTACAATTTGAAACCACACACCACACAATAATGCAATGTGAATACACAAGTCATTTACAGGCCTCTCTGGTATGTTCTATGGACCACAATCTACAATTTTCTGATATAACCATTACACAGAAAGTGTTTCATCACTTATTATAAGATAGGATATGAGATCATTGTTGTTTTCAATAAATTGGAATAAACAGCTTTTCAGTTGGACACAGCGTACATTAACTAACTTGAAAGTTCTACTCGTACCAGAAAAACAGTTTAAGGGGAAGAAAAGCTGTTATTAAGGGAATTTTCAGCAGCCAATCCAATCAGTGGAACCAAGAAATTACAATGTTCAGTACATAAGATCCCTTAGGTTATAAACATCAAATGGGGCATCATAACAAAGTAAGAAGTAGCTAGTTTATTCCAATGAAGTACTATATTCAGCATAATCTTTGAGCACATTGATGCATCAGTCCAATCTTAGCAGGAGTCTAAAATTGTGTGGTAGAATTTGTCCTTCTGCACTTGCAACTGTGTATGAACAGCCATTTCTACTTCCTCATCAATATGGAACTGGCAATGTCCAATGTGCTGCTCTGTTTTCAAAAACCAGTTCCTCCAATCATGCTGTGTTCACATTACTTTATGTGCCAGGCCAACCAGTGCCATCATCATCATGGACGTGTGACAGTAGTCTAACATGGTGCACTCATGTTAGACCATCAACACACATCTATTAATTGGCAATGAATTTCAATAGAGGAAACTTTTCACACAAACAAACAATATCACACTACAAATGTCTTTACAGAGCCAAGTTTCCAAAGTCATGGCCACTGCACATCAACTTATGCTCTGAACAGCACCTGACTGACTAACTCTTGTTCAATCAGTTGCATTATACCCCTACTACAAGTGCTACCTCCTAACAAAAAATAAAATGTTTGATTAACATGGAAATTAGAGGCTAGGGAACCTTACTACTTGAACATACCTTGCACACACCCTCCTGGTGGTCAAGAATGACATTTTACTAGCAAAACATTTCTGCCTCACCAGAGTCTACCTAATGCAGTGTGACATATGAATTGAATGACAGTACTGGATTTGTTATGCATCTTTAGTATTTTTTATGGTGGTTATGACATGTGCTGTCTATACAGGAAAACTCAAACAAAGTTATAATTACCTTCTTTCACCACCATGCTCCATTCAAACCATTTTGAACAGGAAATGCATTAAAATATTTACCTCTATGGTAAGTAAAAATTTTGAGTTAGTTTCAGGGATATACCAAACTCAATGTTACACAAAACTTCCCTCCTAAATGAATCACAAACTATCCTGAAATCAATATGTAGCTGATGTACTGCTGCAGTATATTCATTTTTTATCAGTCATAACTTCAAAAAGAAGGAAATTACTTTTCCAGCCCTCTCTGATTTAGCTTTCACAGCTGAAAATTAGGTCATTATAAGGGGACAACTTCTCCAAAAACATGTGAACTGTGTAAATTCTGGATCATTGCAATAGACATTCTTGTTTATGCCTTCACTGTGTTCCTGGCAAAGCAGGTGTAAATCAAATATGATATTCCCATAAGAAACAATGGAACAGGTATGGGTGAGAGAAAATCACACCAGTGACTGCCTCTTCATATACAGTGTATATAAGAATACTTACATTATTCTTGTGTTACTGATAACAATAGAGAAATTAACAATGTAGCATTCATTTTGATCCTCGATCCATCCATTCAACATCGTTTATGTTCACTGCAAAGTCCAACTTCCTGAATTATAAATTCTTATAACGCTCACTTTAGTTCCTAACTTAGCACTTTCGTCAATTTTTCCAGCATAACCATGTGCCATAAATACTGTACCCTTTCCCAAGATAATATATTACATCTAAATGCTCTTTAAGACCGATTTCCTCTCACCATTTTTTCACTTGCGTTGCTCCAAAGCATGTGGATTGACACTTCTAACTCAGTTTGATCCTGTTAAATACACGCAAGTAAACACACCACAGGTCACTGTTAACTAAACAATGAGGGAACAGTGACCATGACAGATACCAGTAACCACAGTTCTCCCCCAGCCTTGTTCTATGGAATGAGTTTTGTAAACACTCAGCGGCAATCAAGTGTGTAACCAGTCCACAGCATTAAACCACATATGAAGAGGACAAGAGCTGGCAAGGGGCATTATGGCATAAAAGTATAAAACAAACATGCATAAAACAAAGATAGCCTTCATTCCAACACACTCACACATTATGACCCATTCCCTGTACACAATATTAACAAGCCCTATCATAATTTCTCTTTTTTTAATGTAAAATGTGGAAAAATGTATTTGAAATTTGTACAATGGAAGAACTGTCAGAATAGTAATGGAGACATCAATTTTTGTTGAAGACAACTGTGCATACCTCTCCAGAATCAAGTAGTAACTGTGAAGGTGATGATGTAACTGCAGTAATCCAATATAGCAGAAGCATCCCACTACACACATCAACAATGATGGCAACAATGTAATTTCCAACTTTCACTGACAGACTTTTCTTACTACAGCATGACTGCAGAATCCAGATCAGACTTTGAAGAAAAATTTGCAGATGTGATCCGAGTGTTGTGTACTTTAAGACAGGATGCATGGCAGTGATGCAACTCAGTAAAATATTTATTAAATATAACAATAACTTAATTATACGCTGTGAAACCAAAACTTTTGACATTAACGAACTAAATGTATGGGCACCACAGTCACTGAATGATACTTCGGAGTTAAGTTTGCTAGCCAGCATCATGAAATGATTTCCATACACTGTGCCATCATGTTGCAAACTTTGATGTAAGAATTCTGATTCAATAAACTTCCGATGATCATATACAATGCAGACTATGCGACATGGTTTGCACATATCTACAACATTTCCACAGTTTAGTATTTCACGCAAAACGAATTCGCATTCACATAAACCCAAAAGCACCCAGTCCGACTTCTTACCAAGGGAAATACTTGGCAAACCTTCTCCACAATAATACCCAATAATATTGCATTGTTCCTCTCCATAATTTCTGCTCAGTCTATCAGTTACCCCAAAAATAAAGTAGGACTTAACACATTCTTCCTTAGTTTCGTGCACAACCCCACACAAGATTCCCGGTTTCTCATTATATAGAGCACACGGAACAAATATTAGCAATGTTTCCATTATACTATAATCTGCTGCAACACTGATTTTGTGATACGCAACGATTCACGTGAAAAATTTCGGTAACTCCTGCACTTAAATATACCACTCCTTCCCTTCGCTTGCAGCCACAAATCATATATACGGTTGGTGTGTCCTAGGGAGATGGAACAGAAGCGCCACACGCGGCAGAACTGCGTTAATACCGTCTCGAGATAGGAGCACCACGTACAAAAACCGAAAGTAATCTGTGATCCGAAAGGAGGGTCAAGTCGTTGTGGTATGCAGCAACCATAGATCATAGATCATCAACGATCGACGCTTGTGTTGTGATTTGTGTTGCTGCAGGTTGTCAATAAGTTAGGGGTTAGTTTTGTAATAAAAGGGAGCTGAGGAGTATTCTGAATTGCAGTTGCATAATTGGAGTAAACTTCTGCGATACAATAACGCTTTATCGGACTACTTTTCGTTCTAGTCAAATTGTTTACCTGACCAGTTTTGAGGGTTATGTTTGTAAATTGGCTTACGTTTATGTCTCTGCAGTGAAACCATGGGACGAAGAAAAAGTAAACGGAAGCCACCGCCAAAGAGGAAGGCAATTGAACCTTTAGATCTCCAGTTCAACTGCCCGTTTTGCAACCACGAGAAATCGTGTGAAGTAAAAATGTAAACATGACATTAATTGCATACTGTTTTGTTTGTGTGACTGATGTGATTGTATGATTGCGCGATGCATATGTAAAATACAAAAATGCTCTTCATTACAGGGATAAAGGACGCAACACAGCCAAAATAACTTGTCGAGTCTGTCTTGAGGATTACCAAGCAACTATAAACTTTTTGTCAGAGGCAGTTGATGTTTATAACGATTGGATTGATGCCTGTGAGAATGCTAATTGAATTTTTTGTATGATTACATGCTGTGACACTACCTGCTGTAATACGACTGTTGTAAGTGTGAAGATTGTGAAATTCTGTACAGATTTGAACTGTATAGGTAGATTTCGAATAAATTCATGCATTGAGCATATTGCCTGTTCTGTGTAATGCATGCTTTGCGTTCATTATTTACTGACAGTTGAATCCGAAAGTTATCACGTTTGAAACTAGCTTGATTTTCCCATTATACAAATAAACTAAAAAGTATGAATATATTTCACACTTACAGGGGTTTTTGGAGGATGTACATAGTCACTATGAGTATTGATTACATAGTACAGTTACGTTTTAGCATTCTTAATGAGCAGGCAACAATGTAAAATTAAACTGCTTTAATTTGAGCACATCTTCTCATGTGGGTACATAGAGGGTGTCTGGCGGAACACAGAACCTGCTCATAGCTGCACTGCTGCATAGTAACCAATGACATCACTTGCTGTGCAGTGCCAGGTGTGTTGTGTGAATGCATGCCGTAGGGTGGATGACATCAGCTGCTCCACAGTGAGCAGTAACAGCCCCTGCTTTTCTGTATCCAGTTCCACATAAAAAATCTCTGTATTTAAAACATAATGCTGTATGCATGAAATTTGATGACAAATTTATCATAAATATCCGATTCCATTTTAACATTGACATTATTGTTTCATCTATAAATTTAGCATCAGAACAAAATATGAACTTTCATATGCTAGGAATGGCTGCTTCTTACTGGTTGAATGCAGCTAAAATGCCTTTAAGCATTAGATTGTATTCTCAAAACAGGAAAAGCGATAAAACTGTAAGGTTACTGACTCCTTACCACGCTATACTGCTTATGTGTGTGTTCAAATATTACTAGTAAATGTAAAAACATAAACTGAATGGCATTGAGCCCACCTCTTATTGAACTAATGTCACTACCTGATAACTGTCACCTTCTGTTTGTAACCCCACACAGCAGAGTCCTTTTCAAAACCCTAGTATCCAGTTGACCAATGAAGATGTATCCTGTGTTCTGTAAAACCCAAAAGTTAATTATGGAATTCACAAGACCCATATCTTGAGCCAGATCACTCTCCACTCCTTTCCTCACTCTTCATTTAATATTATGCACCCATTTGTACCATGTTCTTGTCAGCAGTCCCTTCCATTCAGGTTTTGCTACCAAAACTTTGTACATGCAACTTGTCTCCCCATGTGTGCTATATGCCTAACCCATTTCTTTCTTGACTTGATCATTCTAGTACATGATTAAAGTATAAATCATGAAGCTGATCATTGTGCTTTTTCCTTCAGCCTTCTGTTAATTTCTCTTAAGGCCAAGTATTCTCACCATTCCTATTCTCAGACACGCGCTATGCTGATATCGGAAAATACATCGTGCATATTAGTAATATAATTCCAGCTAAATGCATTTACAGTACAGGAGGAAGGCAAACACATGCTGTATGCACTGTTTATACAGTACTGAGCAATTACAGTCCATCACCACTATATGTCACTACTTCTTGATATAGAATATTTTTCACATTTCTGTTTCTACTATGGATTGCAAGAGACCAAGCTACATCACATATCATTAGCCTAATTTCATCTTAATTTATGTTTTATACATGATTCATGTGGCACCTCCCTGAATCCATAATGGATTGAAATATGTTGGAGGCATAATGTTTTAAATAAAAAGTTGTATATTGAAATATTCGTAGTTTGTTGGATATTGCATTATAGAATTGTCAACTAATGCATAGAAGTGAATAATAATATTAAATGTAGGAGTATATACCGTGATATAGTACATTGTATATTTGTTGACTGTATGTGCCTTATTTGGAATTATATGAATACTGCACAGAAATTGAATAATATTAAGACAGTGTGCACACTTTGCCTGACATAATGAAACATGACTGTGAAAGCAGTGCATGGCATTGAAACTGCCAAGAAAGTGTATTAACCCCTTGATTGCCACATCCAGGGCATCATGGGGCTATGGCAGACTGTAGCATATTGCATCACCCATGATAGCCAAATCTGTAACTTAACATAGGACCACAACATGAACATTGGAAGTGACTGTAAATTTCATGTAATTTTAATCAGTTGGAGTGCAAAGTATACAAAATGTAAGTCACACACATTTAACTTAATGGAAACATACCAATATTTCTCTTTTATGTAGTATGTGCATTTCAATAGGGTCCTAAATGTAAAACATTTCTACAGCCTTGTATGAGCCCTTTAAAGAGCACAGTGGTAATTATATGCACCACCTCCTTAACATAAGAGACTGTATTTTGCCACACACACATACACACACACTTTTTGTTTCATATGGTTCTTGCACAGCTTTCCCTAAACAGAATTAACCAGTTGGTCTTTCTAATGGGGAAAGACTTGTGTTCTCTGAAAAGTATGAACTGGTATTACAGTGTAATTTAGATGAATTTCAATCATCGAAGGGTTATTTCTTAAAAGATCCTCTGTATGTGTGTGACTTGTTCTGATATTCAGGAAATTACACTGAAATCATGTCATTGTCAACCTGAAGACTGCCAGTGCTGTAATTGAGGTCAAGTCCTGATTTGTGGGTAAAGTTTTCCGTGTCCACACCATGAAGGATACAGGGGCAGTAGAGGTATAGCTCCATTCATTCTTAGCCTCAGCACTAGATGGAGATGAGGGGTTAACTTCATGC
>Ga0209737_10001782_pt1 | contig 15213 bp, 19 predicted proteins | sample TergutCu122P3_FD_187284 | JGI IMG/M metagenome (GOLD analysis project Ga0209737, IMG submission 187284) | Cubitermes ugandensis P3 segment gut microbial communities from Kakamega Forest, Kenya - Cu122 P3 (SPAdes) (version 2) | ecosystem: Host-associated > Arthropoda: Insects > Digestive system...
CCCTCCAAGCCGCCATACGTCGAGACATATTGATAGTCCCCGCCCATCGGGGAGGCTGTTACGACCCCATCGGCACCCATGGTGCCGCAGTTGCCCAAGCATACGGCTGCGGATGCCGAGGCGGCGAAGCAGAGAGCGAGCGCGGCCGCCACGGCGTTATGGATCACTTTTTTCATTGTTGTGGCCCCCTTCGTTGGTTTGGATGGTGATGCTCCAAACCCCGCAAATAATGTGCCATAATCCTAACGCATTGATCTATATGGATATTGCGGCGGTGGTGTTCGAGAGGTGTAAATGTTTTCGACACTGCTGTGCTTCGTCGCCTATTCGGAGCGCTGGTCAGCGTCGCTTTGGCGGCAAGAAAATGGCAGGCGTTATCGCGCCATCCTCCAATTGAGGATGGATTGGTGGTGCAGGGCCAGAGGACTCCTCACGGATTTCCTTTTTCCAATGGATTAAGCGGTAGATTCAGCAAAAACGAAACGTGCATGGCGAAGTTTTTATCCTCGGACTACCAACCAGAGGAGTGCGTCATGCACGCCACCCGTCGTCGGACGCTGTTATGCGAATATCATGGGCGTCTATTGGCGCTGAGCCACTTGGCTCGCGCCTGGCTCCTACAACTGAGCGCTGCCTGCCGCGCTATCCGGTATAGAGCGGGTACAGCGTTCCTTCCTCGCGCTCGATGCGGCTGGCCAGCACCTTGCCGATGCCGGCCAGATCCTGGGCAAAGGCCGCGGCCAGCTCGGGGTGCGCGGCGAGTCCCTCGTACTTGATGAAAAAGCTGATCACCGCCTTGCCGATGCCGTCCATTTCGTGCCGGAAGGCGTGGATCAGCGAGTGGCTCGACGGATCGTCGGCGAACAGGTGCTCCAGATAGACGTAGAGGCGGATATTCTCGGTCAGCAGATGGCCTTGCAAGGCCGTGCGGAAGGCTTCCAGCTTTTCCGCCGCCGCCCTGACATCGCCCCGCGCGGCGGCTTCGCTGGTTTCGCCGAACAAGCCGAGCAGCACGCGATGGTCGTCGGTCAATTTGGCGATGAGTTCCGGGTGAAAACGGATATTGGTGCCCGGCGCGACCGCTCCCTCGCGGACGGCGACCGGCGGCGTCTCGGTGACCGGCGCCTCGCGTTGGCCGAAGAGTAGATTGAACAAGCGTTTGAACATGGCAGCACCCCCGCGCGCAAGAATTGTGATCGCACGCTATCCCTGCTTTTCTGCCATGGCTTTAACACGCATCAAAGCGCTTCTTGCAAACGGCGCGCCGATCAGCCCCGTACAATGACGCCATGTCCGCCATCTCGCCTCCCAACGCCTTGCCCGTCCGCCTGCTCGGCATTGATCCCGGCCTCAGGGTGACGGGTTTTGGCGTTATCGAAAAGCACGGCGGGCAGTTGCGCTATATCGCCAGCGGCTGCATCAAGTCGAATGACAAGGAAGGGCTGCCTGAGCGCATCGCCACGCTGTTTTCCGGCATTGGCGAAGTAATCGCCGCCTACCGGCCGGATCAGGCGGCGGTGGAAAAGGTGTTCGTCAATGTCAATCCGCAATCGACGCTGCTGCTCGGTCAGGCGCGCGGCGCGGCGATCAGCGCCCTGGTGCATGGCGGCTTGCCGGTGGCCGAATATACCGCGCTGCAAGTCAAGCAGGCGGTGGTTGGCCAGGGCAAGGCGGCCAAGGAGCAGGTGCAGGCGATGGTGGTGCGCCTGCTTGGCCTCTCCGGCATGCCGTCGGCCGATGCCGCCGACGCGCTAGCCTGCGCCATTTGCCATGCCCACGGCGGGCAGGGCCTGGGCGGACTCTCGACGGCGGGGTATCGCATTCGCGGCGGCCGGCTGATAGGATGAGCGGCTGTTTGAACATACAGTATCCGGATCGCCCATGATAGGCAGACTCAGCGGCCTCATCGCCGAAAAAAACCCGCCGCATATCCTGCTCGACGTCGGCGGCGTCGGCTACGAGCTGGACGTTCCGATGAGCACCTTCTACCACCTGCCGGGCGCGGGCGAGCGGACGACGCTCCTGACCCACTTCGCGGTGCGCGAGGATGGTCATTTTCTCTACGGTTTTTTGAGCGAGGCGGAGCGCTTCGCCTTTCGCCTGTTGCTGAAAATTTCCGGCATCGGCGCGCGCACCGCGCTGTCGGTGCTCTCCGGCCTGTCGGTCGACGATCTGGCGGCGGCCGTCGCCCGCCAGGAAATCGGGCGTCTGGTCAAAATTCCCGGCATTGGCAAGAAAACCGCCGAACGTCTCTTGCTCGAATTGAAAGGCAAGCTGGCCGAGGCGGGCGGCGCGGCGCCCGGCGTCGTTGCCAACGCGGCTCGCGACGACATACTCAATGCCCTGTTGGCCCTTGGCTATAACGACAAGGAGGCCAATGCGGCATTGAAGCAACTGCCAGCGGATGTCGCCACCGCCGACGGCATCCGTCAGGCGCTCAAGCTCTTGTCCAAAGTCTGATGCTGGCCGAACTCGACCCCAAGCGCCTGGCGCAAATCGCGCTGGTGGTGCTGCTCATCATCGGCTGCGTTGCCGTGGTGCTGCCTTTTGTCGGCGCCGTTTTGTTCGCCTTCGTGATCTGGATCTGTTCCTGGAGGGTGTACCGCGACCGGCTCTTGCCGCGCCTCTTGGGCCGCCGCGCGCTCGGCGCGTCGCTGATGGTGCTGCTCTTGACCCTGATTCTGATTCTGCCGACCCTCATTCTGGCGAGTTCGCTCGCGAGCGGCGCGGATAGCGCGATTGCCTTCATCAAGTCCCATATCGAAAGCGGCCTGCCCGCGACGCCGCCGGCCTGGCTCGCCGGGCTGCCTGTGCTGGGCAACGATATTGATCGCGTCTGGCAGCAAATGGCGGGCGACCGCGAGGCGCTCAATGCCGCCCTCCGGCAATTGATCGCCCCGGCGCGCAGCCTGGTTCTCGCCGCCGCCGGCATTGCCGCCAATGGCCTATTGCAAATGCTGCTGGTGCTTTTCGTCGCCTTCTTTTTGTATCGGGACGGCGAGAGACTGGGCCAGGTGCTGGCCGTCGCCGCCAACAAACTGGGCGGCGAACTGGGGGCCGGCATGTTGGCCCGGGCGCGCGAAACCGTGATCGGCGTCATGCTCGGTCTGGTCGGCACCGCCGCCGCTCAAGGCGCGGTGGCGATTCTGGGCTTTGTCATTGCCGGCGTTCCGGGGGCGATGGTGCTTGGCTTCGCCACCTTCTTTTTGTCCATCATGCCGGCCGTCGGCCCGACCCTGGTCTGGGCCGGAGCCGCCCTCTGGCTGTACGGCGAGGGGCAGACCGCCTGGGCGATTTTCATGGTGTTGTATGGCGTGTTTGCCATCAGCAGTATCGACAATCTGATCAAGCCCATCGTGATGGCCCGGGGCGCGGGCCTATCGACCCTGCTGGTCGCTCTCGGCGTGCTGGGCGGCGTGCTGGTGTTCGGCTTTATCGGCATTTTCCTCGGCCCGGTGCTGCTGGCCCTCGGACAGATGCTTTTTACCCGCTGGATAGACCAGGAGAGCGGCGCATGATCGAAACCGACCCCCTTTCCGCGAGCGCGCCGGCGGGCGTGCCAACCGAGCGCCTGATCGCGCCCTTTAGCAAATCGGCGCAGGAGGAAGCGCTGGAACGCGCGCTGCGCCCCAAGCGGCTGACCGATTACACCGGCCAGCAAAAAATCCGCGAGCAACTCGAAATCTTCATCCAGGCGGCGCGCAAACGCGGCGAAGCGCTCGATCACGTGCTGCTCTTCGGCCCGCCGGGCCTGGGCAAGACCACGCTGGCCCACATCGTCGCTGCCGAAATGGGCGTCAATCTGCGCCAGACCTCCGGCCCGGTGCTGGAGCGCGCCGGCGATCTGGCGGCCATCCTGACCAATCTCGAAGCGCACGATGTGCTCTTCATCGACGAAATCCACCGCTTGAGCCCGGTGGTCGAAGAAATCCTCTATCCGGCCCTCGAAGATTTCCAGATCGACATCATGATTGGCGAAGGCCCGGCCGCGCGCTCGGTCAAGCTCGATCTGCCGCCCTTCACCCTGGTCGGCGCGACCACCCGGGCCGGCATGCTGACCAACCCGCTGCGCGACCGCTTCGGCATCGTCGCCCGCCTGGAGTTCTACACCGCCGAAGAACTCCAGAGCATCGTGCTGCGCTCGGCGGCGCTATTGAATGCCCCCATCGACCCGGCAGGCGCGCTGGAAATCGCCCGCCGCTCGCGCGGCACGCCGCGCATCGCCAACCGCCTGTTGCGCCGCGTGCGCGACTACGCCGAAGTCAAGGCCGACGGCAATATCAGCCGGGCGGTGGCCGACCGCGCGCTTTCCATGCTCGACGTCGATTCGGCCGGCCTCGATCTGATGGATCGCAAGCTTCTCTGTGCGGTCATCGACAAATTCGGCGGCGGCCCGGTCGGCGTCGACAACCTCGCGGCGGCCATCGGCGAAGCGCGCGACACCATCGAGGACGTGCTCGAACCCTATTTGATCCAGCAAGGCTACCTGCAACGCACCCTGCGCGGACGCATCGCCACGCCAGCCATCTACCGCCACCTCGGCATCAACGAACCCGCCGGCGCGGCGGTGCGCGATTTGCTGGCCGAGGAATAGGGCATTGCTTGGTCACCGAAACGTCGTTAGGGCACATACCAAAGGAGCAATGATGTTCGCATCCAGAAGAAATGCACGTCTGATCGCGTTCTTGTTTCTCGTTGCCGGCTCATTGGTCGGCTGCGGAACAAGGTCAATTTCTAATTCGGATTACAGCGCGGATTCTGACCGCGGGTACGCGCAGCGCAACAATCCTTTTTACAAAGGCGAGCTGAGTGAGTTCGACGTAATCGGCATTGATGCAAAAACTGCAGTGACCGAAGAGGAAATTGCCCGCGCAGCACAATCAAAGGCGCGCTTCACTGTTCACAAGGGTATCAGCGTCATGCTCATTCAATCGGGCGCCATGATTCCAGACGAAGAAATGGTGAGGGAAATGGAGAAGTACTACAACATTTCCGTCTTCACCGGCGTTCCAATGTCTGATGGCAGTTCGAGCGCAACGTATTCGCGTGCTCTCCGACTGGCGGCAGCGAAGGCTGGGGCCGAAAAGCTGATCGTGTATTGGGGACTGCTCGAAACAGGTAGGGAAGACCTCGCCACAAAAGCAATCTCGTGGTTTCCATTTGTTGGTGGTGCCATTACGGATGAAACGCAACGCATGAGAATCAGAATGAAGGTTGCGGTCGTTGACGTAAGGTCTGGTCAATGGGAGATGTTCTCGCCTGAGCCTGCCGATGATTCTGCGTCGAGCGGAAGATATTCGCGTGTTTCGTCGGATCAAGCACAAGTCGCTGCCCTGAAAGGCAAGGCATACAGGGCTACGGCAGACGACATTGTTAAGCGATATGCAAGATGACATGTCATGTGCTCTAACCCTACCTTACAGTAGGCGCTCCGCCTATCGGCGGCGCGTCTCTGAACTTGGGCGATGGAAAGCGTATCCGGAACACGCTGTTACAAATCGAGGCCCTGTCGCAAGCTAAAATCCCGCGATGAAATTTGCGCCCAGTCCCAACGCCTTCAGCATTCCGGTTCGCGTGTATTACGAAGACACCGACGCTGGCGGCGTCGTCTACTATGCCAACTATCTGAAATTCTTCGAGCGCTGCCGTACCGAGTGGATGCGTCAGGCCGGGTACGACCAGTCGGCGTTGGCTGCCGAAGCCGGCATCGGCTTCGTCGCTCGCAAGGCCAGTTGCGAATACCTGCGTCCGGCTCGGCTGGATGATCAGCTGACGGTTGGCCTCAGGGTCGAGAAGCTGACCCGGGTGCGCGTCGTTTTTCGCCAGTATGTGTGCCGCGGCGATGAGGAACTGGTCACCGGCGCGGTCGAAATAGCCTGCGTGGATATGGCTTCGATGCGCCCGGCGGCGATTCCCCAAACCCTGTATCAACAGTTGGAAGCCCTTAAATGAATGTCACCCAGGATCTTTCCATCCTCCACCTGATTCTGGAGGCCAGCGCCGTCGTCCAGGGCGTCATGGCGCTGCTGGTGATCGTCTCTATCATGTCCTGGTACTACATTTTCATGAAGTGGTTCGCCGTGCGCCAGGCGCGCGACAAGACCGAGGGCTTCGAGCGCGATTTCTGGTCCGGCGGCGATCTCAATGTGCTGTTTCAGGGCGCGGCCGCCGATCGCCACAGCAGCGGCTCGATGGAGCGCATCTTCGCTTCCGGTTTTCGCGAATTCACCAAGTTGCGCGGCCAGAAGAATCTCGATGCCAAGGATGTGGTCGATGGCTCGCGTCGCGCCATGCGCGCCACCTATCAGCGCGAAATGGATGCGCTGGAAGCGCATCTGGCCTTTCTTGCCTCGGTTGGCTCGGTTTCGCCCTACATCGGCTTGTTTGGCACCGTCTGGGGCATCATGCATGCCTTCCGGGGGCTCGCCAATGTCGGTCAGGCGACCCTGGCTTCCGTCGCGCCGGGCATTGCCGAAGCCTTGGTCGCCACCGCCATCGGCCTGTTCGCGGCCATTCCCGCCGTGCTCGCCTACAACCGCTTCTCGCATGAGATCGACCGCCTGGCGACGCGCTACGAATCCTTCATGGAGGAGTTTTCCAATATCCTCCAGCGGCAGATGCGTTAAGCCATGCGCCAGCGCCGCCTGAAAAACGAGATCAACGTCGTTCCCTATATCGACGTGATGCTGGTGCTGCTCGTCATTTTCATGGTGGCGACGCCGATGATGACGACCGGCTCGGTCGAGCTGCCGGCCGCCGGCACGGCGCCGCAAAAGCCGGATCGCTTCCTGCGCGTCCAGGTCGATGAGGCGGGCGCGCTGTCGCTGTTCGACGCCGATGGCAAGGAAAGCAAGTTTGGCGGCCTCGCCGATTTGCGCGGCGCGCTGGCCGCCCAGCGCGACAAGACGCCGGACATCGCGGTGCTGATCGCCGCCGACAAGGAAGTCCCCTATCGCAAGGTCATCGAGGCGCTCGACGAAGTGAAAAAGCAGGGCTATTCGCGCGTTGCGCTGGAAACCTCGGTCAGGTAAGCCGATGGTCATCGAACGTCCCCCCGAACCCGGCCGGAAGAGGGCGCTGGCCTTCACGCTGCTGGTGCATTTGGCGCTGGTCGGGGTCTTGTTCCTGGGCGTGCAGTGGAAGCGCAGCCAGACGGAGGTCATGGAGGTGGAACTGTGGTCGCCTCAGCCGCGCCAGGCCACGGTGTTGCCGCCGCCTCCCCCGCCGCCGCAAGCCAAGCCCGAGCCCAAGCCGGAACCGCCGCCGCCCCCGGTCGAAGCCCCGAAAAAGCCGGACATCGTGGTCAAGGAAGACAAGAAGCCCGAGCCGAAAAAACCGGAGCCGCCCAAGCCGGAGCCGAAGCCAAAGGTCGATCCGCCCAAGCCCGCGCCGCCGGTCGATCCCTTCAAGGAAGCGCTTGAACGGGAGGCCCGCGAGCGCCAGGCAACGGCCGTGCAGAACCGTCTGGCGATGGAGGCCGAGAAGGAGCAGCAGGCTGGCGCCGCGCGACGCGGCCTGGAAAGCTACGCGGCGAAAATTCGCGGCAAGGTGCGGGGCAATATCGTGCTGCCGCCGGGCATCGCCGGCAATCCGGAAGCGCAGTTCGATGTCACCCAGTTGCCGACCGGCGAGGTGCTGGCTGTGCGCCTGAAGCGCTCCAGCGGCAATGGGGCGCTCGATGCCGCCATCGAGCGGGCGATCCTGAAATCCTCGCCCCTGCCCAAGCCGGATGATCCCGCCTTGTTCCAGCGGGTGCTGGAAATCAAGTACCGGCCGTTTGAAGAGTAGAATTCCGCAAAATTTGCCGAGATGAGCCCCATGATTCGAGCTTTTCGCCCTTTCTTCCTGCTCTGCTGCCTGCTGGCCGCTACTTTGGCCCAGGCGCAATTGTCGATCGAGATTACCGGCGCGGGCGCAAACCGCATTCCGATCGCCATTCCCGATTTTTCCGGCGATAGCGCCGCCGCCCGGGTGATTGCCGGCACGGTGCGCGCCGACCTGGAGCGCAGCGGCCTCTTTCAATTAATTGGATCCCACGAAACCGGTCTCGACGAGAATGCCTCCCTCGCCTATGGCGACTGGAAGGCGCGCGGCGCTGACGCCGTCGCCGTCGGCAGCGTGATGCGCACGGCCGACGGCCGTATCGAAGCGCGCTTTCGGCTGCACGATGCGCAAAAGGAAATCTCCCTGGGCGGGGCGGCCTATGTCACCAGCAACGACCAGTTGCGCGCCGCCGGGCATCGCATCGCCGATTTCATTTACGAAAAGCTGACCGGCGAGAAGGGCGTGTTCTCGACCCGCATCGCCTATGTCGTCAAATCCCGCGGTCAGTACCTGTTGCAAATCGCCGATGCCGACGGTCAGGGCGCGGCCACCGCGCTGGCCTCGTCCGAGCCCATCATTTCGCCGGTCTGGTCGCCGGATGGCAGCCGGCTTGCCTATGTTTCCTTCGAGAAGAAAAAGCCCATCGTCTATGTGCATTCGCTGGCTTCCGGCCAGCGCCACATCGTCGCCAATCAGAAGGGATCGAATTCGGCCCCGGCCTGGTCGCCGGATGGCCGCAAGCTGGCCGTGGTCTTGTCCCGGGATGGCAATTCGCAAATTTTCAGCGTCAATGCCGATGGCAGCGGCGCGCCGCAACGCCTCGTCACCTCGGGCGGCATCGACACCGAGCCGCGTTTCGCGCCGGACGGCAGCCTGTTCTTCACCTCCGACCGGGGCGGCAGTCCGCAAATCTACCGCCTGATGCCGGGGGGCGGCGATGTTCAGCGCATCAGCTTCGAGGGGAGTTATAACGTCTCCCCGCGTCCCTCGGCCGATGGCAGGACGCTGGCCTTCATCACCCAGCGCAATGGCCGCTTCCAGCTCGCGGTCATGGATCTCGCCAGCCGCCAGATCCAGGTGTTGACCGATTCCAGCAAGGACGAATCGCCCAGTTTCGCCCCCAACAGCCGCATGATCCTGTTCGCCACCGAAATCGGCGGGCGCGGCGTGCTGTCCGCCGTATCGAGCGACGGCCGCATCAAGCAGCGTCTGTCGGTGGCCGCCGGCGACGTGCGCGAGCCGGCCTGGGGCCCCTTCTTGAAGTAATCAATCAATGGAGAAAACCATGAACAAGCTGATCCTTCCCGCGCTGCTCTCCGTGCTGATTCTCGGCTGTACCACCACGCCGCTGCCGGGCGATGCCGCCGACGGCGCGCCGGTTGAAACGCGCGGCGGCGGCGCGGTGACCCCGGTGACGGCTGGCGAACTCGATGCCAGCGGCCTGCCGCGCGTCTTGACCGATCCCAATAGCCAGCTCTCGCAGCGCAGCATTTACTTCGACCTCGACCGCTACGAGATCAAGAGCGAATATCAGGGTCTGGTCGCCGCCCATGCCAAATATCTGGTCGATAACCGCGGCTTCAAGGTGCTGATCCAGGGCAATACCGACGAGCGCGGCAGCCGCGAATACAATCTCGCGCTCGGCCAGAAGCGCGCCGATGCCGTCAAGCGCTCCCTGCTTCTGCTCGGCGCTCGCGAAGATCAGCTCGAATCGGTCAGCCTCGGCAAGGAAAAGCCGAGAAATCCCGGCAGCGGCGAAGAAGCCTGGGCCGAAAACCGACGCGCCGACATCCTCTACCGGGCCCCCGATCTGCGCGGCGAGTTCTGACCATGCGCCGGCTTCCCATCGCGCTGTTGCTGCTCGCCCTGGGCGTGAATTTTGCCCAAGCCGGCATGTTCGACGACGACGAGGCAAGGCGTCAGATCGCCGATCTGAGGATCAAGACCGAGGCGCGGTCCGAACAAATGGCCCGCGCCCAGCTCGAACTGCAAACCCTGATCCAGCGTCAGGCCGATGAAATCGCCCAGCTGCGCGGTCAGATCGAAACCCTGGGCTATGAGCTGGAAATGGCCAAAAAACGCCAGCAGGATTTCTATCTCGATCTCGACAGCCGCCTGCGCCGCTTCGAGACGCCGGCAGGCGCTAGCGCCGATGCGACGCCCGCGGCCAACGCCGATGCGGCCAGCGAGGAACAGGAATACGAGGCCGCGCTCGGGCACTTCAAGGCTGGGCGCTACAAGGAAGCGGCGGCGGCCTTTGCCGCCTTCGTGCAGCATTACCCCGCCGGCAGCCTCGCGCCCAATGCCCAGTATTGGCTGGGCAATGCCTGGTATGCCCAGCGCAACTGCACCAAGGCGATCGAGGCGCAAAGCGTGGTGACCACCAGATACGCCGAGCATCCCAAGGCGGCCGACGCCTGGCTTGCCATCGCCACCTGCCAGCGGGAGCTGGGCAATCCGACCGGGGCCAGGCGCTCGCTGGAGACGGTGATCAACGGCTTTCCCGGCACGCCGGCCGCCGAGGCGGCGCAGCAACGGCTGAAAAAATAGTTTTGTGGCCCTGCGTCTGACGGAAATTTTCTTCTCCCTGCAAGGAGAAGCCTCGCGCGTCGGCCTGCCGACCGTGTTCGTGCGCCTGACCGGCTGTCCGCTGCGCTGCGTCTGGTGCGACACCACCCACAGCTTCACCGGCGGCGAGTCATTCGATATCGCCGCCGTGCTGGCCGAGGTTGGCCGCTATCCAACGCGCCAGGTCTGCGTCACCGGCGGCGAGCCGCTGGCGCAGAAGGAATGCCCGGCCTTGCTGACGGCGCTGTGCGATGCCGGTTATGAGGTGTCGCTGGAGACTTCCGGCGCGCTCGATATTGCTGGCGTCGATCCGCGCGTCTCGCGCATCATGGATCTGAAAGCGCCGGATTCCGGCGAATGCGCGCGCAATCGCTGGGAAAATCTCGCCCTCCTCAATGCCCGCGACGAGATCAAGATGGTCATTGCCTCGCGCGCCGACTATGAATGGGCGCGCGAGACGATCAATGAGCGCCGGCTCGATGCGCTGTGCCCGGTGCTGCTGTCCCCGGCCCAGGGCTTGATCGACGCGACGGATCTGGCCGAGTGGATGCTCGCCGACAGACTCAACGCCCGCTTCCAGTTGCAGTTACACAAAGTGCTTTGGGGTAACATCCAGGGGAAATAGGAGGGAGGCCACCATGGACAACAATCGCCGCCGCTTCACGCGTGTTTCGTTCCAGGCGGATGCCAGCCTTTTTCTGGCCAACGGCGAATACCAGGTCGGCGTCGTCGATTTGTCGCTGAGAGGCGCGCTGGTTCAGGCTCGGGAAGCCTTCTACGTCACCGTCGGCGACAAGGGCGTGCTTAAAATCTGGCTCGACGACGAGACGGATATCCGCATGGAAATCACCGTCGTCCATCATCAGGCCCATTGTTATGGCCTCGCCTGCCACGCGATCGACATCGACAGCGTCACCTACCTGCGCCGGCTGGTGGCCCTCAATCTGGGCAATGAGGCCTTGCTGGAGCGCGAAATCTGCCTCTTGCTCGGCAGCTGAATTAGCGCCTTTGACGCCATCGGGCGCACAACGGAGCGAGGCTGTCAGGGCTTGCCCGGCGCTCTGGAGCAGAAGTTCGGGTATATTCGCCCCCCATGAAGCCGCCTGCCGTCGTACTCCTTTCCGGCGGACTCGATTCCGCCACCTGTCTTGCCATCGCCCGCAGCCAGGGCTTTGCCTGCTATTGCCTGTCTTTCGACTACGGCCAGCGGCATAACGCCGAATTGCGGGCCGCCGCGCGCGTCGTAGCGGCGCTGGGCGCGGTCGAGCACCGCGTGATTCCTTTCGGGCTTGCCCAGTTCGGCGGCTCGGCCCTGACCGATCCCGCCATCGCCGTACCCACCGACGGCATACAGCCGGGCATTCCGGTCACCTATGTACCGGCGCGAAATACCATCATGCTGTCGCTCGCCCTGGCCTGGGCCGAAGTGCTCGGCAGCCGCGATCTCTTTGTCGGCGTCAATGCCGTCGATTACTCGGGCTATCCCGACTGCCGCCCGGACTACATCGCCGCCTTCGAGACCATGGCCAATCTGGCGACCAAGGCTGGCGTCGAGGGGAGCAAATTGTCCATCCACGCCCCGCTGATCCATCTTTCCAAGGCCGACATCATCCGCGCGGGCCATGCGCTCGGCGTCGATTACGGCATCACCGTTTCCTGCTACCAGGCTGATGAAGCGGGCCGCGCCTGCGGCGTCTGCGACGCCTGCCGCCTGCGCGCCGCCGGCTTCGCCGCAGCGGGCCTCCCGGATCCCACGCCCTACCGGCGCTGACCGGGAAGGCCGCCTCAAGCTCGCGAGGCGAAAAAAACGGCGGGTCGCCCCGCCGTTTTTTGTTTGAGTAGAAGGCGCTTATTGCACCTGCTGAATGCCCGCGATGACCCAGCCCTGGCTGCCATTGGTCGGCTTGGTCATATGCCAGACTTCGGAGAAGGGCTCGACCGGGCCATTTTTCTCCTCGCGGATCTGGCCGTTGAAATGCACGCTGACAATGTAGCGGCCGGCTTCCTCGGCGACGTCGATGACTTCGGCCTCGACATGGACGACATCGGTTTCCTGGCTGGCACCTTGGCGCTCGGCGATGGCGAGCTTGATCTCGGCGAACATTTCCGGCGAGGTGAATTCGCGGATGTCGTCGAGATTGCCGGCATCATTGGCGGCCTGCAAACGGATGAAATTGACCTTGGCGCTGCGGGCAAAGCCTTCGGCGTCGAAATCGGCCGGGATATTGCCGCGAGCGCTGTCATCCGCCGCCGTGACCGGGGCCGCGCCGCCGGCCGGAGGGAATTCCGGGCGGGGGGCCTTACCCGGCTGGCCGCCCAGGCTGGCGCCGGCATATTGCAGCGCGGGGCCTTGGGCGGGCGTTTTTTTGCGCATGAAGAAACGGAAGGCGGCAAAGGCGGCCACGGCCAGCAAGGCGATCATCATGAAATTGGCGAGCCCTTCGCCGAAGCCCAGGTGGGAGGCCAGGGCGGCCAGCCCCAGACCGGCGGCGAGACCGGCGATCGGACCCATCCACGAACGCTTCTGCGGGGTCTGCGGCGCGGCGCTGGGCTGCTGTTTCGGCGCCTGGCTGACATTGTTCCGGGCCGGCGGCGGCGTGGCTTGGCGCTTCATGCCGACCGAGCTGCCGCCGCCAAGACGCCGGGCCTCGGCATCGTTGATGTTCATGGTAAAGCCGATGACCACCGCGGCGGCCAGGGTGAGGAATTTGTTCATGGAGGGTTCCTTGGGACAAAGTTGCGTGCGCATTGTACGCATGGGGGCCTTTGGGAAAAACCACTGTATCGTGACAAATGGTGACGGCAAGGCCGGAAAGCCCCCAGCTTGGCCGATTCGCGCGAAGTTGCCGCTTACTCCGGTATGAAGCAGCGCCGGCCGCCGTCCTCGAGCTGATGCAGGCCGTAGCCGTATAGCCGGGACAGCGTCGCCGCCGTCAGAATGGCATCGACCTCGCCGCTCTCGGTGCGGCCATCGCCATGGACGAGCAGCGCCCGGTCGCAAAAGCGGTGGGCCAGGGCCGGATCGTGCAGCACCATGACGACGCCGGCGCCCTGTTCGCGGGCGGTGGCGGCGAATAGTTCGAGCGCCGCCATCTGATGATTGAGATCGAGGTGAGACAAGGGCTCGTCGAGCAGATAGAGGGGCGCGGCCTGGGTCAGCAGCGTCGCGATGGAGAGGCGCTGACGCTCGCCGCCCGAGAGGGTGTGGACGGGGCGGTTTTCCATGCCGCGAAGGCCCACCGCATCGAGCGCCGAGCGCGCGAGATCCGCGTCAGCGGGCGACTCCCAGGCCCAGCGGCCCAGATGCGGATGGCGGCCGGTCAGGGCCGTTTCCAGCACCGTCGAGCCAAAGGGGTCATTTTGGAACTGGCCGAGCCAGGCCCGGCGCAAGGCCGCCTCGCGGGCTGGCAGCGCGGCGCAGTCCGCGCCGCCCAGCAGCACCGTGCCGCTAGCCGGCGGGCGCAGACCGGCCAGGGTGGCCAACAGGGTCGATTTGCCCGCGCCATTGCGCCCGAGTATGGCCAGGCGCTCGCCGGGCATCAGGATGAGGTCGAGGCCATCGACGAGGCGGCGGCCCCCGATATCCACCGCCAGGGCGCGGGTTTCCAGTAGCGGCGCGGTCACGGTTTTGGGAGTCATCGCGCTTGCCTCGACAACAAAAACAGGAATACCGGCACGCCGATCAGGGCCGTCAATACGCCCACCGGCAATTGCTGCGGGGCGATGACGGTGCGGGCCGCGGCGTCGGCCAGCACCAAGAGCGAGCCGCCAGCCAGTACCGAGGCCGGCAGCAACAGGCGCTGGTCATTGCCGGTGGCGAGCCGAACCAGGTGGGGCACGATCAGGCCAACAAAGCCGATGGAGCCGGCCGTGGTCACCGAGGCGGCGGTGGCCAGCGAGGCCAGCAGGTAGATGGCGTAGCGCAGCCGGTTGACGGAAACGCCCAGGGCGCGCGCCTGCATCAGGCCGCGCGAGAGGAGATTCAATTCGCGGGCGAAAGGCATGGCGGCGCAAAGCGCCAAGAAGAGCGCCAATAGCGATGGCCAGGGGCTGCTGGCCTGCGCCAGATCGCCCATCAGCCAGAACAGCATGCCGCGCAGCTTGTGATCATCGGCGATTGCCAGCATCAGCACGATCAGCGCGCCGCAGCCGGCGGCGACGATGACGCCGGTCAGCAACAGGCGGGTCTGCGTCCAGCTCCCGTCGCCATGCGCCAGGCCAAAGACCAGCAGCATGGCCCCGAGCGCGCCGGCGAAAGCCAGCCCGTCGATGCCCAGCGCCGGCAGGCCGATCAGGATGGCGAACATGGCCCCGACGCCCGCGCCGCCGGAAATGCCCAATACATAGGGTTCGGCCAGTGGATTGCGCAACAGCACCTGCATCAGCGCCCCGGCCAGCGCCAACAGGCCGCCGCAGGCGAAACCGGCCAGCGCGCGAGGCAGGCGCAGTTGCAGTACGACATCGGCGCTGCCGCCCGCGCCGCCGAACAGCGCCGTCAGCGCCTCGGCGGGCGCGACCCGGTAGCTGCCGATGGTCAAGGAGAGACCGATGCTCAAAAGGGCCAGCAAGAGGAGGCTGGCGAGAATCAGGGCGGCGCGGCGACGGCTTGGCATGGGGGAGCTTTTCGCTTCAAGGGCGCGACCCGGGCGCAAGAGGGGTTCAGAGTTTTTTTGACTGCCGGGCCCGGCAGAAAACGGGGCGCATTCTAACTCGGCCCGCCGGGGAGCGCATCCCGCGATGCCGTCCGCTTTCGATAAACCACTTTCAAAATAGTGGCTTAGTCCTTGACCGGGCGATGTTTATCCCTCTATAGTGCGGGCC
>Ga0209737_10001783_pt1 | contig 15211 bp, 12 predicted proteins | sample TergutCu122P3_FD_187284 | JGI IMG/M metagenome (GOLD analysis project Ga0209737, IMG submission 187284) | Cubitermes ugandensis P3 segment gut microbial communities from Kakamega Forest, Kenya - Cu122 P3 (SPAdes) (version 2) | ecosystem: Host-associated > Arthropoda: Insects > Digestive system...
TATCTAAAGGTTGTTTTCCTTATATGTATACTTGGTGCCGTAGCACTAATTATTATTGCGTGCGAAAACGAAGATATAACGCCGCCGACACAAATTTCCGCACCGCAAAACTTATTTTTTGATTACCAATCAAACCAATTTAAATGGGACGCGGTAGAGGGCGCTTATGGTTACCTTTTATCTTACGGAGGACATAATTATGTTAAAACTACAGACACATATGCCGACATTCCTATTCATGCAAACCATGGAACATGGGATTTTATAGTAGAGGCACATAACGCTTTTGGAACAAGTAGCGCAAGTATAAAATTTGCCTCCTGCGGAGAAATAGATGAGATAAACGCAAATGTTCGGATTGAAGGTAACAATTTAGTGTGGGATGAATTTGAAGGTGTCGGACAGAAGTATACTTATTCTGCATATATAAATGGCGAAAATGTTAAAAACCCAAAAATAGGAATTGTGAATGGCATTCCTTTTTATTATTTTAAAAACTATTCAATCGGAGAAACCTCAGTTCGTATCAGCGCGGGATTTGAGCCGGTTTATAAGTATGCCAAGGAAATTGACGGAATCCCGACTTTTTATTATACAGACAGATACATAAGCGAACCGTTCAATTACAATGTTAAAAAAACACCTGTGCCTACGAATGTTTTTTTGAACAAACAGAACGGCTATTTAAGTTGGGATCCGGTGGAGTGCACGACAAAATACTGTGTTGACATCTACAAAGGAGGAAGCCTGCTTTTAGGCAGTTGGGATACAAGTTATTCTATGGATTCTCTGTCTTTAAATATTGTATCTAATATATGGTACAATACAAGAAACATAAATGCATCGAAATTTGGCGCGGGTTCGTATAATTTTCGCGTTTGGGCAAGAAGTGATACTGAAGTAGAATATATTGAAGGGATTCCCACATTATATGCCGATTCAGATAAAAGCGACTTCTTAGATGAAAGTTGCAATATACAATTTGTGAATTTACCGCAAATACTTGTACAGAAAGAGCAAGTGACGAATCGTTTCACATGGGACGTAACAACGGGTGTAAGCTATGGTTTTTGGCTGCAAAAGGGAGAAAAACGAACATATATATCAATACCCACTACAGGCTATCTTTCATTTGAATACATACAACAGAAAATAGAATCTTCAATAGAACAGGGGTACATAGATTCATTTGGCGATGTGACAATAACAATAACATCATCTAGTATGACATTTATATACGATAGTGAGACGGATGTTTTGACTTGCTACAATGACGTTTCTTCCGAACCGATATTATTTTTACCATAAAATCGAACAATCTCTTAATGAATCCATTTTTTTGAGAGAGAAAAATAAGTTTGCTCAATAGTGAGGATGTAAATGAAAAAAAATATAATATACATACTTATGGTACTGTTGGTCGCTGTATTTATTTTAGGGCTTGTCGGATGCGGCAGTCATGCGCATGATTGGGGCGAATGGATAGTTGCAACCGAGCCAACCGAGACGACAAACGGAATAGAAATAAGAACCTGTAAAGATGACGGGTCACATACCGAAACACGTACAGCTTATGCTACGGGCACGTCGGGGCTTATATTTGAACTTATTGGTGATAACGAATATCAAGTTGTAGGCTATAAGTGTGAAGATAGTGAAATAATTATACCTTCTTATTACGGCCGGGAGCCTGTGACTGAGATTGGAGAGAAAGCTTTTAAAGGGTCCGCAACACTACAAAGTATAATTTTTTTAAATGACAGTCGACTTAAAGCCATCAGACTAGAAGCATTCAGTAGTTGCGAAAATTTGCAGGGCATTGAAATTCCTGTAAAGGTGACTCATATTAGCGGGCAATCTTTTTTTGGCTGTACAAATTTGCGCAATGTAACTTTTGCAAGCGGAAGTAAGCTTGAGTACATAGGCTCCAGTACATTTAATCAGTGTGAAAATTTGCAAAACATAAATATACCAAAAAGTGTAACCGAGATAGACGCCGCGGCATTTGCCGGCTGTACAAATTTGCGTAATGTGACTTTTGCAAGCGAAAGTAAACTTGAAACTATCGGAAGTCAGGCATTTGCATGGTGCACAAACCTTGAGAACTTTGAAATACCTGCAAGCGTGAGTGATATAGAATGGTATGCTTTTCAAGAAACCGGGATAATTTTAAACGCACCAAACGGTATGGTTTATCTCAATAATTGGGTAATAACCTTTAAAGGTGATTTTAGCAGGCATTTGTCGCTTGATGCAAATGCAAAAGGCATTGCCGGCGGAGCATTTTTTCAGTGTTCAGGTCTTGAAAGCATAGAAATTCCAGCAAAAGTAGAGGTTATTGGCGCTTTAGCGTTTTATGGATGTACAAACTTAAATAATGTAATCTTTACTCCTGACAGCTTGCTTAAAACTATAGGCAGATGGGCTTTTGAAAATTGTACGCAGATTGAGAATATAGAAATCCCTAAAGGAGTGATAACTATAGGTGATAGTGCGTTTAGTAATTGCCTAAAGCTAAAAACAGTGGTTATTCCCGTAACCGTTACGAAAATCGGTTACTACGCATTTTCGAATTGCACAAGCATTGCCGAAATACAAATCCCTGCGAGAGTAATTTTTATTGGCTGCTGGGCTTTTGAACTTTGGACTGCAGAACAAACAATTATTATAAAAGGTTTTGCTAATAAATTATCTGCCGATGCGGCATGGCTCAATGGTAAATGGAGAGAATACTGCAAAGCAAATATTATTTATCAAATTTAAATTTTTAATTTGAATCGCTTTTTTTTTGTTTCTAAAATCGTTACTGCATAGCTGTTTTGCGGCTAAAAGCAAGGCGGCGTTTTGATTTGACATATTCTGTAAATGTGATATATAATTATCCTAAGTACTTTTAATATAGTTTATATTTATTATAAGGAGTATTTTTACGATGGAAGAAAAAAGAATAGTGGACGAGGTTGTGGACAGTTTGTCTAAGCCGCTTTACAAAATGACGGACGAGCAGTTGGAATCAATAAACAAGGCCGAGGCAAAGGTTGAGCGCGCAAAGAAAAAACACGATACTCTAGCGGAGGAATTAAAAGCGCTGGAGGCGGAAGGCGCCGGTGCTGACGCGTTAAGAGAAGCCGTTATTAAGGTAACCAAAGCAAAAAGGTCTTTAGAAAACGCCGAAACGGAATTAAACTTACTTAAACTTGAAGTCGTGCCCGTAAAGAGAGGGCCGATGGATGCCATGAGCGCTGAAAAAATAAGGCGGCTTGAAGAAGAAAAGGCAAGAAAAGATGCCGAAATTGAAAGATTAGAAAGAGATCGGTTAAGGTCGGAGAATGAAAAATACCGTCTGTTAGCCGAAAAAGAAAGACAAATAAAAAGAATGCAGGCTGAGCAGGAAGAAGAGATTTCTAAAATTATGGCGGATAAAGAACGCACCGAAGCCGATAAGCAAAAGGCGATAGATTCTTTAAGGGCTTCACGATATACTATCATACAAAATATGCAGCGCGAACAGGAAGCGTTGCAGGCCGAAAAAGAAAAACTTGAGAAAGAGAAACAAATACTTGCGTCTCAAAAACCGGAAGTCCGCATAATTGAAGTTAATAACGATGACAAAATTTTAGCAATGCAGGCGGAAATTGAAAGAATGCAGGCAGAGCGCAAAGAAGAAAGGGCAAAACTCGAGGCCGAAAACGCCCGCCTTAAAGATGCTAAAGAAAAAGCGATAGCCCAAATAAGAGCCGACCGCGACGCAAAGCTCTCAAAGCTTAAGGCCGAAAAAGCCGATTCCGCGCAAACACAAGAAGAAATAGCAAGAATCAATGCGGAACACGAACAACAATTAGCTGACTACGAGGCCGAAAACGCCCGCCTAAGAGAGGCAAAAGAAAAGGCAATAGCCCAAATAAGGGCCGACCGCGACGCGAAATTAACAAAGCTTGAGACCGAGAGAAACCAATTGCAAGATATATTGCAAGACGAAAAAGAAAATGCTGCGGCGCGCGCGAAAGCAAGTTTGGAAAAAGCAATTTCATACTTGGCAAAAGAGTCGGAAAGCATCAGCAAAGAATAGCTCATAAAATAATAAATTGCGGTTAAAGTCGTATTACATAAAAAAGGCGAAAACTTGTTTATAAAGTTTTCGCCTTTTGCGCAGTAAAAGTCCTCAATAGTTCGTAAGTTCGGTAAAGCTTACAGTTATGCAAAAGAAATAATAGATAGAAAGTAAGAATAATGTTTTAAATTCCCCTCTCGAGAGGTGCCCCGCGAATACTTCTTGGAATGGGGCGGGGTGTTTGATATAAAGCCATATGTCACCCTGTCCTCTTACGCGCCCCTCCCTTGAGAGGGGAATTTAATGCCGACGGGGTGTTTGATTAAATCTGTTTGTCAATCATCAAATGACAAATCATTGGGTCTTTATAACAAACGCGCAAAACTCTTGTGATTCTTCTAATGTTTTGAATTTGCCTATTATTTCGGTATTTCCAAAAGGATTGTCATTAGAGCTTGTTTTTTCCGAAAACATGAAGTTATGGGGAAACTTAATGTTTATTTGAGTAATATCATGCAAATACTTTTTCTTTTCATGGCGGCCGATATTGACACAGCAAAATTCGTCGGAAACGGCTGATGCGCGCGCTGTGCCGTTTGCCATACATTCCGCCCAAAGCGCGTAGACGTCGATATTTTTTGCTATATTTATCATTTCGGGGGTGCAGCCGCCGGGCGGGCGCATGTTGACTTCTATACCTACAAAATCGCCGATTTTACCGATGTCTTTTATAGGTTTTGTCAGTTCAAAGTACTCGATGTGAAAAAAACGCCCTGAAAGCTCAGCCGCCGCGACTGTTTTTGCGCCCGCTTTTTTTAGTTTATTTGGAATGTTGCGCAAGGTATAATAAACGCATTCGCTGCCGCTTTCTTTTAGTTTATCAATCGGCGTTATAAATTGATGAGCGGCTTCAAATACGATATTACCGTGTTTATCGGTAAGTCCGTCGTATGAATATAAATTGCCTTCTATGTATATTTCAAAAATGTAATCTTCCTGTAGCGGGTTTTGAAAAAAGTTTAAAAGCCCTTCTTCGCTTGAAATTTTTTGAGCGCCGTTTGCGCCAATACCTATGTTTGGCTTTGCAAAAATGGGGTAGCCGTGTTTATTTGCAAAGTCTTGCGCGTGTTTTGCGTCTCTTGTTACTAAATGCGGAACAACGGCAACGCCGGCGCAATTAAACAAATCTTTCATTTTAGATTTCTGCTGATAAGATTCCAGCATTGGCGGTTTTAGTCCTTCTATGTCAAAGTCGCGGCGCAGCATGGCATCGTATTTTAGCCAGTATTCGTTGTTAGATTCAAGCCCCGATAATTTTCCGTATTTAGAGGTAAGGTATACGACGGCGGAAGATAGCTCGGAATAATCTTCAAGTCTTTTTAATTGAATGTACGTTGTAAGCGCGTTCTTTAATTCCGGTTTTAATTCATTTTCCGGCGCGTCACCGATTCCAAAAACGCTAAAGCCTTGCATTTTTAGATTTTCGCAAAACTTGTAATAAATGCTTGGATAATTTGGGGAGATAAAAAGAAAATTTTTTGTAAAATTGTCTGTCATTTGCACTCGTCCTTTTTTATATAGCATACCGCAAACTTTAATTTTTTATTTCCTAGGAATTATCGCAAAAATCTGCAAGTAGTTTTTGCGATTTATACAGCCGGAAACAACAAAGGCGTGCGTAAGCACACGCATAAGTGCGTTAAATTTGCTTTAAATTTACGCCTTTGTTCTAAATTTTGCGTTTGCATAGAAATAAAAGAGCAACTTATTGTTGCCTTTTATTGTTTGTTATTTAAAAAAATCACATTGTGTTTTCTTTAATAGTGTATATATTTTTAGTTTCTAAAAGCCCCATGTGGCACAGCGTAACGCAATAATTATCGTTTTGCTGCGAGTAGAAAAAACCGCCCGACAGACTTTTTTGAAAAACATCGGAAACATTTATTCCTTTAGCTTTAGCGTAACTTTCTTTTTCTGTCCAAAACCTGATAAATAGTTTTTCAGGGTTTTCCGATTCCTCGAGATTTTTTATTTCGGCGCCGGTGCATACTTTTCTTGCGAATTTTATGTCAAATTTAAACGAATCCTGAATGTCGATACCAAGTTCAAATTCAGCTATTGCGCAAGCAACGCCGCTTTTACAGTGGCTGACATTAAAAAAAATGTGTGGCGTTTCTTTTAAATACGGTTTTTGTAAGTCACTGTAAATAAAGGAAACAGGGCGCGTAATTTTGTATTGCTCTTTTAGACCTTTTTCTAAAAGAAGGTACGCGATAACCCGCGCTTTTTTGTCAAAGTCGTTTTGGTATTTTTTACAGTGTTCCTGCCGAATGAGGGGAAGTTTGTTTAAATTTTTTTCTAAAAAATCAGCGCCTAAACTTTGCAGATTGTCAAATAAGTATATAAATGCTTGGTGCATAATTAAAGTTTGTCGGTAATGGATTTTAATATTTCGGTTTCGGCTTTTAAGTCAGTAATCGGCTTTCCGAAATAGTATGCGGCCACTAAGCCGGGGCCCATATTAATTCCGCTTGGGGCATAGGCCTCTATTATAATAACTTCTTTAGGTTTAATTTGCTCTTTGATAAGTTCCGTTAAAATTTTTGCTTGGCTTTCACGCATTGTGTTTGCAACAAGTATAATTTGTTTTTCAGGCTCTACAATGGTTTTTTTAATGTATTCTATGGTGGCTTTGTAAACTTTATCATAACCTTTTACTTTTGCAAGCACTGTAGTCATACCCTCAGGGCCAAGTTCGCCCAAGGGCTTTATTCCTATCAATGTGCCCATAAAAGCTTTAGATTTGGAGATTCTGCCTTTTGCGGCGACAAAAGACAAATCGTCCAATGTACCCATTTGATGCATGGAATACTTTATACTGTCGAGAGTTTTTGCGTTATCTTCTATAGAAAGGCCTTTGTCGCGCAGTTCACAAGCCTTAATAATTAGAAGGCCTAAAGCGGCCGAGTACTTTTTAGAATCGACAACGCAAATTTTACGTTCGGGGTATTTCTCTTGAAGTATTTTTTTAGCGTTAAGCATTATATTATAACTTACGCTTATTCCGCTTGAAAGACTTATAGCTAAAACGTCTTTGCCGTTTTTTAAAATTTCCCCCATGTAAGAAACCATTTCCTCAGCGCTTGGCGGGGCAGTGTGGTAATCGTTCGGACGAGCTTTTAAGGAGGTGTAAAAATCGGCCTTATTCATAAAATCCCAGTCAAGTTTAGCGGCAAGTTCTTTTCCGCCCGGGAGTGTAATGTGGCTGTACATGTAGCCGTCCATCTTAAATCTTTTTCGCAACTCTTCGTTTAAATCGCATGTAGTATCGCTTATAATCGCATAATTGTTCATAAAATCCTCCAAAATTTAAAATAATTTAATTAATTCTTATTATTTTCTTAATACACTTTGGTTTTTAAAAACCATCGGTAAAGAATGTAATAATTCTAAGGAAAAAAAATTACCTATAACGAGTCCAAATTCGTAAGATATTTATAGATATCCAAAACGGTGTACAGATTATTTTTGTTTTCTAAATTTATCCGGATATTAAATATGGTTGATAATTCTTCTATCATAACAAAATAATCCAAGCTTGTCCCGCCTAAATCAAAAAAGAAATGCGCGTTTATATCAATATCTGCGTCAGAGTCCAGCGCTTTTTTGAAAACGCCTTTTATGAGTGCTATGCCGGCGTCGGAATTTTCAGGCGATTCAGGCGCGTTTTGGTTAAATACAGACATGTCTGAAATTTTCTGCAAATGTACTTCGCCTTCTTTAATCATTTTACTAAGCAGTGCGCGGCTGACCTTTACAGCGTTATCGCCGGAAATTTTGTCACGCGTAAAAAATATTTCGCTGACGGCAAAACCGTAAGGCGCCGACTGCAGGCTGCTTATAATTTTTTCAATTTCCTTTTTGATAGTCAAATCGGGAAGCAGGGCGTTATATTCTAATATCAGCGACAGTTTGCCGTTCAATTCCAATACGCAAAAATTATTGGCGGAAGTTGTCTTTATTTCATTTTGAATAATGTCCGGACTGATATTTTCGCCGTTTTCGCCGATATATAAATCGGACTTTCTCCCGACGATATAATATTCGCCTTTTTGTTTTTTAACGATATCGTTAGTTGAAATGCAATTAAAACCGGTTTCTTCGCTGTTAAAGGAGATTATTTTTTTACAGACTGAACTGCCGCATATCGACAAAGTTTGATCGTCCAAGATGGTATATTTGACGCTGTCAAACGGAACTCCTACGGACCCGGTTATTCTGTGCTTTATTTTTTTTCCTAGGTTAACGCTTGTTATTGATGTTTCCGTTGTACCGTAGCCGTTAAACAGTGGATAGCCGATGTTGTTAATTACTTTTAAAGCGTCTTTATCAATAAATGCTCCGCCGGAAATCATAAATTTAACCGAATTACCAAACGACGCGTCGATGATATCTTTAAAAATTCTTTTTGAGAAACGAATGCCGAGGCGGGGGAAGAGGTTTTGCAAAGCAAAAGTGAATTTACTGAATTTTTTAAATTGTTTTTTTCTTTTTTCGCTTTCTCTTAAAATACCGCTTTGGATATTTTTATAAAGTTTATGAAACAGTATCGGCGGGGCAAACACATGTGTAACCCGATGCCTTTGTATTGTGTTTTTTATTGTTTCTGGTGAAAAATTATTTAAGAAAACAATTGTCCTTCCGAAAAAAGCCAGCCAAAAATAACTTACAATTATTCCGTATATATGAAAGAAAGGCAAAATAGCAATAATCTTTATACGATTGTTGTAATCCGACATAAGCCAGTTGTTCTTTTTCAAAATACCTACGGCATTTAGAATTTGATTACAGATTGATTGGCCGTCGTAAACACAAATTTTGGCTTCAAGCCCCGTTAATGAGGATGATAAGGCCATTTCGTTTGCCCATATAAAATCATAGCAAGAGACGTTTTGGGCCAAAAAATCGCAGTCCGACGGCTTTATAGTTATAAAATCCGAATAGTCGCAAATTTCGGTTATTACAAATTTTGCGTTTAACCTAAGTAGTAACTTGTTTCGAAGTTGTACAGGATAAAAAGAGTTTACCAAATACGGCTTATTGCCGCTTTGCAAAACGGCCCAAAAAGCTATTAAAAAATCGGGGCCGTTAGGTAAATCGATTCCGATGTATTCTTCTGTTGCTTTTTGAATTTTTTCCTTCAAATAAAAGGTAAACGCATTTATTTTGTTTTTTAATTCCGAATATGTGATTTCGTTAATTTCGTTATCTTTTAATGTTTCATAAGCGATATCATCCTTGTGCGAAAACATGACATCATAAATGTCGCGAAACGACTTTTTTAAACCGCTAATCGACGCAATATCGGCTTTAACCACTTTTTTATAGTTTACCATTACATAGCTCCTATTATAAAGTCAAAATCTTCAAGTTTTCCGTCTATTGACGCAAATTCAATTTCGTCGTTGCTATTAAAAAAAGCGGAAACTTCTTGTATTTCTTCATCTTTTGCGGTCTGTCCGTAGAACGCTATTACAACCGAATATTGTTTTTTAAATTGTTCGGAATTAATTATAGCTTGCAGCAAATCCTTAAGGCTTTTTGCTTGCAACAAATCCTTAAGGCTTTTATTGGTTACAACTTCATTACCAAAAAAACACGCGTAATACTTTTTATTGGAAATAGTAATTGAAAGTATTTTTGCGATAAAATAATCGGATTTTTCGTGAACTCTAAAATTTTTCAAAGTCCTTTCAAGGTTATCGGTACCAATCATTAATGAGAGCAAGAAATAAGATTTAACGATGTTTTGCGAATCAATGATATGTACGTTTGATTGGTAATAATACACGCTTTGAGCCGCTTTGTAAATTTTTTCGTCATTGGGTAAAATTATAATTTGCTCGTCAATAAACTTGTCTATAAAAAAGCGGATATTGTCTTTAGTAATCTGATAATTTTGCGGCACGGTAAAAACGATATCGCAGCCTAACTCGCTAAATAACTCTATTATGCCTTCGCTGTGAGCAAAAGAAACCAATATGTAACCGTCGTGTTTTCTTTTTATAAGGTTATATTCTGCGAGCTCTTGCTGCAGCACCATATCGTCGATTTTTGTTTCTATAAAGTCGCCGAATTTACAAAATTCATCCATAATATTTTGTGATTCGTTTGTATGGATGTGTACTTTTAACATTGAGTCCCGAACGCTTACTATTAAAGAGTCGCCTTTGTTTTTCAGTAATTCAATAAAGTATTCCTGGGTCATAGGTTCTTTAAGTTTCATCAAAAATTCGGTGCAAAAACGGAAAGTCAAATCGCTTTGAACGCGTTTAGTTTCGGTTCTTTTAACGGGCAAAGATTCTTTTATAACCTTTGCGCCGCCTAAGTTAGACAATCCGCCTTTTATTCCTTCAAAAATCAGATAAAAGCCGGCGCCGCCGCTGTCGACAACATTATTCGCGCGTAGTATATCCAATTTCTCTGGCGTTCTCTGTAAGCACGAAAAAATTTCGGCAGTTAGAAAATCAAAAAATTGCTGTACCGAAGTGCTGCCGTTTACGCGGCCCGATAAGTTTTCAATAGATTCGCGCATTACGGTAAGAATCGTGCCTTCGACAGGCCACAATACTGATTTATAAGCGGTTTTGTAGGCATTTTTAAGCGCTTCGTAAAAATCGGTAACAGATACTTGATTTTTCCCTTTAGTTTTTTCATAAACGCCCCAAAAGTACTGAGAAAGAATCATGCCGGAGTTGCCGCGCGAGCCTAAGAGCATTCCCTGCATAAAAGATAAAAGAACATCGGAAAAGGAGGAACTTAACTTTATTTCGTTTACTCCCATCTCGTATGTTCTTTTCATGTTATTCCCGGTATCGCCGTCGGCTATCGGAAACACATTAATTTCATTTAAATAATTTATATTGCCGTTTAAATACTCATAGCCGCTTATTAACAGCCGGTGCAGTAATTTTCCGTCAATCTGTTTTTTATCCATTATCTCTCTTATCCAACAGAATCATCCTTCAAAAATTCCAGATTTTTTTGAGTTTTTTCTTTACAGCCCGAATGGGCATATGTACAAGTTTACAGATTATAGACAACTCATATCATTATAAATTACCAAGCGGAAAAAAGCAACTAAAAATTCAGAAAAAGGCCATAGTCGGAAAGTAAAAGCAAAACTTTTTTGGTCCGGTTTAAACAAGTAATTACAGTAGTTGTGTGTAATTTATCGATTTTTAGTACTTGACAACATTAAAGGCACAGGTAACCATTTTTGTTCGTCTGTGCCTTTATGAAGTGTCCGGTATGAAGATAAGAAGACGCTACGTTTGTGGAGTGCGAACAAGTTCGCATTGTGGTCGTATAATTGGCGCTATGCCTTATGTTTTAAGAAAATACTTCACTTTTTTATTACTTAATGTTATAATAATTTTTATGAAAGAAGTGTCTTTTATAAAAAGAATTATTTATTATGTTATTTATTTTTTAGCGTTTTCTCTGGTTAGGTTTATTTGGGATTTACTTGCAAAGGGTTTGGATAATCTTGATTATTTGAGTATATTCATGGTGCCCTTGATTGCAACTGTAGTTTTTGTTGCAGTCATGGAAATTATTTATGCTGTACGCAAGAAAAAAATAAAGACTAAAAACAAAGAAACTAATCAATCTAACAATGACATTTCAGCTTTACAATAAAGTTCAAACCGTTAACTATGAATGGAGAAAAAAATGGAAGATAAAAATTCTGCTTCACAACCGTATAAAAAATTAGCGTGGCAAGATAAAAGAACTTTATTTAAAGCATACAATACTGTAGTAAGTCCGCGTTCAAAAATTTGGTTAGGAGTAGTTATTTTTTTCTTATATCACAGCCGTTACAGGTCTTGTTTTGCAAGGCATTTACTTATATTCTGAAAGCAAAGAATTTGTATTCTCGTTACTAGGTTTCTTGATATATGGTTTCTTTGTTGTTATCAACGGAATTAATCTTATACCGCTAATAAAAAGAAATAACGGTTTTTTTCGATGGCTTAAAGATACAAAAAATATTGAAAAAAAGTGAAAAAACTATTTTGAACGATAAATTAAAAGAGTGAAATAATATTAGTATTGATTATTTATCACTCTTTTATTTTTTCTTGGTTTTTTTGCCTGTTTATGTTATTATTTTTGCATGAATAAAATCAAAGAGTTTTATACTAGATATAAAAAAATCATATTAATTGTCGGCCTTCTTTTGATGGTGATTTTGCTTTTAATGCCTATTGTAACGACAAGGCGCGTTAAAGAGGGCAACGCGTACTATTCCAAAAAAGATGTCGCGCTTTACATTTATAGCTTTGAAGAATTACCAAAAAATTTTATAACAAAGGCCGAGGCTGAAGATATATACGGAAATTATGCAAACGCGATAAAAGAAATGAAAAATATCGGCGGTGACAGTTATAAATACGAGGGAGTTATTACAAGCTACAAGCTTCCTTCTTATGTAAAACTACAAGAAGCGGACATTTATAAAAACAGGAGCGGACAGCGGGGAGAGTGGCGGTTGGTTTATACTACAAACCTAGCAAACGTCCAAGTCTATTTTTCCGATAATCATTACGGTAGTTTTTCAAAAGTAACCAATTGGCAAATGCAAAGCGCCCGGAATGTTTTTTTGATAATATTTTTTGTATATACGGCATCATTTATTGCCGCGTTTATTCTTCTTGAAAAATCAAACATCAGGTTTTTCTTTAGAAGGATTACTCAAAGATTGGCAAGAAAATAATTAAAAAGTTTCGATTTAAAGTATTAAAAAATTTTTCAAACCACCGTTGGTTTTAAACAAAGGAGTAATAATATGAAAACTTGTGACGCGGTTTTTATGGGCGGCGGCGTTCGCGGTATAGGATTTACAGGCGCAATAAAAGCGCTTAATGACCACGGCTATTCATTCAATAATGTCGCGGGGGCTTCCGTCGGCGCGATTGTAGCCGCATTGATTGCAGCGGGTTACAACGGCGACGAACTCAAGAAAGAAATAAGCGAACTTAATTACAAAAAGTTTAAGGGGAAAGATTTTGCCGCTCATTTTGGCATTTTAGGCGGACTTATCAATATGAAAACCGACTACGGCATGTATAATTCCGACTTTTTTGAAAAATGGATGAAAGAACTTTTAAAACGAAAAGGAGTTGTTAAGTTTAAAGACTTAGAGTATGAGGAAAACGGTAAAACAATGTGCAAGTTAACGCTTACGGCCTGCGACGTTTTCCAAAGAAAGCTAATAGTTCTGCCTTATGACTTAAAAGAATATGGACTTAACCCGAGTGAGTTTGAAGTTGCAAAGGCGGTGCAAATGAGTATGAGCATTCCCTTATTCTATCAGCCTTTCAGGCTCAAAGATTCAAAAGGTAAAGAGCATTGGATTGTGGACGGCGGCGTTTTGTGCAACTACCCGATTTGGATTATGGACGACGGGAAATCTAAACCGACGCGGCCCGTTTTTGGCTTTAAATTTATAGGATGCCCAAAAAATATTAAGGCGTCCGGCAAAAAGACAAAAGAAAAAGGACACGCTGTAAAAGAGAAACATAAAATCGGCATAGTGGATTATTTAATTCATGTTATTGATATTGTTCTTGATTCGCAGAGTTTAAGTTACGACCATACTTCTTACGGCGATCTTGAAAGAACGATTCATATTCCCATTACTGTAGACGGAAAGGACATCAGAGTTACCGACTTTGGAATAAAACCCAATGTTTCTGCCAAATTGTTTGACAATGGTTATAAAGCAACGGTAGCATTTTTAGAGAACTGGGACTTTGAACAATGGATTAATGAATACCGTGAAAATAGTATGAAATGATTTGACAAAAAGGAGTTTTTTTAGTATGCTTTTTACATAATATTGTTTTTTTAAACAAAAAAAGCAATGTTGGTTTAATAAATTAAGTTAGAGGAGTTAAGAAAATGGAAAGAGATTCAGTACAGAAAAAAGAATTTGATGATTTTTGCCAGTATGTTAACGACAATTTTGGGAACAGGGAGCGTTACAATGTTGTTTCCGAGTATTTAGAATACGGAGAAACAAGAGGCCACGATTACGCAATGGCTAAAGTACGCGAATATATTTCAAGGATGCAACACTAATTAAATCAAAAATTATACATAGGCAAAGAGAAGAAAGCGAGAAGACCGCTTTCTTTTTTTATTGAAAATCAAATACTTAAAATTATAATGTCTAAAAATAGACTGCATTGACCAAAATTAATCTAAATCGCAAGATCCCACCAATTTTCGCTATCTTTTTCGCTATCGGAATCTTTAGGCGAAAACTTTAACGGCATTATAATTTTTTTGCTGGTAAATATTCCTTGCTCGAGTTTGCGTTTTTCTCCTTTGACATAGATATACGGAATTACCGTGTAACTGTATGTTTTACCGTCAACCGCTAAATTGTCAACCACCTCAACATCGCCGGTTTTATTTTCAATTGTCTTAATCAATGTTGCATTTTCGCCGTCTAATTGATAGACTTCGTAAATTACATAGGGGAGCGCGGTAAATTTTACATTAGGGTACTTTTGTACAATGTCGACATTAACATTTACTACTTTTAAGTTATCAAAATATTTTGACACTTTAACCGGCATATTGTTTTGCGAAAAATATTCTTTTAAAACATACTTTTCCGGCGTGGAATCGGAAGCCAGGGTAATTTCGCGGTTCACACTTAAATTTTCAAAGTCTATATTTAAAAGGTGCACCGTTGAAGGGGGCTTAAAGTCCGCCGGCGCATTTTCTTTATATAAGACGCTGAAAAGGTCTCTTGCTATAAAAGAGCATGTGTTTCCGCCTGAAATATAGTTAGAGAAGACATCGTTTTTTGCTCCTACCCAAACGCCCATTGTATGCTTTGTGGTGTAAGAGATGTTGTATGCGTCGCTGTTACCATGTTCAAAGCCCACTGTTCCGGTTTTTGCCGCTACTTCAAACGGCAAAATGTCCATCTTGTAGGCTGTGCCGTCCGCTACCGAATCTAGCAGTATGTCGGTCATTATAAAAGAATTTTCTCTAGAGAAAACCGGCGAAAAATTTGTAACATTTTCATACAAGATATTGCCCTTACAATCTTCTATTCGTTTTATAAATTTCGGCGGGTTG
>Ga0209737_10001784_pt1 | contig 15209 bp, 13 predicted proteins | sample TergutCu122P3_FD_187284 | JGI IMG/M metagenome (GOLD analysis project Ga0209737, IMG submission 187284) | Cubitermes ugandensis P3 segment gut microbial communities from Kakamega Forest, Kenya - Cu122 P3 (SPAdes) (version 2) | ecosystem: Host-associated > Arthropoda: Insects > Digestive system...
ACGACATCTGTGCATACGCCGGTCTCCGGGGGGACGTCTCCTCCTGGGTAGCCCAGCTTCCGGTATGAAGCGTCATAACCCTTCGTCACCCCCACCTGGGCCCTGGCGTCCTCTACCAGACGCTGGGCGTCTATCCCCCACCCCGCCGGCTTGCTCGCCATCAAAAGCAAGGCTGCTGCCAAAAGCCCTGCCCTCACGTGTTTTTCCAATGGACGCATGCCTACGTTCTAATTCAGTATGCTGCTGCACCCAAAACACTCTTTTTTCGCTCCACACACAAATTTGCCCCTTCACAGGTTGCTTTCAAACCATGGTTTTGACTTCCCATAACCCGCAAGACATTCCAAACGACACACTCAGCTTCCTCGGGAAATACTTCGCCTTCTTGTTGCATGAAATTGCCAACCCCCTGGCCGCTGTTGAAACTTTCGCCTTCCGCCTCCAATGCCTGCTTTCTCCCCATGGGCCCCCAGAGGCCATGGACGCGTTGAAACAGCTTCAAACGCAGCTGGCTTTTTTGTGTGAAACCCTGCACCAAATCCGCATATTGGCATGGGAAAACCCGAAAACCCTCCAAAGCTGTTTGCCTGGCCCCGGCATTGAAAAAGCCCTGGCTGCTTTGCCAAAACACGACAAGTTGCACCTGCAGACAGAAGGGCTTTTGCAGCTGGGCCCTGTACAAGGCGAGGCGACACAACTGGGGTGGGTTTGGAAAAACCTCTTTGAAAATGCTCTGCGTGCAATGCAGGGCGAGGGCCACTTGCTGATTCGTGCGCAGTCTACGCCTGAGCAGGTTTTTGTTTTTATAGAAGATTCGGGCCCCGGGGTGGAGGAGCCTTTGCGCGCACAACTTTTTGAGCCTTTTGTCAGCGGCCATGCCGAGGGGACTGGCCTGGGTTTGGCGCTTGCCAAAACCATTCTCGAAAGGCATGGAGGCAACATTTCCCTTCAGCAAAGCCGTTGGGGTGGCTCCTGTTTTGTGGTTTGTTTGCAACGCGTAATTTTATGAACGCACGAATTCTGTTGGTGGAAGACAACCCTTCTTTGGTCAGCAACCTGACAAGCATTCTCCATGGGTTGGGTTATTTGGTGCGTTGTGCTACCAGCTGCCAGCAAGCCTTGCACATCGGCAAGGACTGGTTGGACATCGGCCTGGTGGATTTGATGCTCCCTGATGGCGAAGGCACGGAGTTGGCGCGCAAACTCAAACAACAAAACCCCCATGCAGAAATTATTTTGCTTACCGGTTTTGCTTCCATTGAGTCCGCAACCCAAGCTGTGCGCTCGGGGGCTTGGGCTTATCTGGTCAAACCCTGCACAACCCAGGACTTGCTTTCCACGGTTGAAAACGCCTTGCGTCATGTGCGTGCTCAAGAAGAAAAAAGACAGCTGACAAAGCGGGCACTTGTTGCAGAAAAACTGGCTGCCGTTGGAACGCTTACCGCCGGCCTTTCGCACGAAATCCGCAACCCTTTGAATGCGGCCTCCTTGCAGCTGGCAGTGCTTGAGCGCCGCATCCACAAGCTTCCGAAAACCAAACAAGCAGCGCTGAATGAGCCTTTGCTTCTTGTCAAGGATGAGATTCGCCGCTTGGAGCGCATTTTGGATGACTTCATGCAATTTGCGCGCCCCAGTGACATTGAAAAACAACCTCTGCAGCTGGAGGAAGTGCTCAAACGCGTCATTGCCCTGCTGCAACCTGAAGCACAAAAGCGCAACATTGCCCTGGAGTTTTCCTGCCTGTCCATTTCTGTATTGGGGGATGCAGACCAACTCCAACAAGTGTTTATGAATTTGACACTCAATGCTTTGGATGCGACGCCCCCCGGAGGAACCATCCGCCTGGTGGGGGCGGATTTGGAGAAAAACTTTGTGGTTGTTTCCATTGATGACAGCGGAGCGAGCATTCCGCGCAGCGAAGAAGGGAGAATTTTTGAGCCCTTCTTCACAACCAAGGCCCAGGGCTCTGGGCTGGGTTTGCCCATTTCACACGCCATTGTGACGCAGCATGGAGGCCACATTCAAGTACGCGCCTCCTCGTTGGGGGGCGCTTGCTTCAGCGTCAGTTTGCCTAAAACTCCCTGAAGGGTCTTTTTGTTCCCTAGCGAACGCACGTCGAGCGCAGCCACCTCCATTCAAAGCTCCACTGATCCTGCGAAACGTTCCCAGCGCCCGCTGCTTCCCTTGGAAGCTCCAACGAAACTGCGCGTCGGGAGCCTCGGCTTCCGCTCAGTGGAGTGCGCTCCCTCCAGCCCTCCCTTCCGTCAGAAAGCTCCACTGGAGCTTTCTCATCGCGAAAGCCTCACCTTCGTCCACTAGGAAACAAAAATCCTCCTTCAGGGGCCTCTTGTTGCGCTCTTCGCTCTTTGTTCGACAGCTTAAGAGTCCAGAGGAGCGGCTTTTGAAGTCTCAGCTGGCGGAGGCCTCGTTGGGCTGGGCGGTGTATTCCTTGAGGCGGTATTGGATTTTTCGAACACTAATCCCCAGAATTTCTGCGGCTCTTGTCGTTGAGCCGCCGACCATTTCAAGGGTTTCGAGGATGGCCTCTCGCTCTATTTCATAGAGTGTTGCCCCTGGAATGAGGGGGCCCCTGCCTACCCCTGTGGCTCGGGGGGCACGCAAAGTGGGCGGTAGATCTTCCAAACCAATTTCGGAGTGGTTGCTTGCCAACACCACCGCACGCTCAATGACGTTTCCAAGCTCGCGTACATTGCCCGGCCAGTCATAGGCAAGAAAACCATTCAGTGCTGCCTTGGAAACACCCGAAATTTTCTTGTTATATAACTGCGAAAACTTGTCGACAAAATGACTTGCCAGCTCCGGAATGTCTGACTTTCGACTGCGCAAAGGCGGCAAGGTGACGGCCACCACATTCAACCTGTAAAACAAGTCCTCCCGGAATTTTCCCTGGCGCACCTCTTCCGCCAAATTTTTGTTGGTGGCCGCCACAATGCGAACGTCCACCTTCAGGGTTTGAATGCCCCCTACGCGCTCAAACTCCTGCTGCTGCAAAACCCTCAGCAACTTAATTTGCAGCGCAGGTGAAACATCGCCAATCTCATCCAAAAACAAAGTGCCATCATGCGCCAATTCAAACCGGCCTTCTCTGCGCCCAAGCGCCCCTGTGAAGCTTCCCTTCTCGTGCCCAAACAACTCGCTTTCCAACAGGGTTTCTGACAAGGCCGCGCAGTTGACTTTCACAAAGGGCCTCTCAGCGCGCGGCGACTCCTCGTGAATGGCATGGGCTACCAGTTCTTTGCCTGTCCCGGACTCTCCCAAAATGAGCACCGTCGCCCTCGTGGGCGCCGCTCGACGGATGATTTCGAAGACAGAGCGCAATTCCGGACTGTCCCCAACAATGTGCTTGAAGCGGTAGCATTCCTGCAAACGCTCGCGCAGCAAACTCCTGTCTCTCAGCAAAGCGCGCTTCTCCAGGGCCTTCTCAAGGACAACCAAAACCGTGTTCACATCCAAAGGCTTAATCAGATAGTTTTCGGCCCCCTCGCGCATGGCTTCTACGGCTGCTTGGACACTCCCATAGGCCGTCATCATAATGAAATGCGTGTCCAGCCCCTCCTTGCGACAACGCCGAAGCAACGAAATGCCATCCAAATTCGGCATCCGCACATCACACAACACCGCGTCCGGCGCAAACTCCAGAAGCTTGCAATAGCCTTCTTCTCCGTCGGCTCCTTCGGCTACGTCAAAGCCTTCTTCACGCAAAATGGTGCTCAACGCTTTGCGCGCATTCTCCTCGTCGTCGATGACCAGAATGCGCGCTTTCTGTGGGCGCCTTGCGTGCATGGCTATGCGTCCCCCTCTGCTTTCTTCTCTTTCTTCTCTCTCTTCGGGGTGGACTCCCCCGGGAATATAAAATGAGCGCCGACTTCTTTGAGCTCTTGCGTTTGCAAATTTAAAACACGAATTTTCACTTTGGGAATAGCCTCCTTCGACTTGCCTCCTTGAAGCATGCCTTTCAAACGCTCACGCTCAGCGCCAACAAAAACGGGAATGCGGGCACTTGAAAAAGGAGCTACCTCCAGAGTGGGGAGCCCGACAATAATTTCTGCTCCCTCTAGGAAACCCGCCTCTATGCTGTAGGATACCGCCTCCGGCTGCTTGTTCACCAAAACCAATTCATATTGGTTGGAAATTTGGGAGCCTTTCAACATCCACGGCGAAAAACCCGAGGGGCGAATGACGTGCGCCTCAAAGGACTGTCGCTTGGCCAATGAAAAACTCAGCGCACCCAAGGCAACCAAAATGGCGGCAGCATAAATAAGCATGCGCGGACGAAAGAAGCGTCGCTTTCCTGTGCTGAGCTCCTGTTGGGAGGCATGGCGAATCAGCCCGGGAGGCTTTTTGAGTTTTTTCATGACTTCATCGCAAGCGTCGATGCATTGCGTACAAGCCAAACACTCCATTTGCAGGCCGCCGCGAATGTCCATGCCTGTGGGGCATACATAAATGCATCTTTTGCAGTCGATGCAGTCGCCGCGCTTGGGCGCTTCTTCGCCGGGTTTGGGCTTTGCCAATTTGCCTCGGGGCTCGCCCCGGTTGTAGTCATAGGAAATGACAACAGAATCCTGATCGTGCAGCACAGACTGCAAACGCCCGTAGGGGCAAAGCACTACGCAAAATTGCTCGCGAAACCAGGCGAAGTTGAAGTGGAACAACAAAGTCAGCGCAACTGTCCATATGAAAGGCGTCATATGCGCAGCCGGCCCGGCTTTTATCATCTCTATATAGGCGGGGACGGAGACGAAAAAAGCAACGGAGGCATGCGCAACGAAGGCGGAGGCCAATAAAAAAAGCGCATGCTTGAGGACAAACCTCAAAACCTTCCCCGCTCCCCAGGGTTGGGAGGCGGCCTTCAGGGCTTTCTCCCGGGAGCCCTCCACCCAGCGCTCAATGGGGCGGAACAAGGCCTCCAAAAAAACCATCTGCGGACAAAGCCAGCCGCACCATATTCGGCCCCTCCAGGCGGTGACGAATAAAATGGAAAAAATGAATACCAATGCAAGCAGGAGTACAATCCAAAAGTCCTGCGCGTTGAAGGTTTTGCCAAACAAAAAAAACTGCCGCTTCGCAACGTCCAAAAAGACGGCTGGGTTGTTGTTCAGCTGTACCAGCGGAGCTGCGACATAAAAGCCAATCAGCAAAGCGAAAACAACTCTGCGCCAAAAAAGATAACGCCCCTTTACGTCTGCGGTGCGGATCATCAGCCGGGAGCCATCGGGCCGCATTGAGGACATAATGGGCGGTACTTTTGCTTCTTCAGGCACTTCTTCAGGCATGGGTTTCTAAACCTCTGTATGTTCAACTGCTCAATTTTAAACTTCAGGGGCGCGGCATGGAAACCTCATGCCGGCCCCTGAGGATTAACCATGCCGCTGTCTGAAAACACGAGAAAGACTAAGGTGCGTTCGGAGAAATTTTTTCGCCTTCAGGCGCCTTCCCAGGTACGTTTTTGTTTCGCAAAGTCAATACGTACGCTGTTACCTGCTTCACCCTTTCTGCTCCTAGCCTATCCCCCCACGCCTCCATGTTCTTGTCAGGAAAACCATTGGTTACCGCAGCAATAATGTCCATGGGTTCATAACCATGAATCCAATATGGGTCTGTCAGGTTGGGACCTATGGAGCCTTGTCCTTCGGCCTCATGGCAAGAACGACATGTGCCCAAAAACACTTTCCTGCCCGCAGCAACAGTGTCTGGATCTTTGGACGCCGCCCAGAGCATTGCATTGCTGAGGGGGGCTCCTGCAGCCAGCCTTGCTCGCTCAGCTGCGACAGCACTCTTGTGTTCCTCATAGGCTTTTAATGGGCTCGGCAGGGTTTGGGTTGTCTCATAAACAAACCAATACCCGAAAGAGAAGACGATGGTCCCCAGAAGAATGGCTACCCACCAGTTGGGGAGACGATTGTCCTCTTCTACAATTCCGTCATAGACGTGGTGAACTTTATTTTTCTCACTCATTGTTGAACCTCACCGTGATCTTCCAAGGGCAGAGAAGCAACTTCTGCATAGTCAGACTTCTTATGAACAAATAGGACAGTCACCAAAATTGCCAGGAATACTCCAGAGAACAGAAGCAAACCGATGAGGGGCAAATTGATGTCAATGAGCCCTTCCAAATATTTGGACATGGTTATTGCCCTCCTCCCGCTGGACTGGCGGCCGCGTTTGTGAATTTGACGCCTTCTGCCCTTCCGAGTTTTTGCAAATAGGCAATGAGCGCAACAAGCTCGCTGTCCCAGGAGAGCGTGCCTCCTATTTCTCCTATGTCGAGCAGGACGGCCTCAGCTTGAGCTCGCTGATTTGCTTGTGCCAAGTCGATATCCTCGTTTGTATAAGGAACGCCCAGCTTCTGCATGGCGCGCAGCTTTTTCTCGCCTACCTTCGGGTCAATTCTCTTCGTCGCTAGCCAAGGGTAGGGAGGCATGTTTGAACCCGTGCTCGTATCCGTCGGGTTTAGCATGTGTGTATAGTGCCAGGCAGAGGGTTGCTTGCCTCCTTCTCGATGGAGGTCCGGACCTGTTCGCTTGGAGCCCCATTGGAAAGGATGATCATAAATGAACTCTCCAAGCTCTGAACGGGCACCGTAGCGCAGCGTCTCAGCCAGGAAGGGTCTGATTTGCTGCGAATGGCAGAGATAACAACCCTCTCTGACGTAGACATCTCTCCCCTGAAGCTCCAAGGCTGTATAAGGGGTTTGACGTTTCGCATCCGTCGGCAAATTGTGGTGCGCCCTCAGGACGGGCAAAATTTCCACCACGCCTCCTACCAGGATGGCCAGGAGCGTCACCGTCGTAAAAGCAAGCGCATTTCCTTCAATAATGGCAAACCAGGACTTCTTCCCTGCCTTCTTGTCCCGCGTGTTCATCACCCAGGCAAAAACCGACAACAGAAGGACTGCTCCCGCGAGGGCGATGGCGGCAAGGGCGGAGCCCGTCGCAAGGCCAAAGGCCAGTACGAGGACGAGGATGGCCACCGAGAAAACCAGCGGCTTGCCCAGGACAATTCCCACCAAACCTTCTCCCTCGGGTGTGGGCGCCTTGGGGGCAACCACAACATCCACACTGGTGGTGACAACCTTGCCGGCCACTGCCGTTTTGACGAGGTTCCAACACATGAGGCCGAAGCCAACCAGATACATGGCGCCGCCCAGAGCGCGGACAAGATAGGTCACCTTAATGGCTTCCAGGGTTTGGAGGAAGTCAGGGTGGAGCAAGGAGCCGTCCATATTCACCGCTCGAAGCATCAAACCTTGAGCAACACCCGAAACCCACATCGAAACCATGTAGAGGATGATGCCGATGGTGGCGAGCCAGAAATGCCAATTCGCCGCCTTCACGGAATGCAGCTTGGTGCCATAGAGTTTGGGCACCAGCCAATAGAACATACCTGCCGCCATGAGGCCGTTCCACCCCAAAGCACCCGAGTGCACGTGGCCAATAATCCAGTCGGTGTAGTGCGCAAGGGCGTTAACTGTCTTAATGGAAAGCAAAGGGCCTTCAAACGTCGACATGCCGTAGAAGGTGACGCCGGCCACAAGAAACTTCAAAACCGGATCTGTACGGAGTTTGTGCCAGGCGCCTCGGAGCGTCAGAAGACCGTTCAACATGCCGCCCCAGGAAGGCGCCCACAGCATGACGCTGAACAACATGCCCAAAGACTGTGCCCAGTCAGGCAGCGAAGTGTAGAGCAAGTGGTGCGGGCCTGCCCAAATATAAATGAAAATGAGCGCCCAGAAGTGCACAACCGACAGGCGATAGGAGTAGACGGGGCGTTCGGCCGCCTTGGGGAGGTAATAATACATGATGCCCAGGACAGGCGTCGTGAGGAAGAAGGCGACGGCGTTATGGCCATACCACCACTGGACGAGGGCGTCCTGGACACCTGCGTAAATGGAATAGGACTTGGTCAGCGACACCGGCAGGGCCAGGTTGTTGGTGATGTAGAGCACCGCAATGGTGACGATGGTGGCGATGTAGAACCAAACAGCAACATAAATTTGCTTTTCGTTGCGCTTGGCCATGGTCCAGAAGAAGTTGAGGGCAAAAACCACCCAAATGACAACCACGGCCAAGTCAATGGGCCATTCCAATTCTGCATACTCCTTGCCCTGCGTAATCCCCAAAGGCAAGGTAACCGCCGCCGCAACAATGATGGCTTGCCAACCCCAGAAATGCACGTTGGACAAAAAGTCAGAAGCCAACCTTTGTTTGAACAAACGCTGAATGGAATAGTAGATGCCGGCAAAGATCATATTGCCCACAAAGGCAAAAATGACTGCGTTTGTATGCAGCGGCCTTAAGCGTGAAAACACCGTAAGGGAAATTCCAAAATTCAACTGCGGCCAATAGAGTTGGAGGGCCACCAAAAGCCCCACCAACATCCCGACAACACCAAAGACGATTGACGCCCATATAAAGCGTCTCACGACGGTATCATCGTATTCTATGCGTTGTGTTTGCATTACTTCTCCTCCGATTTTGAAGGCAATGCCGGCTCTTCCGGCGGTGAGTCGTTGTCTTGTTCCAATGGCAACAGCGCCATTCTGTCAAAATGCTCAAAGTCCTTTTGTCGAACGGAATAAAAAAACAAAATGAGCCCTCCGGCGACGAGAACCAGGCTCACAAAAATCTGCAAAAGCAAAATCGTCATGTACGCACCTCTTGCACTCGCCAAAACCCTTTTTGCCCTTTTTGGCTTTTAGAGCCGCGAAGTACAAAAAGGCAAAAGAAAATAAGTCCCAAGGAGGAGATGGGCATGCTGATGGCGGCCCATACGGGGCTCATGTAACCCAAAAGCCCCACTGCCACCGCCGTGCCGTTGTATACCAACGAAAGCCCCAAAATTTGTTTGGTTAACCGCCTCAAATGTGTCGCCGCACTCAATGCCGCTTGAATGCCCAGCACCCCCTCGTTGACAAGAAAAAAGTCAGACTTCCCCGGCATAACGGGGCGATCGATGGCCACCGCCCCCGCGCACCATGCTTTTTCGAAGGCCATGGAGTCGTTTACGCCATCTCCCACATAGAGGCTGTCCATCGCGTCAATGCCTTTGACGGCCTCGGCTTTCTGCTGTGGGGTTTGGCTTGCCAAAACGTGGGAAGGCGAAATGCCCAGCCTTTGTGCCAGGGAATGTGTGCGCCCAAGGCCATCTCCGGAAATAATCCACAGCTCTACCCCTTGGTTTTGCAGCACCGCCACCTCCTGCGCGGCGTCTGCCCGCAGGACTTCCTTCGTCTCCAAGAAGGCTACCGCCTCGCCATTGCGTGACAGAACCGTTGCCCCTTCTTCCTTCGCTGCCGCCCAGGAAGCGCGGCCCAGACGCCAAAGCTCCCCTTCGCGTTGCCACTCCAGCCCTTGCCCTGGAACTTCTTTTATCTCTGCTTCTGGCTCGAAAACCGGCTCCCTCTTTTCCAATGCAGAGGCAATGCATATGCTGACAGGGTGGCTTGAGCGCGAAGCCAGGTTATAGAGTACATGGCGCGCCTTTGCATCCATCTGCTCAAGCTGATTTGGGGTTTTCAATTCCAGGCGCCCCAAAGTCAGCGTTCCTGTCTTGTCAAACAGCACCTTCTTCACCTGCGTCAGACGGTCAAGCAAGTCGCCACTGCGTATGTAAAAACCGCGTCGCTTCAGCGCGGACTGCGTCAGCTCATAGGCCAGGGGGATGGTAATCCCCAAGGCGCAGGGGCAGGTGACGATGAGCAAGGCCACGGCGACGTTGATGGCTTTGTCAAAACCGGCCCCCATCCACAGGACAAAGCCCAGGGAGGAAATGAGCAAAACGCCCAGTACCCAGGCGCGCGCGAGGCGATTCCAGAAGAGCAGATGCGAATGGCCTCCTTTGCCCGGCGAGGTTTGCCGAAGCAAAGGAAGCAAGGGCGAATCCGCAAAACCGGTCAAAGCCCGCCCCAGCAAAGCCGAGTCTGCGGCATTGATGCTGCCTGCCATGGCTACCTCGCCTTGAGACAAACTCTGCGGCTCCGGCTCCCCCGTTATCCAATCGGTGGATACCTTCGCCTCCTTGGACAACAAGGAGAGATTGACGGGGACCACATCCCCCGGGGCCACCAGGAGGGTGTCCTCCTCCTGGACTTCTGCCGCCCTCACCAGGCGAATGCTTTGGCTGCTCTTCACCCTCACCCAGAAGTTTTCAGAGCCTGCATCCTCCAGCAAAAAGCGCTTGTTTTTCTCCAGCACCCGCTGGCGCAGCCAACGCCCTGTCAACATGAGCGTAACGAAAATGTTGAGGGTATCTAAATAGGCCAGATCTCCCCTCCCCTGGCTAAATTGCACAAGGGAGAGGGAATAAGAGAGGAAAATCCCCAAGGCGATGGGGAGATCCAAATGAAAAAGCCTGCTGCGCACACTCGCAATGGCCGAATGGAAAAACGGCCAGCCGCCATAAAAGACGACAATGCTTGTCAACCCCATGCACAGGTATGTAAAGGCTTGAAACAAGGCCCCATCTTCCAAAGACATGCCGAAATAGAAGGCCGCTGAAAACAGCATGACATTCATCGAAATGCAGACGCACACGCCCAAACGGAAAAGCTCGGACGAAAACCCTCCGGGCTGCTTGCGTGAAATGCCAAAGCGGTAGCCAAAGCGCTCTACGGAGTTTATCCACGCATGGATGTTGAAGAGGTTGCGCACCCACACGAGGTGGACTTTGCCCAGGGCCGGGTTGACAACAATTTTGCTGCCACCCTTTTGCCTGCGGAACAACTCGTTGAGCAACCAAACACAAGCGGAACAATGTATGCCCTGTACGTCCAACTCCATGGAACACAGGGGCCCCTGCGCTTGAGTCGCCTTCTCCAACAAAGCCTCCAGCCATGTATGGCTGCGTATGTGCGCAGAGGGAGAAGCCGCAGGAGGAATAGAGCCCTCAGCCAGCGTATAAAAGAGGGAGAGGTTTTCTGAGTGAAGAATTTGGTAAACCGCTTCACACCCCGCACAGCAAAATCGCGCATTTTTTGCGCTAACGGGGACGGGGCTTCCACAGTGTATACACGCCTGAGGGCTGTGGTTAGCCTGGGTTAGGTGAAGCGACGCTTCCATTAGTCATTCCTATTGCGAATGGCGTGCCTATTGTTTATTCATTCATTCAAAAGTCAATCGAATTTAATCAACAACTTAGGCTTCTAGGCCGTAAACCCCCGTTAACACCCTGGCAAATATTTACAATGCCCTTGCTACATGACTTCCTACGTTTTCGAGACGGCTTTCCAGAAGCTTGACATATGTGCGCTTTGTCTGTTCAGCAGGCGCAATTTCTTCACAAACCACCTGTTTTCCTCTCCTGTAAGCGCAATTTTTTCGCTTTCCTAACCCATGCTCAATGAAGGTTCAGGCTTTCTTGGAGATAAGGATCGTTCTTCGCAATCAACGGCGCTTTTTGGAGTTTCCTTTGCAGGCAGAATACAAACAATCCGGCAAAACCCAGAATGGCGGAAACCTCCACCCAGCCTACAGGTGGTGAAGAGAAATTGAAGGGCGTCACCATCAAATAGATGTCTACCCAGCGGCCGAGCAATACGACGAGGGCGACGGCGGCCACATAGGTAGGGTTGCGCTTTAACGGGCGGGGCAAGAGAAGGAAGAAGGGAAGCACAAAGTTGAGCACAAAATTGAGGTAGAAAAAGGGCTCCCAACCTCCATGCCAGCGGCGGTTGAAATAGACGACTTCTTCGGAGATGTTGGCATACCAGATGAGCATGAATTGGCAAAACCACAGGTAGGCCCAGAAGGTGCAGAAGGCGAAGAGGAGTTTGGCCAAGTCATGCACATGGGGGATGCGGAAGGCCGGAAACAAGCCCAGCTTGCTCAGGAGGATGCAGGTAAGCGCAATGGCGGCGACGGAAGAGGAGAGCATTCCGGCGATGTTGTACATGCCGAAAATGGTGCTAAACCATTGGGCTTCCAGACTCATAATCCAATCAAAGGAGGCCATGGAGAAGGTGAGGGCAAAGCAGACCAGAAAGCCGGTGGACCAACGCACAGACTGGTGTGTACGCTCAACCGAGTTGTCCTTGTCCTGCTGCAGTGAAAAGCGGCGCAATTGGAAGCCAAAGAGCACCCAGGCGCCTAAAATCAGCAACATGCGGGCTATATAAAAAGGCGTATTGAGGTAGGCGACTTTGGTGTGAATGAGATGATCATAGTCCACATGCCCTTTGTCCATAATCCCCGGCCGCGCCCATTCATAAATGGAGTCGCCGCCGCTCAGCAGGTTGACGAGGGTGAGCAAAACCAACAATGCGCCCATGGGCAGCAAGGCGGCATAGCCTTCAAGCACGCGCTTCAAAACGGTATGCCAGCCTGCCTTGGCCACGGTATTGAGCGCCAAAAGCGTCAAGCCCCCCGCCGCCAGGGTTATGAAAAAGAAAGCCCCTACCAGGAGGTTGGTATAGCCCCACCGGGGGGTGTCAAACAGCGCCCAGGCAAGTCCTCCCAAGCCCAGAATGGCTACTGCCAGCGCCACCAGCTGTGTTTTTCCTATGTTGTTCATAAAGCCCCCTGGGAAGGAGTATCGGCATTTCCATTTTCATTGGCCGGCTTTGGCGCCACAGCCCGCGCAACGGAGGCCTGGTATGTGCGGAGATAGCGGATAATTTTCCACCTGTCTTCCTGCGAAATTTGCGGCCCGTGGCCGGGCATGTTGCCCTGTCCCAGCGTAATAATGTGGAAAATCTGCCCGTCTTTCATGTCGCGGGCGTTGTTGGCCAGCAAGGAAGGCGGACGTACAAACAAACGCGTGACGAGGCCTCCGCCGTGCAAGTCCGCGCCGTGGCAATGAAGGCACATACGCTCGTATAAAACGCGGCCCCGCTCCACAATCCGCTTGTGCGCTTGCGGGTTTTTGCTCAGTGGATCTGTCCATTCCCGGCCCGCGCGCAAGGCCTCTTCCGGCCCTGTTGCATAGTGAAAGGGGCGGTAAACCTGAACGTTCGTCAACAGTTCCGGCTTTTCCGGGGTTTCCGAAAGGCTTTGGCTCAGCGGCCGCTGCAGCGGATCTCTGGGAAGCGTCCCCACGGGGGGGGCGGCCAAAGTCTTCCCATCGGGGAAGTTGGGGTTGGCGGAAAAAGACTCATAGGCGCGGGAGTAGGCCATATCGGGGGAAAACTCATAGTTGGGCTTCGAAACATCCTGCGCGCAAGCCAACAACCCTCCGAAAAACGCCAGGCAGCATGCCAGGTAAGCTATGTGCAGCCTCTTCATGGTACCTCCTGTACAGCAACGGCACCCTGCTCTTTGAGAAAACTCCGCGCCCTCTCCGGCTCCGCCCAGAGCTCCAGGGCGAAGCGATCGTCGGTCACCCTCTCCAGGGGGGTTACCTTCTTCCCCGGAAAAAGCTTAGAGCGCAGCAAAAAAGCCAGGCCCGTCGTCAAAGCCGCACACAAGACGGTTGCCTCAAAAGTCACCGGAATAAAAGCGGGAATGGAAGCAAAGGGCTTGCCCCCCACATTCAGCGGCCAGGAAATGACGGAGGTATACACCATCAGCGACAACATGCCTGCGCCTCCGCTGAGCCCTCCGAGGAAGCATACCCAGGTGAGTTTTGAGGGCTTAAGTCCCATGGCCTCATCCAAACCGTGCACCGCATAAGGGGTATAAACATCCACCACCTTCAGGCCTGCCTGCCGCGCCGCCTTCGTCGCATCGAGGATTTGAGCTTCCTGCTCAAACCAACCCACTGTTTTGACTTTGCTCATGCTGTCACCTCCTGTTTGGCCTGGTGTGCATTGGGGTGCTTCGCGAAATGGTTGACGGCTTTCACCTCACCAATGGAGATGACGGGGAGGAAGCGTACAAACAACAAGAAGCAGGTGAAAAACAACCCGAAGGTGCCGATGAAAGTCCCCACTTCAACGGCGGTGGGTTTGTACATGGCCCAACTGGAGGGCAAAAAGTCGTGGTGCAAGGAAGTCACAATAATGACGAAGCGCTCAAACCACATGCCGATGTTAATGACGATGGAGAGGAGGAAGGTCGCCACAATGGAAGTCCTGAGTTTCTTGAAATAAAACAAGAGGGGGGAGAGGACGTTGCAGGTGAACATGATCCAATAGGACCAGGCGTAGGGACCAAAAGCCCGGTTAATGAAAGCAAAGCGCTCCCACTCATTGCCGGAATACCAGGCGATGAAAAACTCCGTGCCATAGGACAGGCCCACAATGCCGCCTGTAACAATAATAATTTTGTTCATGTTTTCGATGTGCTGGATGGTGATGAAATGCTCCAGTTTGAGCACCACCCGCGTAATAATCATCAACGTCAGCACCATCGCAAAACCGGAGAACACAGCGCCGGCAACAAAATAGGGGGGAAATATGGTGGTATGCCACCCCGGAATAACGGAAGTCGCAAAGTCCATGGACACAATGGTATGCACCGAAAGCACCAAGGGCGTGGCCAAACCCGCGAGCAGCAGGTAGAGGGTTTCATAGCGCGACCAGGTGCGGTTGGAGCCATTCCAGCCGAAGGAGAGAAAGCCGAATATTTTCTTTCGAAGTCCGGAAAGTCTGTCGCGGATGGTGGCCATGTCGGGCATCAACCCGAAGTACCAGAAGACGGCGGAGACAGTGAAGTAGGTGCTGATGGCAAAGACGTCCCAAAGCAGAGGGGAGCGGAAGTTGACCCAGAGCTGCCTGTCGTTGGGGTAGGGAAACATCCAAAACAGCAACCAGGGGCGCCCCGCGTGTATGGCAGGGAAGATGGCGGCGCACATGACGGCGAACAAAGTCATGGCCTCAGCGGCGCGGTTGATGGAGGTGCGCCACTTTTGCCTAAAGAGGAACAAAATGGCTGAAATGAGGGTGCCGGCGTGGCCGATGCCCACCCAGAAGACGAAGTTGGTAATGTCAAAGGCCCACCCCACCGTCTTGTTGAGTCCCCAGGTACCGATGCCTGTGCCAATTTGGTAGGCCACCATCCCAAACCCAATGCCCAGCACCGAGAAGGAAGCGAGGAAGGCCAACCACCAGCGTACCGTGGGACGCTCAATCAACGGTGTGACAATGTCGTCTGTAATTTGCGCCAGCGTCCGCTCCGCTGTCACCAGGGGCGTGCGCAAAGGGGAGACTTCACTCATTTTTGCCTCCTGTACCCGCTGTACCCGGGTTCGTCACCTTGGCCATATAGGAAACAACGGGCTCAATGTTCAACTCCGTCAGCAGCCGATAGCTT
>Ga0209737_10001785_pt1 | contig 15208 bp, 10 predicted proteins | sample TergutCu122P3_FD_187284 | JGI IMG/M metagenome (GOLD analysis project Ga0209737, IMG submission 187284) | Cubitermes ugandensis P3 segment gut microbial communities from Kakamega Forest, Kenya - Cu122 P3 (SPAdes) (version 2) | ecosystem: Host-associated > Arthropoda: Insects > Digestive system...
TGCGCTCTACACGTGGATCTGTTAGTCCTGAAAAATATTCAAAAGGGTTTTCCATACTTTTTATCTTTTGCATGGAAAGATACTCCTTTTTTACATCTTTCTATAAAAATTAGATGCGTTGACCCTGTACCTCATAACTTTTCACTATCTTTGCCGCTCAAAAACAGAGTAAATTAAAATATTCGTATGAGAGTTTTAAAATTTGGCGGGGCATCCGTAGGTTCCATAAAAAATTTGCAACAGGCAAAAAAAATCGTAGAGAGCGTGAATGAACCCGTGATTATTGTGATTTCGGCAGTGAATGAAGTAACAGATCGTTTGTTGAATGCCACACAACTCGCCACGCAAGGATTGACTTCTTATGTGAATGAATTTCAAGATATTGTAAATATACACAACCGCCTTATTGAGGCAATTATCCCGACTTCGTTGCAGGAAACCGTATTAAGCGAAGTGGCTGAATTGCACGATGAATTGAGGAATATTCTCAAAGGCGTTTTCTTAATCAAAGATTGTACCGAAAAAACCGAAAACGTGATTCTCAGTTATGGCGAACGAATTTCCTCGCTGTTTATCAGTAAATTTATGGATGCGGAATTATATGATGCGCGTAAATTAATCAAGACTAATCGTCTTTTCGGGAAACATAATGTCAATTTTGAACTTACTTCTCAGCTGGTAAAAGAGGCGTTTGCCGGAATGTCGGGTAGGGCAGTGATTCCCGGATTTATCGCTACCGAAAGCCATTCGGAAGAGGTTACTGAACTTGGTCGCGGAGGTTCTGATTATACTGCTGCCGTCATCGCGTCCGTGTTACACGCCAAAGAGATTGAAATTTATGGAGTATCGGACGGTTTTATGACTGCCGACCCGAAAGTTATCAGCAAAGCCTATCCGATTAACCAGTTGAGCTACACCGAGGCGATGGAATTTTGCAATTTTGGTGCGCGGGTAGTTTATCCGCCGGCTATTTATCCTGCTTACTTGGAAAATATTCCGATTCGTATTAAAAACATCGAAAAACCCGATGCTTTCGGCTCGTTGATTTCTAACGAGAAAAATCCGGAGGAGAAAATCATCAAAGGTATTTCGTCTATCAACAATACAACGCTGATTACCTTACAAGGTATGGGAATGCAAGGCGTGGTGGATGCCAATGGACGCATTTTTAGTGCATTATCGAAAAAAGACATCAGTACCTGTTTCGTTTCGCAATCGTCTTCGGGCTGTTCTATTTCATTCGGCGTGGAAGATAATGATGCAGACAAAGCATTAGAAATTTTGAAAAAAGAATTTGCGAAAGAAATCGCCCAAGGTACTGTAAACACGCTTGCCGCAGAACGGAACTTGGCAACTGTTGCCATCATCGGAGATAATATGCGTCGGGCGACCGGAACTGCCGGAAAATTGTTTAATACGCTCGGTCGTAACAATATCAATGTCATCGCTTTAGCGCAAGGTTCTTCTGAAACAAACATTTCGTTTGTAGTCAATCAAGATAATTTACGTAAAGCATTAAACGCTATTCACGAATCATTCTTCCTTTCCGAATATCAAGAATTGAACCTTTTTGTGGTTGGCACCGGAACCGTTGGCGGCAGTTTGTTGTCTCAACTACATTCGCAAAAGGAATTGTTGATGAACCAGAATAGCTTGAAAGTAAAAGTAATCGGTATTGCCGATGTGGACAGTTACATTTTGAACCGCGATGGCGTTGACCTCTCTTGTTACTTAGACACGTTGAAAGCGGAAGGAAAGCCTTCGACACCGGAAGCGTTAAAAAATGCGTTGATTGATTTTAATATCTATAATTGCGTATTTGTCGATTGCACAGCAAGTGCGGGCGTGGCAAGCATTTATAAAGATTTATTGCAACACCATATTTCGGTTGTTGCTGCCAATAAAATAGCTGCTTCTTCCGAGTATAAAAACTACGTTCAGTTGAAAGAAATTGCCCGCAAACGTGGCATCAAATACCTGTTTGAAACCAACGTAGGCGCAGGTCTTCCGATTATCAACACAATCAATGACTTGATTTACAGCGGCGACCGTATCTTGAAATTAGAGGCTGTTCTTTCCGGAACGCTTAATTTCGTTTTCAATACCATCAGCAGCGAAATTCCATTGAGCAAGGCAATCCGTATGGCGATGGACGCACGCTACGCCGAACCGGATCCGCGCATTGATTTAAGCGGAAAAGACGTGATCCGTAAATTGGTCATCCTTGCCCGCGAATCGGGATATATGGTTGAACAGGAAGATGTGGAGAAAAATCTCTTTATTCCAAACGATTTCTTTGATGGTTCATTGGACGATTTTTGGAAAAAAGTGGAAGGTTTTGATGCTGAATTTGAAGAAAAACGAAAAGTAATGGAAGCGGAAAATAAACGCTGGCGTTTTGTCGCTCAATTAGACGGCGGAAAAACCTCTGTCGGCTTACAAGCAGTTGATAGCCGTCATCCATTCTACGATTTGGAAGGAAGCAACAACCTTATTTTGCTCACTACCGAGCGTTACAAACAGTATCCGATGATGATTAAAGGCTATGGTGCCGGCGCGGACGTAACGGCTGCGGGGGTTTTTGCGGATATTATTAGTATTGCGAATATTAGGTAGGTAATGTAAAATAATTATTGATATATTTTTAGAGGGCTGTTTAAATTATTTGTTAGATTCCGAACACAACAAAGTGGAGTGAGGAATCCAACTAGATTACTTAGTTTTGGGTTTGTTCTAAAATTTTCTTCACCACCTCTTTATCTCTCTTTAATTGCTCTTTTAAAAGCTCCACATTCTGAAATTTTTGTTGATTCCGTATTTTTTCAACAAAGGTTATCGTAAGTTCTTTTCCGTATAAATCACCTTCAAAATCAAATATATTTACTTCAATAGAAGGCTCTTCGCCATTAGCAACAGTAGGACGATTGCCAATGTATAACATTCCACCGTATGTTTTCTTTTCCACACCTACCCACACGGCGTACACGCCCACATCCGGAACGCATTTATATTCGAACGATAACCGCAGATTGGCAGTCGGGAAACCCAACTTGCGTCCCAATTTAAACCCTTCGACCACCACGCCCTTAAACGTAAAAGGATAACCAAGGTAATGATTGGCTGATTTTATATCCCCCGAAATCAACAGCCTACGAATAAACGAAGAGCTGATTTTGAACCCGTTCTCCTCGTAAGATTGGGCGTGAGAGACCTTTATGCCAAGTTCCGCCCCGTATTGGCAATAATCATCAAATCCCTCTTTCCGGTTCTTCCCGAAACGATGGTCATATCCGATGAGTAAATGCTTAACATTTAATTTTTTCTGCAAAATTTCCTGCATAAACTCGTATGCGGAATAGTTGGCAAGTTTGTGCGTAAAGTTCAGTTGAATGCAGTAATCCAACGGCAGTTTACCCAACAAGTCAACTTTTTCCGAAAAACTGTTCAATAGGCGAGGTTTATACTCCTCATTCAACACCAAGCGAGGATGAGGAGTAAAAGTTAGAATTGCCGATTGTAAGCCTTCTTTTTCAGTAATTTCCCCTATCTGCCGAATCAAAAATCGATGACCGGCGTGCACTCCGTCAAAAAAACCGATGGTTAACGCTAAGCCCTTATTTTCAAACTTTCCTATATCTTTAATTAATTGCATCTTAAAGTCTGCTGTTTTTTACTTATCACTTATCACTTATCACTAAAAAAGCTTATCACTAAACTCATCTACATCCACATCCACCAAATAGGTGCGAAATCCTAACGATTGAGCTGTCTCTATGTTTTGCTGGTTATCATCCAAAAACAGACTTTCTTGTGGTAGCGCGTCCGAATCGGCAAGTACCGCCTCAAAAATAGCCTTGTCCGGTTTCGAGAGATGCAATTCGTAAGAGAGGTAGCATTTTTCAAAATAATCGTCTATCGAATATCCGGTTTTACCGTTGAAATCGTGCAGTTTGATGTGTTCAAAGTGAATTTGATTGGTATTACTCAACATAAATACCCGGTAATTTTTCCGTAATTTCAACAAAAGTTCCAACTTTGCAGGTGGAATATCCAGCAAGAAACAATTCCAAGCGTGGTCTATTTCGTTGTCCGTTACCGGTTTATCTGTCATTTTTCGTATTTCATTCCGAAATTCTTCCGATGTGATTATCCCTTCTTCCAAATGCAGAAAAAGCCCGGATTTAAAACTATGTCCTATTTGTTCGTCTATTTTTTGAACTCCAAGTTGTTGAAACTCATTTAAACAACACTCTTTGTCGAGATTTATTAAAACACCCCCCAAGTCGAAGAAAATATTTTTAATACCGGTCAAATCTATCATTTCTAAAAAAAATATGTTGAAAAATTTTTCTTTTTCACAAAAATAGTTACTTTTGCATTCGATTTGCAAAGATAATAAAATCTTTTGTAAATGGGCCTATAGCTCAGTTGGTTAGTAGCACCTGACTCATAATCAGGGGGTCACTGGTTCAAGCCCAGTTGGGCCCACATTAAAAATCAAGCACTTACAAATTATTTTGTAGGTGTTTTTTTATGGTGTTGCACACAAATTGCACACAACTTATAGAATTGGATGAAAACAAATGAAACATCATCTATTCCATATTTTCCTGCAATTTCAAATAACCTATCGGATGAATAACGATAGATTTCACAACAGTTTGAAATTCAGACAATTTTCACCTCCGGTTCAATCCTAACCCCAAATTTTTCCCATACCGATTGTTGTATCAAACCGGCAAGTTCCCGGATTTCGCTTCCGGTAGCTCCGCCTTTGTTGACGAGCACAAGGGCTTGTTTTTCGTACACGCCTGCCCGTTTGTGCGATTTTCCTTTCCAACCGCTTTGTTCGATTAACCAACCGGCAGGAATTTTTTCACTCTCTTCTCCGGCATAATAATGCGGTATGGCAGGATATTCTTTTTTAAGTTGTGTGAGTTTTTCTTTCGAGACCACCGGGTTTTTAAAAAAACTACCGGCATTTCCCAATACTTTCGGGTCGGGCAATTTTTCATTCCGAATGGAAATTATTACCTCCCGAATATGAGATAAATTGATTGTCGGATAGACTGACAACGCTTCTTTGAGTTGCCCATATTCCAACGTATAATTATAAAATGCCGCCTTTTGCAAACGAAAAATAACGTGTGTAACAATATGGCTGTTTTCTCTCTTGAATAAACTGTCGCGATAAGCAAAACAACACTCATCGTGTGAGAAAATACGTTGCGAAGCATTCGCTGTTGAGACAGTCTCCACCGAGTATATCACATCTTTTGCCTCAACGCCGTAAGCACCGATATTTTGAACAGCAGATGCGCCTACCTCGCCCGGAATCAGTGAAAGGTTTTCAACGCCGCCTAAGCGGTTTTCGACGCACCAACTCACAAAATCATCCCAAATCACGCCGGCTCCTACGCGCACAAAACAACCTGTTTCGGTCTCTTCCACCACCTCAATTCCCTGTATTTGGGAATGAAGTATGGTGCCGTCAAAATCTTGAAGAAACAACAGGTTGCTACCGCCGCCGATGTGAAGCCAATTCGTTCCGGCGAGGTTTTTCGCTTGGATAAATTCTTTTAATTCCGTGACCGAATCATATTCAAAAAATTGCCGGCAAGAAACATTCAAGCCGAATGTATTGTAGTTCAAAAGGGAAAAATCGGATGCTTTTTTCATTTTTATTTCTTCAAAATTTCCGCAAATATACTTTTTCAATAGCAATTAATTTCAAAATTAAGGGATTTTCTCCTAAATTGAATTATTTTTGTGCGTGGAAAAGATGAAGAAAAAGCGCGTAATCATATCCGTATCCAACAATTTGGAGACCGACCAGCGGGTTAATAAAGTTGCTTCAACACTGTATAATAACGGTTTTGAAGTGTTGCTTGTTGGTTTGAAAAATAAATCTCCCCACACAACGAAACAGCCGTTTGCTACCAAACGATTGCCCTCTTTCTTTAAAAAAGGTTTTCTTTTTTATGCCGAATTGAATATCCGTCTCTTCTTTTTCCTCCTTTTTTCCAGCTGCGATATTTTATTGGCAAATGATACGGATACGGTTATTCCCAACTTTTTGGTCAGCAAAATCAGGCGAAAAAAATTGGTGGTCGACTTGCACGAACTTTATCCCGAAGTTCCCGAAGTTACAGACCGGAAATTTGTGAAAAAATTTTGGACAAGTGTTGAGAACCTTATTTTTCCATACATAAAAACAGGCTATACGGTGTGTCAATCTATTGCCGATTATTACAAAGAAAAATACGGAATGCAGTTAAAAGTGGTTCGGAATATTCCCGCACAAAAGCCGTTCGTCGAAAAGACAAACCTATTGGCATACAACGATAAAAAAATCATTCTTTACCAAGGTGCGGTAAACGAAGGTCGTGGTATTGAGTGGCTTATAGATGCGATGCCGTATTTGGATAATGCCGTGTTTGTCATCATCGGAAAAGGCGATTTGTATGAAGAAATGCAAGAGAAAGTCCGGAAAATGCAACTCGGCGACCAGATTATATTCAAAGGAATAGTCCCTTTTCAAGAATTGGCAGCTTATACAAGTTGTGCCGACCTTGGCGTTTGTTTGTTGGAACAGAAAGGGTTGAGTTACTACTATTCCCTGCCCAACCGGGTGTTTGATTTTATGCAAGCGCACATCCCGCTGCTTGCCACCGATTTTCCGGAAATAGCCAATGTCATAAATTCTTACGGGACAGGGCGCTTAATTAACCGCTATGAACCGGAATATCTCGCCTGCGTTATCCGTGAAATGCTTACCCAACCGGTAAATCATTCCCTCTACGAAAAAGCGAATAATGAGTTTAATTGGGAAAAGGAGAAGGAAGTATTACTTCGGATTTTTGACTGATTATTTAAGAATCTAACATTTTTCACCACTCTTAAATACAAATGAAACAAAAATGTAACATCTCAACCATATTTTTGCAGCATAGAAATTAATAAAAATTTTAAATAGTATGAATAAAAAGTTTATTATCACATTGCTCGGTTGTTTTGGTTTGTTAGCCGCTAATGCAGAAGAGGTCGAATTAACACCGATGGGGCAATTGGAACAAAGAACAGCAAAACTTGAAAGTTCTGTAAAAAAACTTGAGAGGCTTAAAATATCAGGTTACATCCAAACGCAATTTCAATATGGTCAATCCGAAGAAGATGGTACTTATTTTAAATTGAATCGTCCTAATTCTCCTGCCAATAATAATACGTATGAAAACAGTGCATTTATCCCTGGTACTGACGAATACAAAGGAAAGGACGACTTTTACCGTTTTGGCGTTCGTCGCGGACGTATTAAATTTGTTTACACAGAAGGTCTTGCAGAAGGAGTTTTCCAACTTGACATTACCGAGGCAGGTATTGGTTTCAAAGATGCTTATTTGGGTATAAAAGATCCATGGATTGGAACTTGTAGTTTTAAAGCCGGTATATTCGACCGCCCGTTTGGACACGAAATTACCTATTCTTCTTCTCGTCGCGAATCGCCGGAACGCTCGCGCATTTTTCAACGACTTTTCCCGGGCGAACGCGATTTAGGAGCCTCTTTGACCTTGCAAGGTACAAAAGATACTCCACTGAATATGTTTAAATTAGAAGGAGGACTTTTCGCAGGTAATGGTTCTAATACAACTGTTGCTTTCCGTCAATTTGACAGTCACATGGATTTTATTGGTCGCTTGTCGTTTGCCAAGGTTTTCGGAGGCGATATGTCGTTGAGTGGAGGTCTTTCTTGTTACTTAGGTGGAGTGAGACAATCGGATAGTTTGGTTTATGTGATGAAAGACAGCCGTTTTGTGTTGGATAGCGACGACCGTAGCAACATCGGTAAGTTTGCCAAACGTCAATATTTCGGAGTTGACTTGCAATACAGCGTAATGACAGGTGCCGGTTTGACGCAATTGAGAGGTGAATACATATTCGGAGAACATCCGCAAAATGCAGGCGGCAGTTTCGGATTCAACGCAACGGCTTATCCTGCGATTACCGGTCCGACTTATATGCGTAAACTCGATGGTGGTTATGTGATATTAACACAAGACTTAGGAAAACTTCCTTTTACAGCAGTGGTAAAATATGATTGGTTCAATCCTAACACAGGCGTATCGGGTAATGATATTGCAAAACCACTTACAGATGAAGAAACAGTAGCAGGGGATAAGTCGGCAAATGGTACGGGGAATTACGGTGATATTTCAAAATCGAATGTTGGTTTAGGTCTTATCTGGCGCATCAATCCGGCTCTTAGATTGACAGCTTACTATGATATTGCCGGCAACGAAAAAACCGAAAATATCAAAAACTCATATAATAAAGATGCAAATGGAGAAGATATAAAAAGCCAAATTATATCTTATGGCTACGAAGACAACCGTCCGGCTAACGTTTTCACCCTTCGTTTGCAATATAAATTTTAATTAAACGTTCATTAAATAATTTCAAATAATATCAGTATGAAAAAGATTATTTTAACAGTAGCTATTGTAGCAAGCTTATTTTCAGGCGTTCAAGCGCAAAGAATTAAAGGTTCGGACACCGTATTGCCTTTATCCCAAAAAGAGGCTGAAAGTTATATGAAAGCAAATCCTTCCGCTTCGGTTTCCGTAACCGGCGGTGGTAGTGGAGTAGGAATCTCGGCGTTGCTTGACGGAACTACCGACATTGCACAGTCTTCACGCAAAATCAAATTTTCCGAAAAGCAAAAATTGCAAGAAGCCGGAAAAACGGCAAAAGAGGTAGTCATTGCTTACGATGCGTTGGCAGTTATCGTAAATCCGAATAATAAAGTGAGCCAATTGACTCGCGAACAATTGGAAGGAATTTTCACCGGTAAAATTAAAAACTGGAAAGAAGTGGGTGGCGCCGATTTGAGGATTATCCCTTATGCAAGAGAAACTTCTTCGGGAACGTATGAATTTTTCAAAGAAAGCGTGTTGAAAAACAAAAACTATATGAACGGGATTATGAGTATGCCGGCAACGGGCGCTATTATTCAATCCGTTGGTCAAACTCCGGGTGCGATTGCATACGTTGGATTAGCTTACTTGAACAAAGAGGTAAAACCACTTGCCGTTTCGTATGACGGAGGGAAAAAATTCGTAGCTCCGACACTCGCAAGCGCAAAAGATAAAACATATCCGATTGTTCGCGGATTGTACTACTACTATCTTACTACCGATGCAAAGAAAGTAACTCCGTTTCTTGACTATGTTCTTTCTCCTGCCGGACAAAAAATCGTGGAGGAAAAAGGGTATATTACGTTGAAGTAATCTGATATAACATACATAAAAAAAAAGACTTCCGAAAAAAACGGAGGTCTTTTTTTACTTGTAGTTTTTTTATTTATGCAAAATTTTGGATAGTGTGTAGAAAAATTTATATCTTCTCCAAATCCCCTTCGGTTGGGGGGATTATTTTTTTTGACCACACAAAGAATATGCTCACAAGGGCAAAGATAAAATAGATGCCGTAAGCTCCACCCAATCCGATTTTTGTAAGTAGAGTTGGGAATGTGCCGGCTACTACAAAGTTAGCAAGCCATTGAGAAAGCCCGGCTAAAGCGATAGCTGCGCCACGAATGCGGAGGTTGAACATTTCGCCGAGTAAAATCCAGCACACAGGTCCCCAAGAGAATGCGAAGAACAGTACATAAATATTAGCCGATATAACCGCAATATAGGCAACAACCCCTGTTATTGCAGGGTTTCCATGAGCATCCAAGCCAGCTGTGTAAAATATAACAGCCATAATACCAAGGGTTATGGACATGCCAATGGATCCTACTTTTAACAAGGGCTTACGACCAACTTTATCTACTAAAAGTATAGCTATAACAGTACCTGCTATGTTCACAGCAGAGGTGATGACATTTGTTACCATAGCATCTTGCTGGGTAAAGCCGACAGATTTCCACAAAACGGCACCATAATAGAAAATCACATTTATCCCAACAAATTGTTGAAGTGCTGCAATACCAATTCCAACCCAAACAATTGGTTTTAGGCGAACTTTTCCACTAATTTTTTCCAGCAAGTCGCTGAATTTTGGAGCAATTTCAGAATGCAGACTTTTTTTAATTTCTTCTATTTTTCGTATAGCAATTTGCGGAGAAAGGATTTTTCCTAAAACTTCGCCTGCCCTTTGATACTGTTTTTGAGTAACCAGGTAACGGGGACTTTCTGGAATAAACAAAACCAATAAACCATAGAATATAGCAGGAATGCACTCCACCCAAAACATCCATTGCCAAGTTTCAAAAGCGCCTATTTGAGTTACACTGCTTGCAATCCTTGTTACGGGATCTATAACAGCAGCGCCACCGCCAGCTATTTTTCCAAGAAAATAATTTGAAAGTAGTGCCGCAAAAATCCCTATAACTATGGCGAACTGCTGCATGCTGGCAAGCCTGCCACGTAAAGCTGTCGGAGCAATTTCCGCAATGTAAATCGGTACTATAACGCTTGCCCCGCCAACGCCAATTCCGCCTATAGCTCTCCATACCATAAACTCAATCATATTTTGAGCTGTGCCTGCTGTTGTAAAGAAATAGGGATAACCGCAACCTATGGCACTTATCAAAAAGAGAACACTCGTTGCTATCATAATTTTGCGTCGGCCAAATTTATTTGCGAGAGTACCTGCAAAGAATGCACCGCCCGCCGCACCTAAAACTGCGATACCAGTTGCAAGACCAAGTTGCGCATCGTTTACACCCAATTTAAATCGTAAAGCGTCCAGTGTGCCGTTTATTACTGCGGTATCGAAGCCGAACAAAAAACCACCTATAGCAGCGGCGCATGCTATAAAAAGTGCATAACCTACCGAATATTCTCTATTTTTTTTTGAACTTAATTGAAATGTTTGTTTTTTCATGACTTTTTGAGATTTTTAAAATTTGTAATTAAATAATTCAATTATGATTTGAAAAAGAAGCTGTTCATTTAATAATTTATTCAGATATTTCTGTAATTGATTTTTTGAATAAATGACCGTTTAAACAACTCCTTCTTCGGTTTGTTAATACGCTTCAAAAGTATTTATGATATTTTCTTCAAATTTATTTTTTTTGATAAAAATCCTATTTTACAGGAGAAGTCGTATATTGGGGACCTAATTCAACTAGGTGAGGATGTTCTACCGATACTGGATGAATTTTTACTAATTTGGCAGCATTGAGAACCATGCTCCCTGATAAAAGAGCCGCTAGTATAATTGCGATTCCTTGACGCGTTTTTCTTTTTTCTCCATGATAAAATGCTTTTATTTATATGTTAAACAATAAAAAATGAACACTTCGCGAAATGAATATTGCAAAGAAACCATTTTAAAGTATTGAAAACCGTTAAAATGATATCAGAATGACCAATTTTTGTCATTTTAATGACAAAAATTGGTCATTTTAGTATTTAAAGAATATTCTTCGGTTTACTTGTATTTTTTTTTATTATTTACTTTTCATGAATTTCATGGAAATTAAACAAAATCAATGAAGGGGGTTGTCATGCTTTAATTTTTTTTTAAATTACATTCATTTAAAAGCCGTGAAGGTATTGAAATGATTTTAACATCACAAAAAATTTAGGTGTATTTTATCTGCCTTTCCTTATATTTCTACCAATCCATAAAAAAAAATCACTACATTTGCATCTTTCAAAAATCAATCATCGTTCAAAAGATACATTATATATTATGAATTTGAATGCATTAACTGCCATTTCGCCCATTGATGGACGTTACAGGAATAAAACAGAAGAGTTAGACCGTTATTTTTCGGAATATGCGTTAATCCGCTACCGCGTGTTGGTGGAGGTGGAGTATTTTATTGCGCTCTGCGAGTTTCCGTTGGAAAATCTAAAATCAGTCAATCCGTCCGTTTTCGCTGATTTGCGAAAAATATATGAAAACTTTTCGTTGGAAGATGCTCAACGCATCAAGGATATTGAAAATGTAACCAATCACGACGTAAAAGCAGTGGAATATTTCTTGAAAGAGAAATTTGACGCATTGAATTTACAGCAATATAAAGAGTTCATTCACTTTGGTTTAACTTCGCAAGATGTTAATAATACCGCTGTCCCTTATTCTATCAAAGACGCATTGAACCAATCACTTTATCCGCAGTTGGAAAAATTGATTGCTACCCTTTTGGAAAAAGTAGAAGAGTGGAAAAATATCTCAATGTTGGCAAAAACACACGGTCAGCCGGCATCGCCTACACGCTTGGGCAAGGAGTTGATGGTTTTTGTCAGCCGCTTGAATGTGCAGTTGGAGCAGTTGAAAGCGTTGCCGCATTCTGCCAAATTCGGCGGAGCAACCGGCAATTTCAATGCTCACCACGTAGCCTATCCGGAACGTGATTGGGCAGCCTTCGGAAAACGATTTGTGAACGATATTCTTGGTTTACAACGCGAAGAGTGGACAACGCAAATATCCAATTATGATAATATCGCTGCTCTTTTCGATTGCCTGAAACGCATCAATACCATTATGATAGATATGAACCGCGATTTTTGGACATATATATCTATGGAATATTTCAAGCAAAAAATCAAAGCCGGCGAGGTCGGCTCATCGGCAATGCCTCACAAGGTAAACCCGATCGACTTTGAAAATGCCGAAGGAAATCTCGGTATGGCAAACGCCGTTCTTGAACATTTGTCGGCTAAATTGCCAATTTCCCGCTTGCAGCGCGACTTGACCGACTCTACTGTTTTGCGTAACGTCGGTGTTCCGTTTGCTCATATCTCAATCGCTATTCAAAGCACACAGAAAGGGTTAGGCAAACTTTTATTAAATGAAAAAGCCCTTTTCGAGGACTTGGACAACTGTTGGGCTGTAGTCGCCGAAGGTATCCAAACCATTTTGCGCCGCGAAGCCTACCCAAACCCATACGAAGCGTTGAAAGCATTAACCCGCACCAACGAAGGCATTACCGAAAAATCCATCCGCGATTTTATCAAAACATTAGATGTCTGCGAAGAAGTAAAAAAAGAACTTCGCAACATTACGCCGCATAATTATACGGGGATTTGACAAAAAAATTCGTCATTGCGGGCTTGACCCGCAATCCCCCGTAATTGATATTCTTTTAGGGGGTTGCGGGTCAAGCCCGCAATGACGGTTAATAATTCTTCATTCTTAATTATTAACTCTTAATTCAAAAAAAAGTGCCTCAATTCTTCATCCTCATAAAACGTTTCGTCGGTCCCTACAAAGGCTACGTCGCACTGAATATCCTCTGCAATATCCTCTCCACGATATTCAGCCTGTTTTCTTTCGCATTGATTATTCCCATTTTGGAAATTCTTTTCAAAACCAATCAAACGGTCTATAATTTGATGCCTTTTGAGTGGAATATGAGTGTAATTAAAAATAATGGCTATTACCACGTTGCCTCGTATATTGACCAGCACGGCGGCATTCAAACATTAATGATGTTGGGTTTTTTGTTGGTGATAATGACCGCTTTGAAAACAGGAGTTGCCTATCTCGCAAGTTTTTACATCATTCCGTTGCGTTCCGGTTTGGTACGCGATTTGCGGAATCAGATGTACGATAAAGTAACGGATTTAAACATCGGATTTTTCAAAAAGCACAAAAAAGGCGATATAATGTCGCGTATGACAAGCGACATTGCGGAGGTCGAAGCCTCTATTATGAGTTCCATCGAATTGCTCTCCAAAAATCCCATTATGATTATTATTTACTTGCTCATAATGTTGATTTTAAGTTGGCAGTTGACGCTGTTTGTGCTCATTGTACTTCCTATCGCCGGTTATGTTATGGGGAAAGTAGGAAGCTCGTTGAAAAGACAATCAAAGGTAGGTCAGCAACAAACCGGACAACTCTTGTCGCAAATTGATGAAACTATCGGCGGACTGCGCGTAATAAAAGCATTCAATGCAGAGAAAAAAATAATATCCCGCTTTCGATTAATGAATGAAATGTTGCGAAACACCACAAACAAAATTCAACGGCGCAACTCGTTAGCCCATCCGATGAGCGAATTTTTGGGAACCACGACTATTGCTATCGTTCTTTTCTTTGGCGGAAAGTTGATTCTTGATAACAATAGTACGCTGACCGCCGCCGAATTTATTTACTACCTTGTTATCTTTTTCAGTTTGATAAATCCGGCAAAAGATTTATCGAAAGCCCTTTATAGCATCCAAAAAGGAAAAGCTTCGTTGGAACGCATTGATGAAGTTTTAGATGCCGTCAATCCGTTGAAAGAAGTAAAAAATCCGGTTGCCGTCAAACCGTTTCATTCAGAAATTCAATTCGACCACGTTTGGTTCAAATATGAAAATGATTGGATATTGCGAGACATTAACTTGACCATTGAAAAAGGAAAAACTATCGCCTTAGTAGGACAATCCGGCTCCGGAAAATCAACAATGGTCGATTTGATACCTCGCTTTTATGATGTGAACGAAGGCGCAATTACGATTGACGGCGTAAATGTGAAAAATATGACCCTCTTCGACCTGCGCTCTTATATGGGTAACGTCAACCAAGAGGCCATCCTTTTCAACGATACTATATATAATAACATCACTTTTGGGGTCGAATCTGCTACGATGGAGCAAGTAATTGAAGCCGCAAAAATCGCCAACGCCCACGATTTTATTATGGAAACCGAAGACGGCTACCAAACGAACATCGGCGATAGGGGAGGACGTTTATCCGGCGGACAACGTCAGCGCATCAGCATCGCAAGAGCAATTCTGAAAAATCCGCCTATTCTAATTTTGGACGAGGCAACCTCTGCATTAGACACCGAGTCCGAAAAATTGGTACAACAAGCCATTGAGAACTTGATGAAAAGCCGCACCGCAATCGTCATCGCCCACCGCCTATCCACCATCAAAAACGCCGATGAAATCTGCGTAATGCACAACGGCGAAATCGTAGAACGAGGAAAACACGAGGAATTAATCGCCTTGAATGGATTTTACACGAAGTTACATAGGATGCAGTCGTTTTAGTAGCGATGTAAATTAGGTTTTTATCTTCTTCATTATCAATTTAATGAAGAAAATTTTTCAAATTCTTTTCAAAAAAGTTATCAAAACATTTGGATAGGAATATAAAAAGGTATACTTTTGCATCCGCTTTGAGAGAGAAGTGTTAAGGTTTAGGATTCGTAAACGGAGATTAGACGACCAAATAAATAATTAGATCTTTGAATTGA
>Ga0209737_10001786_pt1 | contig 15207 bp, 16 predicted proteins | sample TergutCu122P3_FD_187284 | JGI IMG/M metagenome (GOLD analysis project Ga0209737, IMG submission 187284) | Cubitermes ugandensis P3 segment gut microbial communities from Kakamega Forest, Kenya - Cu122 P3 (SPAdes) (version 2) | ecosystem: Host-associated > Arthropoda: Insects > Digestive system...
CTTTTGCACATTTCTTTGTTAATTGACAAATGTGCGTTTATATTATTAAATCTAAATATTCCATTTTCTCTCTCAATTTTGCTTTTTTACTCTTTAAAGAAGAACTGTCATTTATGCAACACAGCATTTAAAAGTGGAAAAGAAAGATATATGCCCATCAACGACTTTTCTTATGCGTAGAGCGATTTGTTGCTACCTGTTTCGTATCTGGTGCTTTTGGCATGAACGGGCCAGCAATTACAATGATCGCTTTTTTGACATGGGACGCAATCTGATCCCATATTCTTCTTTTTTCTACAACAAACGCTTCATTTGGCTTCCATCCAGTCTCAAGAAGATGCTGCATCAGTCTGACTTCTTCTGATAATTGTGCAACCTGAACGTGAATTTCACCAGTATTTATCAAAATTTGGCGGTATTCCTCGTGACCCTGATTTTTCAACAGCTCAGCGTCATACTTTCTTCCTGAATACGCAACAGCAATTCCCTTAATAAGCAGATCCTGCATAGAAGAACTGATGTCTAATCCATTTTCCCGCGCATATTTCTCAATAGCATCGCGTACATCTCTGTCGATCTCAAATGATACCCGTACTGCCATTCTAATTCCTGACCAACCAGTATCAGTTAGTATCAGTGCAATCAGTATTTAAAGTGTCGAACTCGCCACGCCGCGAGTAGGCGCAAAGACTCCCTCTCCTGCGTCGAGGAGTCTAAATAGTTCTTGTTTTACTACTCTTAATCCCATATCAGAGGATACGACGATATGGGGTCATCACGCCTACTCGCGGCGTGGCGAGTATTTAAAGTGTCGGAGAATCTCCTTGACATCAAGATAGCGTTCAAGATGATCAGCAAGATGATCAAAGGGATCTGTGAGGGATTGTTCTGGTTCTGTATATGAGTACCCCCTTTTCTCGCAGAGATATGAAACAAGTGCGTTAACTGCGTTTTGATTCGTGAAAAGTCCATGCAAATATGTTCCAATAACCAATCCAGAATCAGAGATTGCTCCTTCATGCTCAAAAGCAGAATGGAAATCATTTGCGCATTCAAGAGATTCAGCGGGAAGTGTCTTTCCCATGTGAATCTCATATCCAGAGACTGTGTCTATGCGTGAAAAAATGGGACCAAAGCCAGATGAAGTTCTCGTTACTTGTGTTGTTACTTTCTCATATGAATCAAACACAGTGACACAAGGCAAGAGGCCAAGGCCTTTATACGTACCTTCCTGTTCTTCAACGCCAGAATCATGCAACATGCAGCCAAGAATCTGATATCCTCCACAGATACCAATAACGACAACTCCCTGCTTTGCAGCAGCGATTATCGCATCAGCAGCTCTTGTCTCTTGCAGAGTAAGCAGATCACGAATAGTATTTTTTGTGCCTGGAATAATGATGGCATCATATATCGTAAGATCTTCTCCAGGCATGACATAGGAGACAGAGACATGCGGATCTGACTCAAGGAGCGCAAAGTCAGTGAAGTTTGAGATATAAATCAGCCTGATAATTGCAATATGCACTTTTTCTTTCGGAGTTGTGGAAGTGTTTGTGTGATATCTACTATTGAATTTGCGATCACGTAAAGAAAGAGAATCTTCATCTGGAATATCAAAGTGGGCGTATGGAAGCACACCAAGTACCGGAACATGACAGAGATCTTTCAGAATCTCAATCCCAGAATCAAATAATGCAGGATCTCCCTGAAATTTGTTAATAATGATCCCCGCAACGAGGGGTTTTATATCTGGCGGAAGAAGCGATATTGTGCCGTATACCTGAGCAAACACTCCACCACGTTCAATATCTGCAACAAGGATAATGGGGTATTGAAGAGTCCGGGCAATGCCGATATTTGCAATGTCACGATCATATAAATTCAGCTCAGCAGTGCTTCCAGCACCTTCAATAACGAGGTTTGTGTACTGTTCAATGAGTGCCTGTGCTGCGGTAAGACAATGAGGCAGAAGCGTAGGTGTAATGGTGAAATATGTTTCTGCAGTGATATCTGAATATGGCTTTCCAAGCAAGATGACTTGTGAACTGTGATTGCCTTTTGGCTTCAGCAGAATCGGATTCATGAGAGCAGATGGTTTACATCGTGCAGCATGTGCCTGCATAGCCTGTGCAATGCCGATCTCATCTCCAGCTTCAGTGATCCAGGAATTTAAACTCATATTTTGGGATTTAAATGGAGCGCACGATATTCCACGCCTAATCAGAAGTCGCAAAATTCCCGCTGTAATAGTGCTTTTTCCAACATGCGAGGCAGTTCCAAAGATCATGACAGACATGTAACTAGCTATGTATGCGGTTGTAGGGGATAATGACACGCGTATTTTCACATGATACCTGCTTTGGATGGGGGACATAAAGGCCAAGAATTAAATGGAAATACGCAAATGATATAGTAATGAATGGTGGTATTTGCTCCACGTGCGGGCTGCCAAAAGAGCTGTGTATTTGCGAAGAGGTCGCAAAAGAGCAGCAAAGAATTAACGTAAAAGTGAATAAAAGAAGATATGGCAAAGAAGTCACAGTAATAGAAGGTCTTGATCCAACAGATATCGATCTGGAGGATCTTTCTAAATTTCTCAAAAATAAACTGGCATGCGGAGGCACAGTGAAAGGGAGTTCTATTGAACTACAGGGGAATCATCGTGCCCGTGTGCTTGATCTCCTTGAAACAAAGGGATATGCAGTAGATAAAGTAAATTAATACTATCCCTATGATTCCTTTTACTATTATTATATCAAATCACCGTGTAGCTTAGTAGTATCAGAAATCAGAATTATTTTATGAATAGGATGTCAAACGTGATAATATGAAGCCAATTCTTGCACGAGCTCTTGCCAGAAAACAGATCATAACAAATGACGGAAAAGTCCTTGGAGTACTCAAAAACCTACTTGTTGACGTTGAAAGTGGACAGATCACGGAAATTGTGTTGACTCCAGATCCTGGATTTGATGTTTCAGGTTATCAGATGGATGGAGAACGCATGCTCATTCCATTTGAGTCAGTGAGAGATATTAAAGATTACATCGTCGTAGACCGGTATCTCTCACGAATGTAATACCATACCATGTTCATACCGCAAGGGTTGACCCTTTTTAAAAATCGCTAACACTGAAACAAGCCTTCAATCATAGCTCGAGAATATGACACACCCCTGACCTGCATATTCCATCGATGCATTTTTGTGTACATGGGAGTGCAGCAGGAAAAGAGTTCCAACAATTCTTCTTCTGTAAAATAATGTGTCATGATTCCATTTCCACGAAGATAGCTATACTCTTCTGCACAGGGACTGCCATTTCCCGCACGAAAATCGCTGCGCTCAAATACAACGACCCATATCATGGCACCTGGTTTTGCAATGCGAATCATTTCAGCTACAGCCGCTGATCGGCCTTCCACAGAAATATGCCCAAGTACATGGTGAGCATAGATATGATCTATTACCCGATCACGAAAAGGAAGGGAAATGGCATCGGCGCAGATCCGTTCTAACTGCTGTGGGCAAAGGCGGAGTGCAGCACCACTAAAATCAACAGCAAGCAGAGTAATGCATGAATGAATGCCTAAAAACCCACGAAAACACTTTCCATCACCAGCGCCAAGATCAAGATACACAAGATCAGAAGCAGAAGTGGGACCAGGCAAGCCAGGTGGAGTGATTGATGGAGCATTACCCCAGAGTCTCCCTTTTTTCTCATACTCTATAGACCAGGCATGAGAGAGTGAATGATACAAAAAGCACCAAAAAATAGATTTGTGAGAGTCAGATTTTAGATAATAATCGCAGAGGACAAGCGGTCGCGATCTTTTTCTTCATCAAAGTCCACAACTACGGATTCAGTTGTAAGTAACATGCCTGCAATAGAAGCTGCATTTTGCAGACTGGAACGTACGACCTTGGTTGGATCCAAAACACCAACTTTCAAAAGATCTTCAAATTCGTTTTTCTTCGCATTATATCCAAAGCTTTTATTGTCCTGTGCTTTGATGACAGCGACAACCTCTGCACCCTCGCGACCAGAGTTAATAGCAATCTGGCGCAGTGGCTCTTCAAGAGATCTTTTAACAATTTCAAGACCGATCTGCTGTTCTGCATCAAGTTTTACAGAGTCAAGAGCAAATGCAGCCTGGAAGAGAGTTACACCGCCACCAGCGACATATCCTTCTTCAACAGCAGCCTTTGTTGCGTTTAATGCGTCATCAATGCGCATCTTCTTCTCTTTAACCTCAGTTTCTGTTGCAGCGCCTGCACGAATCACTGCTACGCCACCGCCAAGTTTTCCAAGACGGGTCTGAAGCATGGTCTTGTCATACTTCTTTTCTGCGATATTGAGTTGGGATTCAATAAGGTTCTTTCTGGCTTCAATCTTTTCTTTATCCCCCTTGCCTCCAATAATGGTTGTTGAGTCTGCATCGATACGAACGGTAGTAGCTCGCCCAAGCATATCCAACGTTATATCTTCAAGTGTGAGGTCATATTTTTCAGAGACAACCGTTCCGCCAGTCAGAGTTGCAATATCTTCAAGCATTGCTTCCTGCACATCTCCAAACTCAGGAGATTTCACAGCACATGTTTTCAGAGAGCCACGCATATGGTTCAGAATAAGAGCAGTCTGTGCATCACCATCGACATCTTCTGCGATAATAACTAAAGGAGTGCCAGAGGAAGCAATCATTTCAAGCAGTGGAACAATGCTTTTTACAGATGAAATTTTCTTGTCAGTCAGAAGGATATATGGATTTTCAAACTCTGCAATGCGTCGTTCTTCATCTGTTATCATGTATGGAGAGATGAATCCACGGTCAAACTGCATACCTTCGACATGTTCAAGAGTTGTTTCAAGTGTTTTTGAGTTTTCAACAGAGATAACACCATTATATCCAACAAGCTTCATTGCATCTGATATAAGAGTTCCAATCTCTTCATCATTATTTGCAGAAACAACTGCAATGCGCTTGATAGTATCTTCGTCCTTGACTTCGATACTCTGTTTCTTAATCATGTCAACAACGACATCAACAGCCTTGTCAATACCACGTTTAATCTCGATTGGGTTTGCACCAGCAACAATATTTTTCATACCCTCTGTGATCATGGCCTGTGCAAGCACTGTTGCAGTAGTGGTTCCATCCCCAGTATTATCCTGAGTCTTTGATGAAACTTCTTTGATAAGTTTTGCACCAACATTTTCAAACTTGTCTGAAAGTTCAATCTCCTTTGCAATGGTTACTCCATCACTTGTGATAATTGGTGCTCCAGACTTGTCAAGTACAACATTTCGGCCTTTTGGACCGAGAGTGACTTTGACGGTGTTGGCGACTTTGTCGACGCCTTCAAGAAGTGCACGTCGAGCACTCTCATTAAACATAATCTGTTTCTTTGCCATAATAATTCCTTTAATATTCTTTCAAATGTGTGCGTATTCTTGTCTGATCCTTGTTTTATATTATTCTTGTCTGATCCTTGTTTTATATTATAGATCTATTCAACTTTAGCCACGATATTTTTGAATTCGACGATAATAAAATCTTCTTTTTCGAATTCAACTTCTTCTTGACTGTACCCACCATAAATAATAATGTCACCAGCCTTGACAGGGAGCTCTTTTCCATCTTTAAAGGTTCCTGCTGCGATGACAGTTCCTTGTTTTTTCTTTTCCTTTGCAGACTCAGGGATGTAAATCCCTCCCTTAGTCTTTTCTTCCTGTTTATAGGGTTTAATTAAAACTCTTTCACCAATGGGTGTAATTGCCATAATAGATCTCCTTTCCAATGTTTACACTTATACATTGTTTATTACATCTATATATAATTTCTGCTAATACGTGTTAACAATAGCGATTAAATTGAAATGATATAAATCTAAATCAAATCTTATAATACATCATGCAGAGACGTCTTTCTCTTTATGAAATAAAAAAACCAGTCTCTTCTGCCCCAGAATATAAGACAATCTGGTTTTGCGACACGTTGGGCCTTTCATCAGGGAGAGATATAGATAGTCTTGCAACGCAGATCATCACTACCTTACTTCACCAATATCAAAATGGTGAAGGTCTGTCTACTGAACAACTGGCACAGCTTTTGAATGTCACACCTGCACGGGTCAATCACCACGTCAGAAATCTAACAAGAATAGGAATTGTATATAGGGAGAAAAAGCTTGTGCATATGCGAGGCTTGAGTTTAAAAGGATCAGTTCGTGAGCTTCGCAAGGATGCAAATCGAATCTTTGATGAACTGGAAGAGATTGCAGAGAGTATTGATGAGGATATTCTGTCCAGGAAAGAAGCCAACTAAAACTTCCCAAGCTTCAAAGAAGCGTAACCTTGCCGTGACTGCTTTATTCTTTGCAGTCACATAATCCATAATGACAAAATATGCTGAGTATATAGCACAGCTTCAAAACGGCACAAAAAAGTTGTACTCTCTTGAACGTGAGGTTCCTGTACGAGATGCGCTTGACATACGAAGAGCATATATTGAGACTGAAACTGACTGTTCTCTTGCACATGTTGGTGCATACACTATCCCTGTTGATGAGGTTGCTCTCAAAAACTGTGAAAATATGATAGGTACCATCCAGGTACCTCTCGGTGTTGCTGGCCCACTCTTGGTTAATGGAGAATATGCGAAGGGATCATTCTGGCTGCCACTCGCAACAACCGAAGGGGCTCTTGTCGCATCAGTAAACCGTGGATGTAGTGCCATCACAAGAGCAGGTGGTGCAGAAGTCAGAATCTTTTCTGATGCAATGACCCGTGCACCAGTATTTTCAACACATTCCATTTCTCATGCAAAAGAAGTTTATGACTGGATTTTGACTCATGAACAAGAGATCGCAAATATTGCTGAATCAACAACCAGATTTGGAAAGCTACGGGGAATCCATGTTGTCACTGTAGGCACAAGCGTACATGCACGATTCTCTTTCTTCACTGGCGATGCCATGGGAATGAACATGGTAACAATAGCCAGTGAAAAAGCCTGTGAGCTCATATCACAGCAGACTGGTGCAAAGCTCGTTTCACTATCTGGAAATTTCTGCACTGACAAAAAACCTGCATCAGTCACCAGTATCATGGGAAGAGGAAAGACAGTCAGTGCAGGTGTACATTTAAAGCACGCTGACATAGAATCGATATTCAAAACAGATGCTATATCACTTCTTGATGTTCATATCCGCAAAAATTTTGCAGGATCAGCACGTGCCCATAGCCTTGGATTCAATGCTCATGCTGCAAACATTGTCTGTGCGATGTTCATTGCACTAGGCCAGGATCCAGCTCACGTTGTTGAAGGATCACTTTGTATTACCACAATCGAACCAACAGATGATGGAGTCTATGCAGCCGTTACATTACCAGCTCTTCCTGTCGGCACCATCGGAGGGGGGACCCGCGTTGCGACACAACAGGACTGCCTTTCTCTTCTTGGAGTGAATGGAGCAGGAGATGTTCCAGGAATTCATGCGAAAAAACTGGCTGAGAACATTGCTGCTGGAGTACTTGCTGGAGAACTCTCTCTACTTGGAGCACAGGCTGCTCAGCATCTTGCACGTGCTCATCAGACACTCGGCAGATAATCTGCCAAAAAGCTCATTTTTAAAATCAAAAACTAAAAGTAAGTATAAAAAGCATCAATTGAGAAAATGGTTGGATGCTGTGATTCTATTTGGTGACACCTTTGATTATATTAGCTCTATTATTACTGTATTTTAAAACCACGTGATGTCAAGACCGCTGCCAACATCAGTTGCTGCTGGAGCACGTCCTGAGATACGTGCAATGTCAGGAGTACGTGGATTTATTCTCTTCTCTTGTAACCTGCTCAGATACTCTTTGTAGGGCTCTCTCGTCTGAAGTGGTCTGCTATCACCAGTCTGCACTCCGGTCATAATAGCAAGCACTCTGACTTTCCCTTCCATATCACCTCGAATACGGGCTCCCCAGATAACATCTGCACTGGGATCCAGCTCATGTGTCAGTGATGAAGCGATCTCTTCTGTTTCTATCAGAGTCAGGTCGCTGCCACCAGTGATATGAATTAAAGCACCTGTAGCACCTCGATAATCGATGTCGAGCATTGGATTTGAGAGGCACTCCTTAACGACGCTTTCTGCTTTGTTCTGTTGTTTACTCTCGCCAACAAGCATTGTTGCAACGCCGCCCTTGCTCATAATGGCGCGGACATCTGCATAATCAATGTTGATAAGGGAAGGTTCAGTAATAGTTTCAGTAATTCCTTTAATCGTCTCACCGATAAGTTGGTCCATGACTGAGAAGGATTGAGCGAGTGGAAGATTTGGTACAAAACTCTTCAGCTTGTTGTTATCAAGCAAAATAACTGAGTTGGCAGCTTTTGATAATGCTTCAAGACCATCTTCTGCACGAATAAGTCTGGCCTTTTCAACATCAAACGGATAACTCACCATACCCACAACGATGGCACCTTGCTCTTTTGCAATCTGTGCAACAACTGGAGCTGTTCCTGTTCCCGTTCCTCCGCCCATTCCTGCTGTGATAAAACAGAGATCTGCTGATTCGAGCGCATTTTCAAGAGTTGTACGTGACATCTCAGCAGCTTTCTTGCCGATTTCTGGATATCCTCCTGCTCCAAGACCTTTTGTGAGGGACTTGCCAACGAGAATACGCTTATCAGCCTGAATCATCTTTAGATGTTGATGATCAGTGTTTACTGCTATTGTCTCTGCACCAGATACTCCCATGTGGTGAAGACGATTGATGGTGTTATTTCCTGCGCCCCCGCATCCAACAATGACGATTCGTGGTTGTCCACTAATCTCATCTTCAATACTCTTTGCGTGGTTCGCAAGTTCTTTTTCTCGTTCTGCATTAAATACAGCAGCGTTAATAATCGATTGCATGTAATATATCCCCCCCAAGATCAAAATGTATCATTATCTTTGAGCACGCGGTCTGCCCGCCTTTCGATGAGTTCTCGCACTGCACCACGAACTGCTTCTGAGGTGTTTGGAAATTCCCCCGCATCCACCATTCGTTGCAAGACAACAACCTGCTGTTCAGGTAAACGGATTGTGATACGCTTCATCTGATCACCGGTATTCGTCTCAATGTCAGACACTTGTCTGCTTGGCGTCTGACACATAGCAGCTCTACGCAAGACACTACGAGATAAAACATACTTTGATCTTCTCTCGGATAAAGGTAGTAGATATGCGTCTATGAAAAAATGAAGTAAATGAAAATTAAAATATTCATTCATTTGTAGAATTGAATTTAAATCTAACACACAATATTTTGTGAAATACCAAATTAGACGAAAAAATAAACAATAATAGGATGTTGTTCACATGATGCATGAAATAGATCCAGCAGAACATGGAGGGAGAATTAAACAGTTTTTAGAAAAAGGGTATTCCCTTATTGATTTCAGTGCGAGTGTCAATCCTCTTCCTCCTGCTCTCGATCTTTCAATTAATTATGATGAAGTGTGCTTTTATCCAGATGCGTCCTATACATCACTGAAAAAAGTAATTGCAGCATATCATGAGTGTACTCCAGATCAGATTGCAGTTGGAAATGGTTCTGTGGAACTTATCCGTTTGATCTGCATGATGACGCTACATGTTGGGGATCTGGTGTGTACTTCTGCACATACTTTTGGCGAGTATGAAATGTCAGCGCGACTATGTGGTGCATCTGTCACGCACAATCCACATGGTGCCCGCCTTCACTTCATTTGTAACCCAGAGAATCCAACAGGCGAGATACGGAAAAAAAAGCACGTTTTAGAATGCATCGTGCAAAGTTCCCAGGATCCGGATCGCGCCTTGATCGTCATTGATGAGGCCTTCATCGATCTAGCTGATCCTTGTGAAAGTGTTATTCCGTGCATCATAGGTAGAAAAAAGGTGATGGTGCTCCGTTCATTAACAAAGAGTTTTGGAATGCCTGGAATTAGATTTGGGTATGCCATTTCAGACTCTGATACCGTCCGTAGCATTGAAACACGCCGTGCCCCCTGGTCCGTGAATGCACTTTCCGAAAAAGTCGCAAAAGAAGCTTTTTCCCGCATGAGTGAACTTGCAGTTTCGCGTGAATATATCAAAAAGGAACGTGAATTCATGATTTCATCATTTGAAAATGCAGGATTTCAGTGCTCGAATGCATCAGCGAATTATATCTTGATTCAAACACATCGTTTCGCTGCGCAGATAGCAGCAGATATGATCAGTCATGGTTTCCTTGTGCGTGACTGCACATCATTTGGACTTCCACACTCTGTGCGAGTAGCTGTACGAACACATGAAGAAAACGTGGCACTCCTTGAGGCATTAATTCCATGTTTGTCATTGTAATGGCTGGAGGAAAAGGTACCCGACTTAATATGGGAGAAAAACCGCTTGTTTCCCTCTTAAATCGACCTTTGCTTGAATGGGTACTTCATTCCTGCCGTGAAGCAGCGTTTCCATTCTTGGTTGCAACAAGTAAGCACACGCCATATACTGCAAATTACTGTCGCACTCATGGATATCCTCAGCTTCAAACACAAGGAAATGGATACATATCCGATCTGGTAGAAGTACTCAGCGAAGTTGATATTACGGGCCCAGTTATGACCATTGTATCTGATCTTGCAGGACTTCGTGGTTCTCACCTCCATCTTGTCGAGAAAGAATATCATAAAGCAGGAGAAGAGGCGTGTTCGGTGTGGGTGCCACAGCGTCTCTGTGTTGAGCACAGTTTTTCGTATTCCTGTATCGAGCAACATCACGGCGAGCAGATCGTACCTGCTGGAATAAATGTACTTAATGGTTCTGCTTTTGATAGGGAACAGAAGGAATTTCGATTTGTAACAGATGATCCAACCTTTGCATGCAATATTAACAATCCTTCAGATCTCCTTTCAGCAAGCTGTTTTTTAAACCCTCGCCACGCCGCGAGTTGGCGCGAAGGTCCCACTAACGGGGACCTAAAATAGTTCTTATGCGTTGCGTCGCGAGGAAGTGCGCTACGTTGCGAGCCACTGGTAACTTATACCCTTGATCCCCCAATAGGGGGGTCATCCCGCCTACTCGCGGCGTGGCGAGAAAAACATATTATATCGTTTTGATTCATATTTTAAACAACACATGCATTCAATACCATTTATTTCAATACACCTACCTCCCGTCCCCTTTTTGCGGGCAGGTGCCATAACCCTTATTCTTTTACTGGCAGTCTGTGTGCCTGGGCTCTGTGCAGGTATTGATGAACGTCTCCTCACAAAAGACACGAGCCCTACGCTGACATTTGGCATTATACCAGGGTATACTCTTCCCAATAGCGCTGTAACACTTTCTGGTGGATTGTATAATTTTTTAACGACTCTTCCTGGAAAAGAGATTATCATCGAACGTTCTGTTGAATATGGTCCATATGAACAGATAGCGTCTGCTATAACAGGTGATGATGGCACATTTCTGTATCTTGATACACCACCTGGAAGAGCTGAACATAAAGTCTATTATCGGGCGAGTTATGTAGAAGAAGGAAGACGAATCATTGAGACAGAACCTATATTTCTCTATCTTGGAACGCCAGAGACAATAAGACTCCAAGGAAACATGGATGACAATGATTCCAATGGAAATAGCCAGATCCGTGAGATTTTAGGGTATCGATTCGTGATTGACAGTTCTCTCCATGATGAAGAGAGATACCTCGTTGTAACTATGCTCGTACGTACATCAATACAAGGTACTACATCTGGCATTCTACTTGCATCACCATGTGGAGATGAGTTTGAGATGCTTGCAATCGGCATTCCTGGTTCTGATGGAAAAATAGAATTCCCAGCAGTTGAAGGATGTAGTGAGTATTACATGCTTTGCCCTGTTGTTGATGGAGAGATCATTTCTTGCACCGAACCATTCACCTACATTGGTGAAGAAGAGGAAGATGAGAATACACAAAGTGAAGGTCTTAGAGAGCGTAATTCACAGATACTGCGTGATTGGCTCACTACAAGTCAATTTGGGGATCTGCTGCCTGAAACAGATCTTGCCGCTGAAGATGAAGTCACAGAACAGTCTGAAATATCTGACGAGAGCCGTGAGACTGAAACTTCTTTAATTCAGATCGGCACTGAGCCACTCGCATTGAAACTCCATCAAACCCAAACAGCACAGCGTGGACTCCCAACTCCGGTTGAGATTTTTGTAACTTCTATGGATGAAATACCTGTTTCTGAGGCAGAAATTACATTATTTCTCTCATCCGATCTGGCGTACTGGTACAGAGCCGCAAAGAGTATAACAAATGAAAATGGAATTGCAGAATTTTATGTAGATGCTGGCCGTCTTGCCACATTGAAAGCACGAGCTGCATTTCTCGGCAATGAAAGATATGCATATGGAGAGAGTAATACCATTGTCATCGTCACATAGATGATAAAGATAGAACACCAAGCACTACAACTCTCCTTTATTACTCCCTTTATAATTACAGAGCGAACTTCATGAGGTAAAGTCACCTTTTACAAAAGGAAATAACAATTAATTATAGAACAATTATTACCATTGTCCTTGTTTGAAAGCACATGAATAGGCGAGGGAATCGATGCACAAGAAGGTTATCACTCAGTTCAATTTCATTTTTTATGTATTGGTCATTGTTTCTTTGTTCTATACAGCAACTGTTGCAGAACCAGTCATTATTGAATTCTGCCCTGATACATATCTGACTGATGAGCCTGATGAGTACATCGTTCTTGCCTTACAAGATCCACTTACTCACTATTCAATAACAGATGGCGAGGGAACACTTACTTTTCCTCCTGGTGCATCCACACTTGGAAAAAGCACGATCGTCATCGCATACGAAGGGTCTGCTTTTTTTGACGTACACGGGTACTACCCTGACTTTGAGATCCGAGACAGCAGCCATGTACCTGATATGATACGCACAGGAACATTTCGGCTGGCAAATAAAGCTGATGAGATCAGTGTATTCTCTGGAACGAGAGAGCTTGATACTGTTCGTTGGCCTGGTGATGTAGTACCACGGGAAGGGCAGGTGCATTACCGTGGTCCAGACGGTGCATGGGATCCCCGCGTCCTGATGCTTGGTGGAACACGTCTCCTTCCAGCATCATTTTCTGACGTATCTGGGGTTGCATTTGTTTCTCCAGACTCATCTCGCCCTGAATTATTACGTGCAATGTACGAAGCAGAAAAAAATCTCTTTTTGAACGCATATGAGATAACAGACAGAGAAGTTGCAGAAGCATTATGTGAACTTCATGCGAGCGGTGTTCACGTTCAAGTACTTGTTGAAGGTGGCCCGGTTGGCGGTATTTCAAAAGAAGAACACGCCGTTCTCAATCGACTGAACCAATGCGGTACAGATGTGAAACAAGTTGGAGGAGGAACAGTTCGTCCCCCGTATCGTTTCAATCATGCAAAGTACCTCATTGTAGATGAACGCTGCGTGCTTGTAACAAGTGAGAATATTAAATCTCATGGATTTCCGGAGGTGGGAAAGAATGGAAATCGGGGATGGGGTGTCTATCTGTGCCACCCAGAATTTGCTTCATACATGAAAACAGTCTTTTTCGAAGATTTTACAAACCTTGCTTCTGTACCTCCTATCTCTTCATATGGGCAGAGTTACCCAGATAATGATGAAAGCGATATTGAACTTCGCGCTTACAATGCAGTTTTCGATAGATTTGCATTCACAGGTGCTGATGTCATTCCAGTTATTGGACCAGATACCACCCATGAACTTGTTTCGCTCATTGAACGGGCAACCAAAACCATTGATATTGAGCAGGCATATATCTCACAAAACAAAGGTGAGTGGACTGAATTAATGCACCATGTGCTTGATGCTGCACGACGTGGTGTCGCGGTTCGGATCCTCCTTGACTCTTACTGGTATAATATAGTTAATGCAAATGACAATGATGAAATCGTGGATAAAATCCGTCGTATTGCCTATGATGAAGGTCTTCCTATTGAAGCAAGGCTTGTGGATCTCCGTGCTACAAATCTCGTGAAGCTCCACAATAAGGGAGTTATCATTGATAGAAATGAAGTTTTTGTTGGAAGCATCAACTGGAATGAAAATTCTCCAACATTCAACCGAGAAGTAGGCGTCATCATCAAAAGTCCAGAAATGGCAAAGTACTTCACTGATGTTTTTGAGTTTGATTGGAATCCTCGTTCAAAGTCCTCCCCCACCTCTCTTGAAGCTCCAGAAGTAACAAATCCCCGAGAAATTGATAGCTCACGACTCTTTGGACTGACTGTAGTTGGATTTATCATCCTTTTCGTCTATATCAGGCGCCACCATCGGTAGGATAAGCTATATTATGCGAGAATCTCGTCAAGGAGGGCATCAACACCCTCCCCAGTCTTCATATTTGTTCTAAATATTTTGATCTCTGGATTATATCGCTTCATATCAGCCTCCATTCGTTCAAGGCTTGCACCAACAGCATCAGCAAGATCTACTTTATTGAGCACTGCAATAGTGCAGTCACGAAACATCATCGGATGTTTATTCACAACATCATCCCCCTCTGTTGATGACACAACAACAATTCGCTTTTCAGCTCCAAGCTCAAAGTCGGTTGGGCATACCATATTGCCTACATTTTCAATCAAAAGCACATCAAGATCATCGAGAGGAAGATGATCAAGAACATGTTCAATCATATGGGCATCGAGATGACACTCTTTGCCTGTATTGACATTATATGCAGGAATGCCAAGAGATACGACTCGCTTGAAATCATCGTCACCATATACATCACCAGCAATCGCACCAAGTGAAAGACCACGTGCTTTCAGACGTGGAGCTATCTGCTCAATTAATGCTGTTTTTCCAGATCCAATTCCTCCAAGGAGATCAAAAGAGCGGACTCCATGAGAAGTAAGATGTTTTGCGTTCCCCTCTGCAAGGCGCTTATTTGTATCAAAAACACTTTTTTCGATAGAAACGTCAATGTGATGCATACGTATACATAACTCTCGCTAATTGTTTATAGGTATCTCGCCACGCCGCGAGGAGGGTGCGAAGACCCATATGCACTAATTTAAGGAAAATTGAATCATTGTACGCGCACCAATCTTCCATACTCTTTCAAATAAAATGATCACGGGAGTTGTTGAGACAAGAATTTTCACATTTTCCATATCACATCGCCTAT